>ERZ791744.626-NODE-626-length-32162-cov-2.728813_pt1 | contig 32162 bp, 26 predicted proteins | sample MGYA00510039_ERZ791744 | MGnify/ENA primary metagenome ERZ791744 (study PRJEB30046, sample SAMN00791969) | human gut metagenome | study: EMG produced TPA metagenomics assembly of the A metagenome-wide association study of gut microbiota in type 2... | reverse complement strand
CCTTTCTTTATCTGATCCGCCACTACCCAGAAACTGAGTCCGCAGTCATCGGAGAGATCCTTGCGTATGCGTCCCACATATACGGGATCGCTGTCGGCCGCGAAGAGTGGCATGGGATAGTATTTTTCTCCATTTTTCTCTTCGACGAGCACTATGCCTTGGGCATTGCGGAACGCGACCATCGCCTCTTCCACGCTCACGGGGCGCTCGGTCTCTATCCAGATAGCTTCGCTGTGGGCGCGGAGCACCGGCACACGCACGCATGTGGCCGACACGCGGATATCGCTGTGCATTATCTTGCGTGTCTCGTTATACATCTTCATCTCCTCTTTCGTATATCCGTTGTCAGTGAAGACATCTACGTGGGGAATGACGTTGTAGGCAAGCTGATGTGCGAACTTTCTGACAGTCGGCTGCTCACCTCTCGCGATTTGAGCCGACTGCTCTCTGAGTTCCTCCATCGCCGAGGCTCCCGCGCCGCTGGCCGCCTGATACGTGGCCACATGCACGCGTCTGATGTGGCTGAGACGTTCTATGGCGTTGAGTGCCACCACCATCTGGATCGTGGTGCAGTTGGGATTGCCTATGATGTTGCGCGGACGGTCGAACGCATCGTCACCGTTTACTTCAGGCACCACGAGAGGAACATCCGGGTCCATGCGGAACGCCGAACTGTTGTCGATCATGATCGCGCCGTGGCGGGTGATCGTATCGGCATATTCTCTGGAGACTCCTGCTCCGGCCGAAGTAAAGGCTATGTCGATGCCTGAGAAGTCAGAGTCATGAGTCAGTTCCTCTATAGTGTATTCTTTGCCGCGGAACGTTCTGGTCTGTCCGGCCGAACGGCTCGAACCGAAAAGACGCAGATTGTCGACCGGAAAATCCTGTTCGGTCAGTACTCGCAGAAATTCCTGACCGACTGCGCCGCTGGCCCCTACTATCGCTATGTTCATGATGCTAAGAAGCTTTTAGGTGGTGATATATCTTACTGCTTGCCGCTTGTGGCCACGTTGCGGTCGATCTTCTTTACAAGACCCTGAAGCACGGAGCCTGGACCGAGCTCGATGAATTCATCCGCGCCGTCGGCAATCATCGCCTGCACATCATATGTCCAGCGTACGGGTGCGGTGAGCTGTTTGATAAGATTCTCTTTTATCTCCGCAGGATCAGTATGAGGTTTGCCGTCTACATTCTGATAGATGGGGCAGCGGGGAGTGTGGAATTCGGCTGCGGCGATGGCTTCCGCCAGTTCCTCTTGTGCGGGCTGCATGAGCGGACTGTGGAACGCGCCGCCCACCTTGAGTTTCATCGCACGTTTAGCGCCTGCCGCCAGCATTTTTTCGCATGCCGCGTCGATACCTTCTATTGTTCCGGAGATCACGACCTGTCCGGGACAGTTATAGTTTGCCGGGGCCACGACATCGTCTACCTCGGCACAGAGCTCCTCTACCTTTTCATCGGAGAGAGCCAGGACTGCCGCCATTGTCGACGGACGTGCCTCGCATGCTTTCTGCATGGCCATGGCGCGCTTCGACACGAGTTTGAGACCTTCTTCGAAACTGAGCGCGCCCGCTGTAACGAGAGCGGAGAACTCGCCGAGTGAGTGACCGGCCACCATGTCGGGCTGGAATTCGTCACCAAGGCTTTTGGCCAGAAGCACGCTGTGAAGGAAAATCGCCGGTTGTGTGACTTTTGTCTGTTTCAGATCCTCCTCCGTTCCTTCGAACATAAGGTCGGTTATGCGGAAGCCGAGAATATCGTTTGCCTTCTCAAAAAGTTCCTTGGCCTCTGCGTTGTTGTCGTAGAGATCCTTGCCCATTCCAACGAACTGGGCGCCCTGTCCGGGAAATACGTATGCTTTCATTTATTGTGAGTAATTGTTATTTTATTATTGTGGATGATAAAGGTTGTCTGCAATCCTTATCAGGCTACAAAATTAATGAATTATTCTCAATTACGGAAATAATTCTTTATTCCGGGAGAAGATCGACCCATGTGTGGGTGTGCCCCGTTGCCGGAATGACCTTTACGAGCAGATCGGAGAGTGGCATCGCCACACTGGCGGTGTTGACACAGGGATGGCATGCGTAAAGGTCTGTAGACTCCAGATCGCGGTCGATAACCAGGCGGACCCGGCAGTCAGTATCGTAGATGAGGCCCATGGGAGAGACCGCTCCCGGCTGAATGTGGAGCAGTTCCTGCATCTTTTCCGCCGAGGCGAACGAGAGACGCGCACAACCTAATTGCGACGAGAGATATTTTGTCTTGAACGGCTTGTCTGCCGGAATCATAAGCAGATAAAATTCCGTCTGCTGACGATTGGTGAGAAACAGGTTTTTGAATACCGGTGCGCCGATGTCGCGTCTCACGGCTTCGCATTCTTCCATCGTGAAGGCTGCCGGATGACAGAGTGTCGTATAATTCACTCCGGTACGGTCGAGAAAATCATAGACACCTGATTCGGCTTCGCTTCTCGAATCATTGTCACGTGTAGGTCTGCCCACATAGCGGGCGGTTGCAAATTCCATATCTGTTGTCATGTCTGTTGTGAGTGATGCGGTTTCTTATAAATTATGGCAAAATTATAATATTTTTTTCATTTATCCCTGCGGTTTGTTCTCTGCTGACTATATTGAAACACCATCTTAATCGGAAAAACTGCTGGGATTAATCCTTGTCGTGGTTTGGCTGTCATAAGATAGGTCGGCACCGGTCGGCCTTTTTCGGTATTATGTATTTTAGAAATTATATTATAGCAGGTATGGTCGCCGTGCCCGCGCTTCTCTATGCTAAGGGAAGTGTGACAGGGGTCGTAGTCAATAAAGAGACTGGTGATCCGATGGATTTTGTAACTGTTCAGGTGGTTGATTCTAAAACTAACAAGCCCTTGAATATTAGTGTCTCCACTGCAGACGACGGTTCTTTCAGGCTTCCGTCGCTACCTGATGGCTCCTATGTGGTGCGTGTCATGAATGTAGGCAGTGTCAATCAGGACAGGCCTGTCGATGTGGCCGGAGCCGACATTGATCTCGGAGTTATAAAGCTTGCCGATGATTCGAAGGTTCTTAAGGAAGTCGTTGTCGAGGGAGTGCGCAGCCAGATGCGTTTTGAACTTGACAAGAAGGTGTTTCAGGTCGATGCCAATATCGCGTCCGCCGGGCAGTCGGCCAGCGAGCTTCTCGAATCCATACCTTCGGTCGAGGTCGATCAGGACGGAGCCGTGTCGCTTCGCGGCAATGAATCGGTCACTGTCTGGATCAACGGCAAGGAGTCGGGTCTTACCGCCGACAACCGTGCCCAGATACTTGAGCAGATTCCTGGCGAGAGTATAGACAGAATAGAGGTTATCACCAATCCTTCCGCCAAATACAGTCCGGAAGGTACTGCCGGAATTATTAATATTATTCTTAAAAAGGACCGTCGCGGCGGTTATTTCGGGAGTGCAGAACTCTCTGCCAATTCAAGGGGAGGCGGCAATGCGTCGGTCAATATAAATTACAATACCTCGAAATGGGACACATATGCAAGTGTGGGATTCCGTATGCGTCATAACTCCGGAGGCAGTCTGATGCGCCGCAAATTTGATAATGGCGATTTCACCGACTCGGACGGACGCTCACGAAATCATGGAAACAACCTTTTCTTCCGCCTCGGGGCCACATATCATCTCACCGACAAGGATGACTTTTATCTCAACGGATTCGGTATGTTCGGACACAGGTGGGGACACACCACCACCGATTTTGTTTCAAATATGCCGGGACAATGGATATCGGACATGCAATTGTCGCGCAACAGAGGCGACAATCGTGGTGCGCACGGTGAATTCGGTTATACGCATAAGTTCTCCGACGATCATACGCTTGATGCCAATGTCAGCTATAATCACTGGGGCGGTCCTTCGTGGAATTCTTATACGGAGGAAGAAGTATGGCCCGGCGATGTCTTTGAAAATTCATATCGTGAGCAGACAATGCCGATCAATGTGAACACGTGGGAAGCGAAGATCGATTATGCTAATACTTTCAATCAGTATCTGAAACTTGAAGCGGGCTTCAACGGAAGTTATTCGCATGAGAATACTCCAAATACGACATGGCTCGGAACATCCCCAGATGATATGGTTATAGCCAAAGACCTGTACAACCGATTCATTTATACAAACAACATATCGGCTCTATACTTCACTCTCGGCGGAAAGGTCGGCAATTTCAGCTATTCGGGAGGACTCCGGTCCGAGTCTTGGCAGGTACGTGCCCGTTCTCTCGAGTGGGACGATGTGCTTGACATGCCGCAGCAGGAAACGGCAGTGCCTGAATACAAGATCAATAAATTCGCTTTGTTTCCCTCTCTCTATCTGTCATACGCTCTTCCATATGACAATGAGGTGCAGATAAACTATACCCGCCGTATCCGCAGACCCTGGGGCGGCCAGCTTAATTCTTTCAGGGATATTTCTGACCCGACATCGATATCTTATGGTAATCCTAAGCTTGATCCGGAGTTTTCAAATTCTTTTGAACTGAATTATCTCAAGAGCTGGACATACCATATGATATCCGTATCCGCTTACATGAGACAGGCCTCCGATGTCATGAACCGTCTGAGTTATATGGATGGAGATGTGATGTATTCAACATGGGCCAATGTGTCGAACCGTATAAATTCCGGTGTAGAGATAGTCTCGAAAAATCAGTTGTTTGCCGGATGGCTTGATCTGACCACGACCGTCAATCTTTACAACAGCCATATCTCCGCGTGGGAATACAATATGCCTACTGAAAGCGGACGAGAGGTCGTCCTTTCGAATAAAAAACAGAATTCTTTCGCATGGGACGCCCGTATGATGGCCAATGTCAAACTGCCCTGGCAACTTGCATTTCAGGCTACTGGCCGTTATTCTTCCGATCATAAGGAGGCCCAGGGGTCGCATCAAGGAGGATGGAGCGTGGATCTCGGTCTGCGCAAGACCTTCGGCGACTGGTCTGTATCGCTCAACTGCCGGGATCTCTTTGACTCACGCAAATGGAAGAACACCACGATCGGAGATAATTATGAACAGTATAACGAACGCTGGAGAGGCGGTCGTCAGATCCGTCTGACAATCAAATACTCTTTTGGAAATATGAAAGCGAAACGCAACCGCAACAGCGAGGCTGAACCTATGGACACATCCGGCTACGGAGAATCGGAGATGTGATGTGTGTCGGAAAATAAACATGGAAGACCGCCTTTCGGGGCGGTCTTTTTTTATACGCCAATGTTAAAAAATATTAATTAAAATAAGAGAATGAAAAAATGATGAATAATAATTGTAATTTTACATCGGAATCCATAACACATTATTGTCATTCATTATTATAGGCATAGCAATTATCTAAAACAAAAATATATACAATATTAATTAATTAATTTATAGCGAATGAAGAAAATCTACACACTTGTAATGCTGCTGGCATCGCTGATGTCGGTCGTTGCTATGGCGGCCCCTGCGGGTGTTCCTGCCATAACGTTTCATTCTTCAGCCCATTCCGTTATCGGTGAGGATAACTTATTTTCTTTTCTGATAGGTGCATCTGTCCCTGGTACTTATGTCATCTCGGACGGATTGGGTGAGCGTGAAGTCGAATTCGGCACAGTGAGCGTTGATCCTTCCACCGGCGACTATATCGGAGAATGGATTAAATACAAGGCTCCGGCGGACGGAGATATAAAAATTTATGGGGACCCATCGGTTATCGATGTCATAGTGGCAGACGGAGCATATATAACGTCTCTCGATATGTCGGGTTGTACAAATCTTGAGATTCTTAGTCTGGAGCATAACGCTCTTGAACGGCTTGATCTTACGCCCTTTAAGAATCTTATGGCAATCTATCTGAGCGATAATCCTTTTACCGAAACCACTCCTCTTAAAATAGGTGCGCCCAAGAACAATCTGCAGATTCTCGAGATTGACATAATCGATCATCTCGACCAGAGTTTCAATCTCAGTGACTATCCTGCTCTTGTCGCATTTGACGGTTATCATAATATGGATCTGCGTAATGTGGATCCCACAGGATGTCCGGATCTCGCGGTGCTTTCATTGGAAATGGCCCCTGTCGAAACTCTCGATGTGTCGCAAAATACTAATCTTTTGCGCCTGAACATCTCGGAATCACGTATCACCCATATAGATCTGAGTCATAATACAAAACTGGAGCATTTCTTAGGAAGTCACGATTCCGGCAGTGTAAATACAGAGTATAAACTTCAGAATGTCGATCTGACCAATAATCCGAACCTGACGATCCTTAACCTTAATGGAAATCATATGGGTTCGGTCGATTTATCACATAATGCTAAACTCACAAACCTCAGTCTGTCGCGCAACAGCCTGACTTCTCTTGACTTGTCGGCCAATAGAGAATTATATTCCGTATATGTCATGGACAATGATCTTGACTTTGCCACACTTCCGTTGCCCGAGCAGACATGGGGAGAGTATTTTTACCGCCAGAATCCGATGCCGGTCAGCCGTTCCGTAGAGGAAGGCGCGACTATAGATCTGAGTAACCGTGTGCTTCGCGCCGGGACACAGACCATAGCGAGGGTATGGAAACAAAGATTAGACGGTGAGGCCGAAGCTCTTGATGAGTCTTTGTACTCGTATGCCGATGGAAAAATAAGTTTTCCACAGGCTATGACCGATTCTGTCTATGTGGAATTTGCCAATAATGCGTTTGTAGATTATACTCTGACTACCACTCCATTTATGGTCAAGACTCCGGAAGAATTCGGCAAACCTTCTCGTATAGCGGCGTTTACTCCGGCTCAATCAGGCGCTGTTGTTTTCTCCGCAGGTCTTTATGGCGCCGCCTCCGGTTCTCCTAAGGTGTTTTATGTCGATTTCGGCGATGGGGTTCTGAAGGAGTTTTCCTCTGAGTCGGCGCTTGAGGCTGGAAATAATGTCACAGGCACACCATCCGGACAAGTAGCCATATACATCCCGGAAGGAGAAGTGCTGACTTCATTGTATATCGACGGATATGCCCTGTCTTCGGTCGATCTGACATCGGCAACCGAGCTTGGCAGGCTTACGCTCCGCGACTGCGGACTATATGAGATCGACCTTCGTTATAACAGGTGTCTTACAGATCTTGACCTTTCGGGAAACCAACTTCAGTCTCTCGATCTGCAGGGTATTTATGGTGATTATGAAAAGAATGTCCTGTCTTCGATCAATGCATCGCACAATCGTATATCATCTTTCAACAATATCGCGACGCGTGCCACTGTCAATCTTGATCTTTCGGATAATCTTCTCGAAGAAATCTCTCTCAAAAATTATGACAATGTCAGAACTCTTGACTTAAGCGGTAACAGACTGACTGATATAGATCTTGAATACTTGTCTCTTGCCACCGACGTGGATCTCAGCGGCAATAGCCTCGTTTCAGTAAAGACTTGCCCTACGGCTGTGACGGAAAATATTGATGTGTCTCTGAACAATCTTGCTTTTGCGACTCTTCCTCTTCCCGCCGAACTTGGATCAGGCTATATATACGCTCCGCAAAAAGATATAGCGATCGCCGCAAAGGCTCCCGTCGTAAATCTTTCGGCATATAATGCCGTGGTAGCAGGCAATCCCACTTCGTTCACATGGAAAAAAACTGACGGTACCGTTCTTGCGGATGGTACGGATTATACCGTCAAAAGCGGTATAACCACATTTCTCAGAGATGATCTCGGAGAGGTTTATTGCGAGTTGTCAAACGCTGCATTCCCCATGTTGTCCGGCGTGAACGTGCTACGTACCACCAAAACTGTAGTTATAGGATCACCGACGCATGTCGTCGCATCATTCAGAACTATGTCGGGCAATGGGAGCCCGCAGGTGATTTTTGCCGCTACCGAGCCTGTACAGCTCTATATCGATTGGAACGGTGATGGCAGTGAACTTGTCGGTTATGATGTTCAACAGACTTACAGGACATTTGATGTCTCTTCTCTGGTCCCCGGCGCTTTGGTGACTATATATGCGTCTGATCAGGATGTCGCGTCCAAAGTGAATGTATTCTCAATTTATGATATAAAACTTAAAGACGTTGATCTTTCCCCGCTCACTGGCGTATATGCCATAAGTCTTGGAAAAACCGGCCTTACATCCGATGATATAATCATGCCGGTGTCCCCGGGACTCGGCGAGCTTACTTTGCCTGATAACAGTTTTGAATCTTTCCCTTATGCAGAAGCTTTTCCTAATATTTCATCACTCGACATGAGTGGTAATCTATTGACTTCGTTCGATGCTTCGGAACTCGACAATCTGGCTTATCTGGTACTTTCACGTAACAATATAACTGACCTTACATTCGACAATCCCTCTCTTTGGAGTGTAATGGCAGACAATAACAGAATATCTTCACTCGATCTGTCAGGACTTCCTTCTCTCGGTCAGATATTGCTTAATTCCAACGATCTTTCGGAAATCGACCTTACTCCGGTGAAGAATACTCTTTATGGCCTTTCTCTTGTCGACAACAGGTTTACTTTCGCAACTCTCCCTATCGCCTCTTCATATCCGCATCTTAATGTATATTATTACGGAAATCAGGCCCCGTTGGATGTGAAATGCCAGAACATGACTGTGGATCTTTCTTCACAGGTGTCAGTTGACGGTACCGCCACACAATATGCGTGGTATCTTGGAGTTCCGGAATACAATCCGGAGACAGGAATGATCGAAGGCGATCTTCTCTCCGAAGGTACGGATTATGAGATTGAAAACGGAGTCACCAGATTCCTCAGGGAGCAAAATGGAAAGGTCCTTTGTGTGATGACCAACTCTATCTTCCCCAATCTTACGCTTATAACTGATCTTATAGCGCTCGACCCGTCAGGCGTGGAGGAAATGGCGTATGATTCGGACGAATATGTCAAAGTATACACGCTTCAGGGAGTCCTCGTGTCGGAAGGCGCGTTCAAGGATGCTTTGAACGGCCTTGCATCTGGCATTTACGTAGCCGGCGGCCGCAAGATAATAGTGAAATAATTTCTAATTTTATTAATAATTATATGAAAAATCTGAACAAATTTTTGACAATGGCGGCTATTGCCATGACATCACTTTCTGCCGGCGCTATAAGCGTTACTTTCAATGTGAATGTCGGCGATGCCGTCAAAATGAAAGTATCGGGTTACTCGGGAGGTAGCAAGGAGTATACCCTTGCGGAAGGTAATACAACACTCGATTTAGAGGAGTATGATTACATAGAGGCTGAGGGTATTGATCCCTATGTCCTGAAATCTGTTACAAACGCAGCCGGGACTCCTGAATATCTTTCTGTGGGAATATGGTATAAGAGTGTCTATGAGACAGACGAAGGACAGACGTATAATCTGACTGTGGCAAACAAGGATGATCTTTATACAGCGTCGTTCAATATGAACGTGGATGATCCGACTTTTGTAGAGGGGCGTTTCAACAGCGGTAGAATTGTAAAACCCAATGCAGGTGAAAATATTGTGAAATATGATCCTGATGCTGAGAATAGAATTACAATCAGGTCCACCAACTGGGACAAGCCTTTATATAACGTCACTCTTGACGGCGTGGATGTAGAAGCTTATTATGGTTCATACGAAGTGGCTATCACTCAGGGCTGTACGGTAGATGTGACGGCTATAATTCCGGATGGACCTGTAGTTGTGAACTTTACTTATGGAGATAAGGCTGAAGGCGCGATTGCCGGCGTCCTTGTCGATGGAGAGGAATATGAATCATTCGACGGCAAGACTGTAAACATGCGTACCGGGCAGAAACTTACGCTTGTCCCGAATTATTCCTATGATATCACTCAAATGACACTTGACGGTGAGGATTCCTGGTGGTATGGCGGATATAACTATAGTACTGACCCTCTTATGAAAGATATGGAGATTCATGTCGAGGCACATCCCTATGCCACTATTCCCTGTAAGGTAAATGTCTCGGATCCCGCGCATATCAAGCTTTACAAAGGTTCGAGATACAATAATGACCTTGTAAACCTTACATCGACTGAAAATGATGTCGAGGTCACAGAGGTTGATCCCCTCCTCACATGGGAGGCTGCGCCCGGATGTTATATTGTTTCTGTCAAAGTAAATGGCGAGGCGTATACGGCTGACAATGTTACTGTCACCGAGAATATGGTCATAGACATCGAGACCGGTGCCATCAATATGGACAAGTCTGCTGTCGTATGGATAGACAATCTTGATGCAGTGGATACTTTTTTCAGTTTCCAGACTGCAACACGTCTGCAGCTTGGTGATGATTTTACATCCGGTTATAATCTCGTGGAATTCTACGATGGCTACAATCCTTTCGGCCTATCCTGGTACTCTCAGAATCCTGTAGTTGGCAAAGCATATCTCAACGATACGCTGCTCGAACCGATGTATGAGGGATCCACTACTTTTGAGTTTGCGCTTGAGGATCGTGATGTTGTCAAGCTTTTCTTCGGCAACGAGCCCGTGAAATGCAATGTGTCGTTTACCGTAGGCGAGGGCCTTGACGCTTCTGTGGTTCGCGACATCATCAAGACGGTTGAGGACTGGCGTGATGGATTCTCCTGCTTCGGGGGTACTACTGTCGTTGTGTCGGAAGCCGGCACTGCGCTGGATGTCAAGGTCAACGGTGTGAAAGTTCAGCCTGTAGATAATACTGATAGGGTCGCTGATCCGCAGGCGACTCTCGATAATGCCAGCAGTTATGAATTTGTGGTCAATGATCCTGCTACCACTGTAGAGATAAGTAAAGCCGCGGGTACCGGTATCGATTCTGTTTCCGATACCGGATCCGGCTCAGTGGCCGTGTTCAATCTTCAGGGTATGAAGGTCGCGGATTCTTTGGAAAATGTTCCCGCCGGTATATATATCGTGGCCGGTAAAAAGGTCGTGGTGAAATAATCCGTGCAATCCATAAATGATAAAGGCGTGCTGTCCGGCACGCCTTTATTGTTTAACAGGTATTGTGTATTTGTCAGTTCCCGAATTCTCTGTGCAGTCTTATGAAGCGTTCGAGTGTGTCCTCTCCGTGCCGTGCCATCGACCTGATGACTTTGTCGATCGGTTTCTCTTTTGTCATATCGCCCGACTTCGAATAGAATTTGTCGGCATAGCAGATGATACGTTCCTCTACGCTCTGTGGAGTCATGTCGCGGTGGGGGAGAGGAAGGTTCTGGCTCCTTATGTCATCTATTGTGAGTCCTGATCCGGTATGCCGCTCACATACGAGTGCGTGGCGTGGCAATCCCTCCGCATCGAGTATCCTTCGACCTTCCACTCCATGACAGATGTAAGGCAGATCTCCCGTGCAACATATATCGGGAGCATCGCAACGGAATATGCCGATGTCGTGAAGCATTGCCGCCTCCAGGATAAAATCCCTGTCGATATCGAGGCTGCGGGCGTCGGCACACGTGATTGCTTTTTCTGCGACAAGCCGGCTGTGCGTTGTCAGTATTTCGCGCAGCCGGCCTGTCTTTCCGTAATATTTGTCTATTATCTTTTCGTAATCGATCATTTGTCAAATTCTATGATCTCGCACCAGCCGTGTGTGTCAGGCTCGGTTCCGTACTGTATGCCGCGCAGCTTGTTGTAAAGCTTTGTAGTCCAGGGTCCCGGATTGACTGTGTCGTATTCGAACACCCGACCGTTGTCAAGATCGTCGATACGTCCGATCGGAGTGCAGACGGCAGCTGTTCCGCAGTTGCCCACTTCGTCAAATTCCGATAGTTCCTCGTAGGGAATGTGACGTTCCTCGACGTTCATACCCATGTCGCGTGCGAGCTGGCGAAGACTCTTGTTGGTGATTGACGGAAGTATAGTCTCGCTGGCGGGAGTTACATAAGTGTCGCCTTTGATTCCGTAGAAGTTGGCTGCACCTGCCTCGTCGAGATATGCTTTTTCTTTGGGATCAAGATATATCATGACAGCGTAGCCGAGATCGTGGGCTTTCTGGCCGGCGTTGAGAGATGCAGCGTAGTTCCCGCCGATCTTGATTGATCCCGTACCCTTGGGGGCCACACGGTCATATTCGCGTGAGAGGCATACTTTGGTCGGTTTGAAACCGGCCTTGAAATATGGGCCCACCGGGGTGACGAGCATGATTACCATATATTCCTCGGCAGGACTCACACCGATTTTCGGAGAGATTCCGATCTCGAGGGGACGTATATAGAGCGATGCTCCCGATTCGTAAGGAGGGATGAAACGTTCGTTGAGTTTGACCACCTTGCGCACCATTTCTTCAAAAAGTTCTACAGGCATTGGCTGCATGGATATGCCTTCCGCGCTTCTGATGAAGCGTTTTGCATTCTCGTCCATGCGGAATACCCTGACTTTGCCGTCAGGACCGCGGAAAGCCTTGAGACCCTCGAATGATTCCTGACCATAGTGGAGACAGCTCGCAGCTATGTGCAGGGGTACGTATTCTGAGTCGCTGACTTCGATTTCTCCCCACTTGCCATCTTTATATGTGCAGCGTACGTTATAGTCTGCCTTTACATAACCGAAGGGCAGTTTGCCCCAGTCTAAATTCGGTGCTTCCATGTGTTTTTGGTGTTAGATATTGTATTGGTGTTTTTTAATCTTTTACGGTAATGTCCTGTGTCCCGTACGCGGTCGGAGAGTTGTATTCTCAGACGGCGACCTTGCATGTCAGATCGCCTACTTTGACTATGTAGACCCCGTGGGCAGGCAGTTGAAGCTGAGATCTTCCGGCTGGCAGCGTATCGCTGTTGACGAGTCTGCCGAGGATCGTGAAGATCTTGATCTGTACCTGATGGCTGGAGTTGACGATGATCAGTCCTTTGGCGGCTTTGATTTCGAGTTCCGAGTCGCGGACCACCGGTTTCGCATCGGCCCGTTCGGTTCTGACCTGCTCCCAGCCCTTAGGTGCGGCATACGATGGGACAGCTATGCCAAGCATCGCCGCCAGCAACATGACTCCCATATATGTCTTCAACCTTTTCATTATATTTTTTCTAATCGTAAAATTACAAAAATCTTTTCATTTAAACACATTATTTGACAAAAAATTCCCCGCAAGGATTACTTGCGGGGAATTTATATGATTATCGGACAGTCCGGCGGGTCAACACCGGAGCCTCAGGGGTGTGGTCAACCCTTCTTTTCCTCTTTCTGCATCTGCTCCTTGAGAGCCTGAAGAGCTCCGAGGTCACCGAGAGTGGTCTTCTCGATTGCGGGAGCCGCTGCAGTCTCGGCAGCGGGACGCTTCTCGGCGCGACGCGTTGCGTTCTGCGCGCGACGCTCAGCCTTGTTGGCGTCCTCGGCGATACGGCTGTGGCTGAGGATGATGCGTTTGTTGTCCTTGTTGAATTCGATCACCTTGAATTCGAGCTCGTCACCGAGTTTGGCCTGTGAGCCGTCTTCCTTGACGAGGTGCTTGGGTGTCGCGAAACCTTCCACGCCGTGCTCAAGGCTGATCACAGCGCCCTTGTCGAGCACCTCGATCACTTTGCCCTGATGGATCGAACCTACAGTGAAGATAGTCTCGAATACATCCCAGGGATTCTCTTCAAGCTGCTTGTGACCGAGGCTTAGACGACGGTTGTCCTTGTCAATCTCGAGAACCTGAACCTCTATGTCGTTGCCCACCTGAGTGAACTCGCTGGGGTGTTTGATCTTCTTGGTCCAGCTGAGGTCAGAGATGTGGATGAGACCGTCTACGCCCTCCTCGATCTCGACGAATACGCCGAAGTGAGTGAAGTTGCGTACTTTTGCAGTGTGACGGCTGCCGATGGCATATTTCTCCTCGATATTCTCCCAGGGATCTTTCTTGAGCTGTTTTAGACCGAGGCTCATCTTGCGCTCGTCGCGGTCGAGAGTCAGTATGACAGCCTCTACCTCATCGCCGGCTTTCAGGAAGTCCTGAGCGCTCCGGAGATGCTGGCTCCAGCTCATCTCGCTTACGTGGATAAGACCCTCTACGCCGGGCTGAACTTCTACGAACGCGCCGTAGTCAGCCATTACGACTACGCGGCCCTTGATGTGGTCGCCGACTTTGAGTTCCGGATCAAGGTTGTCCCAGGGATGGGGCATGAGCTGCTTGATGCCGAGAGCGATACGCTTCTTCTCGTTGTCGAAGTCAATGATAACGACTTTGATGTCCTGATCGAGTTTGACAACCTCGTGGGGATCGGATACGCGGCCCCAGCTGAGGTCGGTGATGTGTACGAGACCGTCTACGCCGCCGAGATCCACGAACACACCGTAGTTGGTGATGTTCTTGACCTTGCCTTCGAGCACCTGACCTTTCTCGAGCTTGGAGATGATCTCCTTCTTCTGCTGCTCGAGCTCGGCTTCGATAAGTGCCTTGTGGCTTACGACAACATTCTTGTATTCCTGATTGATCTTTACAACCTTGAATTCCATCGTTTTACCGACGAATACGTCATAATCGCGGATAGGACGGACATCGATCTGCGAGCCGGGAAGGAACGCCTCGATGCCGAATACGTCTACGATCATACCGCCCTTCGTGCGGCTCTTGACGTAACCCTTGATAATCTCGTCGTTCTGTAGAGCCTCGTTGACGCGGTCCCAGCTGCGGGTCTGACATGCCTTCTTGTGGCTCAGACGAAGCTGGCCGTTCTTGTCTTCGAGAGTCTCGATATAAACCTCAACCTCGTCACCCTCTTTGAGATCGGGATTGTAGCGGAATTCGCTGACGGGGATGATTGCGTCCGACTTCATGCCGATATCAACACGCACCTCGCGCTTGCTGATCGATTTCACGATGCCGGTCACTACTTCATTTTCTTTCGCTGTCTTAAGAGACTCGTCGTAGGTATTCATCAATTCCTCACGGCTCTTGTCGGCAACGCTTGAGCCACTTTCGTAGCTCTCCCAATCGAAGTCCTCGATCGGGGTTTGAACTTTTGATTCAGTCATTAAAAAAGTTAATAATTGGGTTAATAAATCTCTCCTTACGGCACGCTTTGCCATAAGCGACACAAAATTAGAACATTATTTGCTCTTTTCCAAATGATTTCAAATTTTATTCCGACTTTTTTTATTTTTTCGGCTATTTTATGTTATTTTGCGGTATTATTATTTTTACAAATTTTTTGGTTATGAAGAAAAGACTTTTACCTATTGTGTTTGCGGCTGCCGCGTTCTTGCTGGCGGCATGTGCGCCGACACCCGCCGAGATCGCCAGAAAGATAACGGAAAACAAGGAACTCTCCAGCGAGGATTATAAGGTGGCGGTTGAATATACTTTGGGTGCCATGGAGGATATTGCCGATACTATTTCTAAATATGAGGATGATCGTCATGGCCTTGTAACGGCGTTCAAGGCAATGATGCCTGAATATAAGGAAGGAGATATCATTCTTGCAAAATTACAACAGTCCGATCCTTCCGCTCTTGATGAAGAGACAAGAAAAATTTATGAAAAGGCGATGCGTCTGCAGGAGGAAAACGCCATTAGGTTTGCGAAGGTTATGGGATATACCGGCACAGTGCTTGATCCTGCATATAAAGCCGCACATGAAGAATCTTCCGATAGTCTCGATCTCAACAGTGATTCTATTCCGGTATCTGATTTGTAATTTATTCTTCGCAGCTTCATGAATGTATTAAAGCCGCATGTATTTTACATGCGGCTTTAATACATTCATGAATTTGCGGGGCAGTGAAGTCTTATTTGTATTTGGCCCATCTTATGATCTCCATGAGTGAAGGTTTCTTGCCATACATGAAGATTCCCACACGATAGATTTTTCCGCATAGCCAGATCATGAACAGGAACGACAGATAGAGCAGTACGAGTGAAAGTGCGATTTCCCATCCCGCAACCCCGTAAGGCAGACGTGCCATCATGGCCATAGGAGAAGTGAAAGGAATTATCGAGATCCAGAATGCAAGTGTCGAGCCGGGGTCGTTGAGTATCGCCATCGAACCGATTATGCCGATTATCACAGGCATTGTCGCTATGGAGGAAAGCTGGCTGGCATCCTGCACGTTGCTGACGGCTGAACCGATCGCCGCGTAGATGGATGCGTAGAAAAGGAATCCTCCGATGAAGAAAAGGAGCGTGTAGACAAGCAGAGAGATCAGGAAGCCCGGATCCGTGAACTGAGATATGGCTCCGGCCATTTCCGTCGGCATGTCGTTGCCGAGATTTTCGGGAGTGAGGAACGGTGTGGCTACGGCTACAGCGGTTCCTATCAGGAGCGCCCAGATCAGTATTTGCGTGATGGCCACGAGTCCTACGCCGGCGATCTTGCCGAGCATAAGCTGGAATGGCTTGACGGACGATACGACGATCTCGAGTACGCGGTTGTTCTTTTCCTCGATGATCGATGTCATGACCATCTGACCGTATATGATGATAAACATATAGAGGATCATGTCCATCGTGAGCGACAGGAAGTAGGAGAGCTCTGATGAGGTCTCTGTGTCTTTCTCCTGGTCTATGCGCACGGTGCTCATCTTGACGTCCGCCTGAACCGACCGCATGATTTCTTTTATGTCGGGGATATTGTATTTCTCAAGACGCACGTCCTCGACGGCATTTTTTATCTGTCCGGTGATGTAGGCGTCAGTCATCATCGCTATCGAGCCTCTTGACAGCAAAGTGATGCCGTGACTCGGGTCTTCGACAGCATTGCTGCCGATCACCAGGATAGCCTCGTTGTTTTCGTCGGCCCGAAGTGAATCCACGCTTTCGGAAGCAGACACAAACTTTATCTCGTCATTGCCTGTGAGGCGTGACGCGATGACTCCGGTATTGTCCACGACCTGGACGGTCTTCTGCTCGGATTTGCCCAGAATCATGAAAAGGGCCGGTGCGGCCATAAGTGCCAGCATGACTACGGGCACGAGAATTGTACTTATTATAAAGCTCTTGCGCTTTACTCTCTCGAAGTATTCGCGCTCGATTACAAGACCTAATGAATTTGCCATTTTTCTTTGGTGGTTACGGTTATACTTCTGTTGTCTCTCCCGGAACGGTCGGAGGAACACCCGCCGAGACTTTCTCTTCGCTTGCTTTCACGGCCGAGATAAAAATATCGTCCATCGACGGAATGATCTGTTCGAACGTGCAGAGGTCTATCGCGCTGTTTACAGCCGTCAGCAGATCGCGTTTCGTAGCGTTTCCGGCAAGGGTCACGGATGCTGTCTGGTTGCCTAATTTGTCAGGTGCGCCTATGGCGGCCTCTACACCGAGACGGTCGGTCGCTTCCAGAAGCAGAGCCGTATTTCCGTTATAGGTCAGGCGGTAGCGGTTGTCGGCGAATTGTTCGCGGATGTCGCGTACGGATCCGGAAAGGATGTTGTGCGAGCGGTTGATAAGCGTGATATTGTCGCACAGTTCCTCGACACTTCCCATATTGTGGGTGGAGAAGATGATCGTCGATCCTTCGTCGCGGAGTTTCAGGATCTCGCGTTTCAATATTCCGGCATTGATAGGGTCGAATCCGGAAAACGGTTCGTCGAATATCAATAGCTCCGGGCGATGAAGCACCGTCACTATGAACTGCACTTTCTGAGCCATGCCTTTCGAGAGCTCCTCGACTTTTTTGTCCCACCAGTCCGATATCTCCATACGTACGAACCATTCTTTGAGCCTTGAAGTCGCTTCGGCTTTTGAGAGGCCTTTCAGGCGTGCGAAGAAGAGTGCTTGCTCACCGACTTTCATTTTCTTGTATAACCCGCGTTCTTCGGGCAGGTAGCCTATGTTGTAGACATCGGCGGCAGTCAGTTGGTGACCGTTGAATGTGACCGTACCGCTGTCGGGAGCGGTTATGTGGTTTATGATGCGGATCAGCGTGGTCTTGCCGGCTCCGTTGGGGCCGAGAAGACCGTAGACTTTTCCTCGCGGCACCTCGATCGATACGTCGTCGAGCGCCTGATGGTTGGTGAAGCGTTTCGAAATATGTTCCGCTTGCAGTATGTTGTCTGTTTCCATAATCAGTGTTTCACTAAGTTGATTGTTTTGCATTTTTATGCCTGAAGGCTGACCAGTCTGCTTTCGAGACTTTCGATCAATTCCTCTTTTGTTATTCCGAGCCGTTCCATCTCTTCAAGCAGAGCGGGAAGCGACACGTTGAAAAACTCGCGTCGCCGTGCGTCGGTTACTTTGGTCACGGCATCGCCGAGCAGAATGAATCCCATGCCCCGGCGCGATTCTATGACCGCCATGTCCTGCAGGTCTTCCATGGCCTTGAGCACGGTGCGGGTATTGACGCCGAGATCTGCCGCGAGCTCTCTTACCGAGGGAATCCGTGCCCCGGGCGCCCATGTGCCGTCGATTATGCAGTTGAATGCATAGTCGACGATCTGACGGTAGATCGGCTTGTTGTCGCTGAATTCCATCATTTGCCTTATAGGTTGCTCTTTTTGATTTGACGATATATGAGCCTGAGCATGAATATCAGGTAGGCCGTCTCGATTACAATGCCTACGCAGAGGATCTGCCAGTTGTCCAGTATATAGGTGATGACGTCTTTCGATACTTCATACCCTTCCATAAATCCTGCGTCCAGTCCTTGTCCGAAATCCGCGCTGTCGCCTAATGCCAACTCCTTGTCGTAGGCGCTTTGTTTTATACCGTCGCTGACTCCTCGCGAGAATGCTGCGGTTCCTCCCATAAATATACCGAGGATGCCGATTCCGAACTGGACGGCGAGGGCTGCCAGCACACCTTTGACAATTCTTCCCGTGCGTGCGGAAAGAACCGCATAGAGGCAGGTGGTCGTGGTGCACAATGCGGCGAGGATGTTAAGAATCCTGAGTGCGCCCGGAGTGCCGAACTGCAGGTTGATCAGATCGACCATCGAATCGGTCTGTATAGCGGGTATGCGCAGATAGAGCCAGTTGGCGAAAAAAGGAATGGCGTAGGTGGTGAGACCTATGGCTACATAAAAATACAGTACATAGAAAACGAATTTTTCTGACGCACGGACAGGTATCATTCGGTCCACTATTCTTGTATCGCCTGTTTTTGCAAGCATGATCGGCGCAAGATTGAACAGCAACGGTATGATTGACCATATCAAGGTGAAAAGACCGACCTGTACGTAGCGGCCGAACGGGAGCAGCGTGAGTATGGCGCACAGGATGGATACACCTGAATAAAATACTACCTGTCGGGTGCATAGCGGGCGGAAATAGTCGGCGAATTCAGCCACGCGGCGCCAGCTGAAGCGGTCGTTGGCAGTTGCGGTAATACTTGAAGTTTCCATATTTTTATCGGCTTCTGAGTGTTGAGAGTATGATATCGCGCTGGGGCGAATGCAGTGACGAATAAAGCAGACGCCAGTCCACGCGTGTCGTTTCTTCCTCCTGGAGGGCGGGAAGTATGCTGAGGACACGTCCGATCTGTATTTCTGAATATAAGGCGTCGGGATCGGGCATACGTGTCACTTCGAATGCCAGCCGTCGGGTCACGGCCTCTTCTGTTCCGGCAAACAGCAGATGCGAGCGTGTCAGCATCACCGCGCCGTCAAACAGATTCTCAAGTTCCGACACTGTGTGGGTGGAAACGAGTATGGTCTGGCTGTCGTCAAGAGAGCTTACTATTATCTTCCGCAGGATCTCCTTGCTCTGTATGTCGAGGGCGTTGGTCGGCTCGTCAAGAAGGAGTACGTCTACTCCGAGCGCGAGCACATAGGCAAGCTGCGCTTTTTTGCGGTTACCGAGTGAAAGCGATTTCATCGGTTCGTCACCCGTAAGACCGAAAGCGAGTAGGTTCGACAAAAACGCCTCGTTTGAAAAGCGCGGATAGAAACGGGAATGCATCTCGGCAAACATCCGGATGGTCTTTCCGGGGAAAAACATATTCTCTTCGAGCAGAAACGCGCGTCCCATCTCGGACGGTCTGTCGGAAGCGGCCGCTATGCCGTCGATCAGACATTCGCCGGAGGAAGGGCGTGCGATTCCGGCTATGATATGCAGCAGAGTGGTTTTCCCGGCTCCGTTCTCACCTGCGAGGAGGTGGACCCCCGGCGGGATAATGGCGGTCACGCCGCTCAGTGCCGGGGATCCTTTCTTGGTATATGAAAACTCTATGTCTTTTAATTCGATCATATGCTTTTCAGTGAATTTTCAGGTCCGAATCCGATATTATTTCACCGGTGTCACTGTGAAGCCGGCCTTACGCAGCCCGGCGATCACACCACGGTCTCCGGGAAGGTGTCCTGCGCCTACGACTACCATGAGAGATTCCGCGGGCATTTCTTTGGAAAGTTTTTCCACCCAGCTGTCATTGCGTGAATAGATCATGCGTTCGGTGGCTTCCTTGTCATCGCCTTCCATCATGACCATCATGTCGAGGATCGCGTCGATATCGTGGTTGAGATATGCCTTGGATAGTTTTAGTGCGCGCTCTTCCTCTCCTTTCACGTCCGTCACTGTCTTCATCAGGCCTTTTGCCTGTTCTGCTACGGGTCGGTTATAGAGCATGTCCATCTGGAACTGCATTGTCTCGAGACCTCCTACCGGTTTGCCGAGTTCATGGGCTCGGTTCTGCATAGTCATGTCGATGCCTTCAAGTGCATTCAGTTCGGGAAATATTTTCTGTGTCATCATGGCGGCAAGCTGGGTAGAGATCACTGACGGTTTTACCATATACATGTTCTCTATGGGCATGGCTCCGCCTGTATATTCGTTCCATACGGTGCGCAGCGAATCCAGCTGCGGTGCGGTGAGTACCTTGTCGAGGGTGCTGTCGGCGGGGGCCATAAGCATCTGCTGCATTCCCATCATTACAGCGGGATCTTTCATCTGGGCCATATCGATCTCGCCGTAGAGTCGGTCGATGTCTTTGAGTATCGAAGGGAGCTGTTCGATCGAATCTACTACTGACAGAGGTGCGAAATGATGTGTGCCGAGCAGATAACTTACTTTGTCAGATCCTTTCTTTTCAACTTTGTAAAGTATCTGCGCGTTTGCGCTGATGCCGAATCCGAGAGCGAGGGTCATTGCCGTCGCAAGAGCTTTAAGTCCTTTCATTGTCTTATGTTTTAGATGTCGTTTATAGTTCGTGAAACTGGTTCTTTGTAGTGTTGTGCTTAACTACAACGCTGCAAAGCTACAACAATTTTATAATATGACAAAATCATTAACATTTGTTAACACTATTTTTCGTAGCTGCTTATTATTTTTGTCATTGAATAAGTTGCCTTTATGTCAAAAATAATAGGGAATTAAGAGGGTGTTTCAAAATAAAAGTCAATTTGGGGCGGCTCTCTTCCAGTCAAAATCCATTCAAGGCAAAGGAACATAGAGGGCTATGTGACTGCGCCGCGGATGGATTTGGGCGGAAGAGAGCCGGACAACGGTAATTTTTATTACAATATATTTCAATATGTCAAGGAATCTCATTAATTTTGGTTCCCGAAGTCACTGCGGTCCCGCATGGAGGGGCATCTTTCTCCTTTCGGCTCAGTCGCATAGCCCGCTATGCTCCATCACCTCAAGAAGAAATCTGCTCCGTCCATGCGTCCCCAAATTAACTTTTATTTTGAAACACCCTCTAAATAGGATTGGTTATGAAAATATTTATGTTGCTGCCGCTTGTTGCCGGCATTATAGGAGGAATCATCGGAGGATGTGAATATAAACGATACAATCGAAGACAAGCGAAAAACGATAAAACCGATCCCCGATCCTGATGATCTTCTTTGTACTTGACACGTAAGACTCTATTTTGTCGTGTGGAAAGTTTTTCGTAATTTTGCCGTCTCAAATAACTTATGACTGTTTTTACAGACCGGGAGTGAGTTGATAGGACACTTCCCTATATATTTAAGTATATATTTTAAGGTAAACTGATTAACTTTTCGAAACATGTCCATTTTAAGTCGACCAGACTTTCATCCCGCGCTTGTAGCGGCGATGAAGGGCTATTCCTTTTCAAAATTCAAGCAGGATCTGACCGCAGGTCTTGTAGTCGGCATTATCGCCATACCGCTCGCCATAGCATTCGCCATAGCGAGTGGCGTAACTCCCTCTGTCGGACTGGTCACCGCCATAATAGGCGGTTTTCTCGTGTCGGCATTCGGCGGGAACTCGGTGCAGATCGGTGGACCGACCGGTGCGTTTATCGTCATAATCTACAATATCATCAGTCTTTATGGCCTTGAAGGTCTTGCACTGGCCACTTTCATGGCAGGCTGTATTCTTGTCCTGCTGGGTCTTTTCCGTCTCGGTACGGTCATCAAATTCATACCGTATCCGATAGTGGTAGGATTCACGGCAGGTATAGCGGTGACGATCTTTTCGACACAGATGCCTGATTTCTTCGGACTTACGATAGACGAAAAAGTTCCAGGGGATTTCATAGGCAAGTGGGGTGTCTATCTGCGTCATTTCTCGACGATCGACATGACCACCGCCGTTGTCGGACTGCTTTCCCTTGCCATAATCATAATCACACCCAAGATTTCAAAGCGCATCCCGGGTGCGCTGACCGCTATTGTCGTGGTGACTCTGTTGCTGTGGATTGCGAAAGAGTATTTCGGTGTGATCGGAGTACAGACAATCGGTGACCGGTTCGGTATTATCAATACTGAGTTGCCTCGTCCGCAGATGATAGGATTCGATATGAAATCGATCAATCTGCTGCTTCCCTCGGCATTTACTATAGCCATGCTGGGTGCTATAGAGTCTCTGCTTTCCGCTACGGTCGCTGACGGTGTGACCGGTTCGCGTACAAATTCTAACACCGAGCTTATTGGACAGGGAATAGCGAATATCACCGTTCCTCTGTTCGGCGGAATACCTGTGACCGGCGCGATCGCACGTACCATGGCCAATATAACCAACGGCGGGCGTACCCCGGTTGCGGGAGTAGTGCATGCGTTGGTTCTTCTTATTACTTTCCTTTTTGCCATGCCTCTTATCAGTCTTGTTCCGATGTCTTGCCTTGCGGCCGTGCTCATCATGGTCAGTTACAACATGAGCGGATGGCGCACTATAAAGGGTATGGTCAATAATCCGAAAGGAGACGTATGGGTGCTTGTCGTGACCTTCCTGCTGACCGTAATTTTCGACCTGACTATAGCGATCGAGATCGGAATGCTGCTCGCAGTTGTGGTTTTCTTGCGCCGTGTGTCGGAAAACACTACAATCAAGGTATATGGAGACCAGCTCGATGCTGCTGATTCAGACATGACCAAGCATGAGGTGCTTGATCTTCAGCCGGGAGTGTCGGTCTACGAGATCGACGGGCCCTTCTTCTTCGGCGCGGCCACTAAATTCGACGAGATGATGCGTGTGTCAACCAGCGAGGTGCCGGTGGTGCGCATTATCCGTATGCGCCGTGTACCCTTCATTGACTCTACCGGTATCCATAATCTCCGGATACTTATAGAAGCTTCTCACAAGGAGGGGATATTGGTGGTTCTTTCCGGTGTGCGTGACAATGTGCGCGACGCGCTTCACAGATCTCATATAGACTCGCTGATCGCGAGAGACCATATATGCGACCATATATCCAAGGCAGTGATCGTGGCCAATGAACTTGCCGTGAATCGCCGCCGAGAAATGGCGGGAGTCATGACTGTCATGGATTGATGATTTCCGCTATTACGGCAGGATAGTGCTTACGTTCGAGGGCGTGGATTTTTTTCTCGACGGTTGCCGGTGTATCGTCTGATTCTACGGCAACCGATGTCTGGAAAATTACCGCGCCTTCGTCGCAACGGTCACTCACATGGTGGATCGTGATGCCGGTCTCTTTCTCTCCGGCCGCTACCACGGCTTTATGAATGTGACGTCCGTACATTCCTTTTCCTCCGTATTTGGGAAGAAGAGAGGGATGAATATTGACTATGCGTCCTTGATATCTGCTGATCAGAAAAGAAGGGATCATAAGCAGAAATCCGGCAAGAGCGATAAATCCGATATTGTATTTATCCATAAGGCAGAGAAAGTATGTCTCGTCATTGAGCTGTTGACGAGTCACTATCTCCACCGGGACATTCAGTGCGCGCGCACGTTCCACCACAAAAGCATCCGGCCTGTTGCAGACTACGAGGCCGACTTCCGCCTCTTTTTGTGTGGCGTTCGCCGCGTTCTGTTTCGGATGGTTGAAAAAGTTGATTATGTTCTCTGCGTTCGATCCGTTGCCGGAGGCAAAGACGGCTATCGTGATTTCTTTATTTGTTTTCTCCATGATGTGAAATTAACATTTTCCTTTGGAAATAACAAGCGTTGACCTTCGTTTCTTGATTATGAGGGCAACGCTTGATTTTTTAAAAGAACGGTTTGTCTATTTCAATGACTTGTGTTTCGGAGGCTGTCTCCCGGCAGTAGGGATGCGGATATCTTCATCTGTACGGACTTTCGGTACATTGCGTCATCCACGTGTGTTCAAGGGAGATCCGAAACCCTCTGACTTCGTGTTGTCAATAAGCGACCGGCTCGATCAGGAGAAAAATGTGATCGAGGATACTATCATCCATGAGATGATCCATCTCTATATATTCTTCTTCAAAATAAAGGATTCCTCGGCGCACGGCCCTGTTTTCCGCAAGATCATGAATGACATAAATGTCAGGTACGCACGCAATATAACAGTGTCGCGCCGCGCCTCTGAATCCGAACGTACAAGCGACAGGATCGTACGTCCGAGGATTCTTCTTGTCACGAGTTTCAGTACGGGGGAAAGAACTGTGACGGTCTGTGCCCCGCGATATGTGAAAGGGTTTGTCGGTATGTTGCGCCAGGTGCCGAGAGTCAGTTCGTGGCAGCTGTATGTGGCGCGGGGAAGCTGGATATCTCATTATCCGGTGTCGCGTACGCTTAAATTTTACAGGATAGACGCCGATATACTCGACCGGGGACTCGCGGACGCCCGCAAACTGGAGATAACAGACGGTAAAGTCAAGATGGTGTGATCTGTGTAGCTGCTTTTCAGCTCCCGTCTGTGACAATATGAGGCAGGATGCAGGTTGTATAAAAAATGTCAATAAATATATGTTTGATTTTGCCGTTTGTGCAATAATAGATAACTTTGCACCTTGAAGTCGCAGGCTGTGACTTAAAATCGGTCCGCGACGTATCGTATCTGAATTGAGACAACTGATAATCTACATATTGTGTGCCGTATTGATCGGCATCGCATATTCACAGAACGCCGCCCCTGTCCCGAATTCCGGAGAAGGGAGTGTAAATGATACCGTTGATACGACGGCGTCTGACGTTTCGCATTCGGAATATACCGATACAGTGGTATCGGATATGTCCGATTTTACCTCTGGATCTCCTGCGGATACGCTTGGCATAGACACCGCCAGGACATTGATCACACGGATAGACCGTTCCAAAGTCGACATTGAGACAGCCGTGACATTCTCTGCCAGCGACTCTCTTGTGCTCGAAGGTCTCAACAATGCATATCTTTATGGTGACGGAACTGTGGAATATCAGGATTTCAAGCTCAATTCCGCGCAAATCCGCATGGAACTCGACAGCAGCACTGTCTACGCTGCCGGCATTGCCGACACGGCTGGGGTAGTGCAGGGTCAGCCTGTTTTCAAGGATAAATCCGGCGAGTATGAGTCGGAAACCATGAAGTATAATTTCAAGACCGAGCGAGGTTATATAACAGGAGTCATAACCGAACAGCAGGATGGCTTCCTTCAGGGAGGCCGTGCAAAGCGCATGGATGACGGGTCATTCTATGTGGAAGACGGCAAGTATACTACTTGTGATGACCATGAAAATCCACATTTCTATTTCCAGCTCACACGCGCCAAGGTGCGTCCCGACAAAGATGTGGTGACCGGCCCCGGATATATGGTGCTTGCGGATGTGCCTCTGCCTCTTGCGTTGCCGTTCGGATATTTCCCGTTCTCCAAAAAGTATTCGAGCGGTGTGATTTTTCCCTCTTTCGGCGATGACTACAACCTCGGGTTCTATCTCAGGGACGGTGGATATTACTTCGCGATCAACGATAATGTAGATCTCGCGCTGACAGGCGAGTTATATACAAAAGGATCATGGGGACTCAGCGGGCATCTCAATTATGTGAAGCGTTACCGTTACAGAGGCACGTTCGACATTTCTTTCCTCAATACTGTCTATGGAGACAAAGGCGCTCCAGACTATCAGAAAATGCGCAATTTTCAGGTGGTATGGAGCCATTCGCAGGATGCCAAGGCGAATCCCAATCTTAATTTCTCGGCTTCGGTCAATTTCGCCACCTCCGGCTATTCGCGCAATGATCTGAATTCCTATTACAATTCCTCGTTTACGGAAAATACCAAGTCGAGTACGGTCAATATGACCTATCGTTTCCCGTCATCGAAATGGAGCCTGTCGGCCACGGCCAATATAGCGCAGCGTTCGCAGGACTCGACTCTTCAGGTATCGTTTCCCAACCTGACGGTGACAATGTCGCAGACAGCGCCTTTCAAACGTAAGAAATCCGTGGGTGGCGAGAAATGGTATGAGAAGATAAAGATGTCGTATTCCGGACGGTTCCAAAACTCTCTGACCTCGGGTCAGGATGAATTCTTCAAGAAGAATCTGATCAAGGATTGGAAAAACGGTATGCAGCATTCACTACCGATCTCGGCTACTTTCTCTCTCTTCAAATATATCAATGTGTCGCCGTCGATATCGATCAACGACCGTATGTATACCTCCAAGATCAGACGCCAGTGGGATACGCAGGCGTCGCGGGAGGTTCAGGACACGACCTATGGATTCTATAATATCTTTGACTTCAATGTCTCGATGGGATTCGATACAAAAATCTATGGATTCTGGAAACCGATGAAGTTCCTTGGCGACAAGGTCCAGATGATACGCCACGTCCTTACACCTACGGTGTCTTTCGGATGGAATCCTGATTTCGGAAATCCCGGCTGGGGAATATATAATTATTATTACTATACCGATCAGGCCGGAAACCAGCAGCGTCGGGACTATTCATATTTCTCTCATGGCATATTCAATGTGCCCGGACGCGGGAAAAGCGGGGTTGTGAGTGTCAATCTGGCCAATAACCTCGAAATGAAAGTCAAGAGCGACAAGGATTCCACGGGAGTCAAAAAAATATCCCTTATAGAAAACCTAAGCTTGTCGGAGAGTTATAATTTTGCCGCCGACTCGCTGCGTCTCAGTCCTCTCCAGGCCAATATCATGCTGCGGCTTGTCAAGAATTTCAACCTGAATATCAATTCGACATGGGATCCCTATGTCTATAAGCTCAATTCCTCGGGTACTCCGGTGCAGGTGAACAGGCTGCGTATTCAGGAAGGGAAGGGTCTCTACCGTCTGTCATCTGCCGGCACAAGTTTCTCATACACTTTCAACAATGACACATTCCGGAGAAAAAAAGACAATGATAATAATAAAGACAGAGACGATAACGGCTATGGGGATGAGGAAGACGAGGATACGGAGCATGAAAGCTTCTCCGACATGGCATCCCGCAAACGGGAGAAAAAAGGTAAGAGTGATTCAGGCCAGTCCTCGGATTCCGACGGATATGCGTCATGGCAGTTTCCATGGAGCCTTTCTATAAATTATTCGGTAAGTTATGGTTATGGCGACTTCGATTATGATAAAATGGAATATAAGGGCCGCTGGACGCAGAATCTGAGTTTCAATGGAAATATCCGGCCGACAAAGAACTGGAATTTCTCCTTTTCCGCCAGCTATGACTTCACTCTTCACAAGCTTGCCTATATGAACTGTTCGATAAGTCGTGACATACATTGCTTCACGATGTCGGCTTCGTTTGTCCCCGTGGGCCCCTACAAGTCATATAACTTTCATATCGCGGTCAAGTCATCGCTGCTAAAAGATCTCAAATACGATCAGCGTTCGCGTGCCCAGAACGGCGTCCGCTGGTATTGATCGATTCATTTGTCCGCATTTTCCGTCAGATTTCATAAGAAAGTTTGAATCACTTCATATTGTGGTTCCGAATTTTTTTATTAATTTTGTGAAAATTTGGTAAGATGGCGGAGTCCTTAATAACAACGTTGGAGAAACTGAACGCGAGGATAAAGGATGTCACCGCGCACAATGCCGCGCTTCTGGCCCGTAACCGTGAGCTGGAAGAACTGAATGCCGATTTGCGGCGCAGGGCCGAGGAATCGGACCGTACACGCGACCGGGCGCTTCTTGATGCGGAATATCTGACGGTGTCGCATCGTCTGGCCGCCGATCCGGATACTCTGATCGATACGAGACGTCATATTGCCAAATTGATTCGCAACATCGACCGTTGCCTTGAAATGCTTAAGGAATGAGTAGATGAACGATTCGGAAAAGATAAAGATGTACCTCAATATAGGCGATCAGCGGATCTCTCTTACCGTGCCGTTTGAACGCCAGGAATTCGTCAGGGATGTCGAAGCTGATGTCGACAGGCTTTATGCCAGATGGCGGAAAGCTTTCCCTGCAAAGACCGACCGTGAGATTCTCGCTATGGTGGCTTACCAGTATGCGTCGTTTTACGGTGAGCTCAAGGAAAGATACGAGGCCGCGGCCTTGAAAGCGGAGGAGTGTCTCCGCAATATCGAAGCCGAGAGTCAGGATATGACTGATAACAGGGACTGACCGAACCATCTGCCGACTCAAATTCTAATTTCAGGGAAGCCGCGGAACTCTGAATCCGGACGTCTGCGGAAATTGTTGCGACGCCTCTCCATTACGGAGAGGTCGTATTTGTTTATGTCCGTGCGTATGCTGGCGCCGGAGCAATGTTGAGAATTAATTAACTTATAATATACACCAATAAAGCGCAATACAAATGGGAACTGCAATATGGATCATAATTGCCGTGGCTATGCTTGCTATAGGCTATGCTGTGGCGACTGTGGTCAGCAAAAAAAATGCCGCTTCACGGGCTAATACCATTGTGGAGGAGGCTCGCCGGGAGGCTGAGATGCTCAAGGAGTCGAAACTTCTGAAAGCCAAAGAAGAGGAGATGAAGATAATAGGAGATGCCGAGCGTGCCGTGAATCAGCGCATGCAGAAGGCTCAGGCAAACGAGGCCCGTCTTAAACAGCGTGAGATTCAGCTCAATCAGCAACAGGGAGAGCAGGCGCGCCGCAAGAAGGAACTCGAGAATCTGAAGAACAATCTTGACAACCGCGAGCAGCTTCTTGAGAACCGCAATGCGGAGGTTGACCACCTTCACCGTCAGGCTCAGGAAGAACTTGTAAAAATCTCCGGCCTCTCGGCCGAAGAAGCAAGGGAGAAGCTTATAGAATCTCTCAAGGATGAGGCCAAGACTGCTGCCGCAGGTTATATCAATGATATAATGGACGATGCCAAGATGACGGCTTCCAAAGAGGCCAAACGTATCGTCATCCAGTCCATACAGAGAGTCGCTACTGAGACTGCCGTGGAAAATTCAGTCACGGTGTTCCATATCGACAATGATGAGATAAAAGGCCGCATTATTGGTCGCGAGGGACGTAATATCAGGGCTTTGGAAGCAGCAACCGGTATCGAGATAATCGTCGATGACACTCCGGAGGCGATCGTGCTGTCGGGCTTTGATCCTGTCAGACGCGAGATAGCGCGCCTCGCCCTTCATCAGCTCGTTACTGACGGACGTATCCATCCGGCGCGTATCGAGGAGGTTGTGGCCAAGGTCCGCAAGCAGGTCGAGGAGGAGATCATCGAGACGGGCAAGCGTACCACTATAGATCTTGGAATACACGGACTGCATCCGGAACTTATCCGCATGGTCGGCAAGATGAAATATCGTTCGAGCTACGGACAGAATCTGCTCCAGCATTCGCGCGAGACGGCCAATCTCTGCGCGGTCATGGCGTCGGAACTCGGTCTGAATCCCAAGAAGGCACGTCGTGCCGGACTTCTGCATGATATCGGCAAGGTGCCCGATGACGAGCCTGAACTGCCGCACGCATTGCTCGGTATGAAACTTGCCGAAAAATTCAAGGAGAAACCCGATATCTGCAATGCTATCGGAGCTCACCATGACGAGGTGGAGCAGACTTCGCTGCTCGCTCCCATAGTGCAGGTGTGCGACGCCATATCTGGCGCGCGTCCGGGCGCCCGCCGTGAGATTGTGGAGGCTTATATCAAACGTCTTAATGATCTTGAACAGCTTGCCCTGTCATATCCCGGGGTTCTCAAGACTTACGCTATCCAGGCCGGACGTGAGCTTCGCGTGATAGTCGGTGCCGACAAGATCACCGATGAGGAGACAGAGAAACTCAGCACCGAGATAGCCAAGAAAATTCAGGATGAACTGACTTATCCGGGCCAGGTGAAGATTACCGTCATCCGTGAGACCCGTTCCATCAGTTTTGCAAAATAAGGCCGTAAAGCTGTGGAAAACGAAAAGAATAAAAGAAGATATTGCTCCGAAGGAGGTTGTCCGCGTGGCAAGCTTTATGCCACCAACTGGCTTGACGGAATATCTGACAGCAGCGATTGCGATGTTGTCGAGGTTTCGTTCAAGAATACCCGGGTGGGATTCTATTCGAATCCGTCGGCCATTCCGCTCGGTATCGGTGATATCGTGGCCGTGGAGGGTAATCCCGGTCACGATATCGGCCGCGTGAGCATGGTCGGACGTCTTGTCCGGCTCCAGATGCGGAAGAACGGTGTAAAGCCCGACTCTGAACTCAAACGGGTGTTCAGGATCGCCACGCAGACTGATCTTGAGAAATTCGAGGAGGCGAGATCACGGGAGCATTCGACAATGATCCGCACGCGTAAGATTGCCGAGGAATTGCAGCTGAACATGAAGATCGGCGATGTGGAATATCAGGGGGACGGCGGGAAAGCCATTTTCTACTATATCGCCGACGAGCGTGTGGATTTCCGCAAACTTATCCGTATTCTCGCCGACACTTTCAAGATACGTGTCGAGATGAAGCAGATAGGCGCGCGTCAGGAAGCCGGGAGAATCGGCGGTATCGGGCCGTGTGGCCGTCCGTTGTGCTGCGCTTCATGGATGACTCATTTTGTGTCTGTCGGTACGGGTGCCGCAAGAGTGCAGGATCTGTCGATGAATCCTCAGAAGCTTGCGGGTCAATGCGCCAAACTGAAATGCTGCCTGAATTTCGAGACGGATGTCTATAGCGAGGCCCAGAAAAAGATGCCTCCGAAGGATGCGGTGCTCGAGACAAAAGATTCTCTTTATTATTTCTTCAAACCGGACATTCTGGCCGGAACTGTAACTTATTCCACCGACAAAAGAATTCCGGCAAATCTTGTGACGATAGAAGCAAGACGAGCTTTCGAGATTATCGCGCTCAATAAAAAAGGAGTCAAGGTAGACAGCCTTCTTTCCGAAAGTAAGGCGGCCGAGGCGGCTCGCCCGACGTATGTCGATCTTGTGGAGCAGGAGAGTCTGACACGTTTTGACAAATCGAAGAAAAAGAAAAAAAAGAAGAATAATCAGAACAAAAATACTGATAAAACTGTAAAAGGAGGAGAGAAGGCTGCCAATGCCGGAGCCGCTCCCAAACAGGAAAAGGCGGATAAGAAAAGCGAGGATACCCGTCGGAACGACCGCCGACGTGACCAGCGTCAGAAGAGAAAACCGAACATGCCGAAAAAGACCGAGGAATGACCGGGGACGTGAAGTATATCTCAGTTTTCGTTGCTGCGATCTCTCTCGCCTTGATCTCTGTGTCGTGCGCGGGTTCTGACACACCGGTCTATTCTCATTTCGAACAGATCGGGTCGGATGGATGGGATCCTTGTGATATGCTTGTTTTCGAACCTTGGCCTGCCGATTCGGCCGATGCGGTTTCCGCGTCATTCGACATGGAGCTTGTCTTGAGATATTCGATGCGACATCCCGTGGCGGATCTGCCGGTAGCCGTGACAGTCGAGGATGAGGAAGGTACCGTACGTTCCGATACGGTGATTGTAAATTCCGAATCGCGCGGGAATGTGGATTCAAAGTCCCGATATGGAGTCAGGGAGATCATTTTTCCTCTTGCGGGTGGAGTCCGGCTGACGGATGGCTATATGGTGACGCTGACTCCGGTAGCCTCGCGTGAACATACGAAAGGATTGCTGAATGTCGGAATTGTAATGACGCGTCCGGACACCCGGAAATAATGTCTTTAACTAAAAATCGTTATAAAATGAATTTCCCGTTGCTTACCCAGGAACTTGAAGAGGAGTTCCTTCTGCGGGTCTCC
>ERZ791744.615-NODE-615-length-32516-cov-2.739872_pt1 | contig 32516 bp, 20 predicted proteins | sample MGYA00510039_ERZ791744 | MGnify/ENA primary metagenome ERZ791744 (study PRJEB30046, sample SAMN00791969) | human gut metagenome | study: EMG produced TPA metagenomics assembly of the A metagenome-wide association study of gut microbiota in type 2... | reverse complement strand
GTTCATGCCGTCGGCATAATTATTACGAAATCTGCAATTGGTGAAATATGAACCATTCGCACCGCTTAACCATCCTCCACATTCGAAATGCTCCACCCATACATTTTCAACGTGGCCGGCAGACCCGTTGAAACATTTTCCCGGAGACCCATAGCCGTTGGCACTGTGATTCGGCGAATCATAACGCTGATTCTGGTATGATGAAAGATACATATCCCTGACAGATCCCCCAAAGCCGTTGAATCCGGCGCCATCCCCTTCCCAATGAAGTTCGGTGTACCACATGCCACGGCCCTGAAGATTTGCCGAACCGAGATTCAACTTGCCACGCACGCCGACATACTCCTCATCAATATAGATTGTCTGGCCCGGATGACTGTTTATGAAATTCTGAAGGTTGCCGTCTATCTCTTTCGTCCATCGGGTCCAGCCATCCTTAAACTCTACCTTATGAGTTTTCTCGATCTCGAGAAAATCGACCGTGACCGGAGTCTCGGACAGATTTACAATTCTGAAAGTCTCTCCCTGCGCGATGGCCCGCGACAGACGACGGTGCGTCTCGTCGAAACGCATACGCACGAATTCATTATCATTTCTGACATGAATGGAATATGTCTCAGGTTTATCAGTCCGGCTGCCCTGCCGTTTTTCACAATATTGCCATGAATGGTCCGTATTCAGAACCATTTCTCCGAGATTTTCTCCATTACCGCCCAATATAGCGACCTTTGCCGATGATCCCCAGGGTACGGAAAAACGCAATGTCACACCGTCGGCATCGCCCGAATCGTTACGCCACTCCACATAACCCTCTCTTCCGAGAGTGATGGCCTGCTGGTTCGAGGCCTCGCTCTGAAGGAAAAGCTGGTCATCAGTCCGACCGAGATACTGTCCGTCAAATCCGACACAATAATGGGGTTCGGCCTCATAGCGGAAATAGGGAGCATCATAATAGCCTCTGTCCGCACCCCACTGCAGCATATCGTAATGCTGTGCTCCGGCCAACGGAGCAAACGCCGCAACAGAAAGCATGGCGAGCAGACGTCGTCTAATGATATGATCATTCTTCATTTGAAACAGAATTGATTATACAGATAATATTATTTAAAGCAGAACTTTATAACGCGTGGATCCTTGCCTGCGGAATACAATACAGCGACATACGTTCCGGCGCCGAGATCGTCAAGAGAAACTTCGCGTTCGGCCGGAACAGAAAGAAGCATGTCGCCCTGAAGTCCGAAAACATTGACAATGCCATTACCGGCTGAATTCCCGTCAATATGAAGCGTGCGGCCTGCCAGATAGAAAGCGTTGTCCTCAGCTACAGACGCAAGACCAGTTTCCACTGAAGGCGCGTCAATTCTCGCATTGGCGAGATTAAACTCATGGATAGACCAGTAATTACTTTTCGTACCTGTCTGGTTTATTCTTACCGCCGTGGCATCCACTTCGGGAAATGTCACGACAAGCATCGCGCCGGCATTGGCACCTTCCGCCACTCTATGCCACTGATTGTCATAGTAAACTTCGACAGCATAGCCGGCGGGACCATCGTTGGCACTGCCTGAAGTATCCACAATAACGGTATTGAATACAGTCGGTCTGCCAAGATCGACGGCAAACCACTGGCCGGCAGCCTGCGAACCGCGCGAGTCCCAGCGCGTGGAGGCATTGCCGTCAATAGCACTTGCCGCACCCGCTCCTTCCTGTGATACTGGATTTGTACCATTGACATCATTGAATGCCGTCGCTTTCCAGCCGTCGCGGGAGAGCATTACGCTGCTGTTGACAAAATTCCACGCATGACTGAGATTCGCGGTCCATGTGCCCATCTGTGCCATATTGGCGTTTGCCGGATCAAGAGTCGAGGAGCGCACATGCACCCGCCGTTCATGATTATTGGTCGAGGAAACAAAATTTCTGACATTATGCATGATGCCGTTGACCAGATTGAGCCGTCCCCCATCGACTGAATATGTATGGACAGTACCCGACTGGTTCATATTCGCTCCATAGAGATTCACCGTGCCATTTCTGACATCGGCAAAATAATTGCCGCCACCCCAGTGATCGCTCGAGAACATCGTGACGGTATGATTGAGTTCAGGACCTGCCGTAACAAATGTTGCCTGAAGGTTATCACCATGATTCAATGCCACAACCTGGGAATTGACAAGATCAAGATCAGAAGCGATACCGTTAAATACGAAAGTATTGACGGCATCGTCAACGGCATTGCCGACAGAATGACAGTTCGCGGCGCCTCCGTTTCCATCACTCTGGAACACCATGCCCTTGTTGCATCCGAACAGGAAGTTATTATACAGGATCTGATCACTGCAATCTCCGATTATAAAGAACTCAAGATCACGAGGATTTTGGAAATAAGCATCCCCTCCCGAAGCTTTGTTGGCGATACTGTTAGGCCATGCTCCGAATTTTGTCTCGTCACCGCAGGCATATGCTATGGTATTGAACTGGATGTTACGGATACTGCCTCCCGTTGAATTGCCTCCGACACGAATCACATTCATGAACGCGTGTCCGCCCAGATAATCGACATAATGATTGTCGCATTTCTCCGTAAAGAGGTCAACGCCTCTGTAAGCCGCCCTTAACGCCACATTGACTATATAACAGTCCTTATTGCCTCTCACGGAATAGGGATAAGGCACTGGAGAGACGGCATTTTTCTGATTAGGATAATTTATGGTCATACCTCTCAGCCCGCTGCCTTCGTCCATTGTTATGAACGGCACTCCGTTCTCGTTGCCATGACCGTTGATGACTTCAAGTATCGTACCCTGACCGTGAGGAACATTAGGGACATCGCTCGCGCCTTTGAATTCCACGCCGCGCGGTATACGGAGCAAACCGTCAAGACGATAATGTCCTGCGGGAAGATATACTATACCTCCGCCGGCAGCTCCGGCCTCATTGAGTTTATTCTGAATCGCAGCCGTACAATCGGCAGCGGAGCCTATATCATCGATGATGCGAAGAGGAGTCAGGCCCGACACTACATACAGTGTCTCTCTCGCCGGACGCGTTGTCCTTATCTCCATCCATTCCTTATTAAAATCAGGAAGCGGACGACAATCAGGACCTATATCGCTGACCTGACATTCGAAAAGAGAGTTGTTGTCGAGTCTGGCACCGTTTGTAAACTTATTGCCCGTGAAAATACACCTGGCTTTGGCAGAGACAAACACATCCGAACCGAAAGTTGAATTTACCGACTGGAAATGCCCTGCCAGAACGTGTGTCGCGCCATTGACATCGCAATCCTGAAGTGTAAGGAAAGTGGAAGATGATTCCGTCATCTCGAAAGCCTTCTGACCTTCTATACGACATCCATAAAACTGGGCAGGTCCCGAACCGCTGTATGCTATACGCACCCCCGTATCGCATCCCGACGTATTGCAGGCAGTGAACATTATGCCGCAGTATGACACATTCTTAAGATCAATACCTGTCTCACAATCCCTGATATTCCAATTGTAATGATGGCCGTTGGGCTCGCTGTTGTCGGATACACTTTTCTCCCCCGAATAACCGACCTTATAGCTCTCCACATCGAGATTGCATGTAAAAGACCAGTCATTGCGACGCATGACCACTCCGGTCGCGTTATTGCGCAGATAGGATGCTATCGAACTGCGTGCCGGAGCGCCAGGCAAACCGGAAGCGGCCCAATAGTCAGGTGCAAAGTGCATTCCGTCAAAACGCCCTATATCGGCGATGACATCCATCACTATACCGCTGTGAAGCGGAGTGCCGTATATGTCAAATACATTGGGGCATCCCCCACCTGCCTTGGGGTTGAACTCCACCGCCACATAAGAATTGATGAACGTGCAGTGGCGCACGGTAGTATATTCGTTGCCCCAATGATTATTCTGCCCGAACATGACAGTAGGCGGCATCTCCCTTACATTATCCGCCTCCTGTCCAGGATACCAGAAAGTCAGGTTCGACACTTCCGTGCAAGGCTGCATGACCATGAAAGAGCGATCGGTATCATAACTGTATGTATCCGGCTCGACCACAATTACAGTACCTTCCGCCGCGCTTGTCATGTCAGGACGCTTCCAGTCGCCACGCACAGTCACTCCTATCGGAATGATCAGCTGCCCTTTGAAAAGATATTTTCCGGCAGGCAAATATACCGTGCCTCCGGAGATATTCTTACAATTCTGTCCGCGATCGGTACGGTTGGCAGGATCAACCCCTCCCATCTCATCAAGAATCGCCTGCAATTGAGCGGTACAGTCACGTTGCCCCGTGTTGTCAAGGCCCTGATCAAGCACATTGACCGTGGCCACACCCAGATCCGAAGAAGGATAAGCGGGATTATTTATGAGTTGATAATTCGCCTGATACGCCAATGCGGTAAATGCCCACGCCAGCAGAGCACAAACGGAAACAGTTCTGATAAAACTTTTCATCGTAGATAATAAGGTTAAAATATCGGTTAGTCGGGAGCAAAATTAGGAGTTAAAATGCCAACTACCATCAGACTTTGTCTAAATATATGAAAATATATGACTATAAAATATTTAAAACCGTTATTATCAAATAATTACTTCAAACAATCTTCTTGAAAAATATAAGAAAATTATGGTCTCGACAAGCGGCATATAACCCCTGCAAATTAAAAAAAATGCAGCCGGAATCAGAATCTGATTCCGGCTTGCGCCTATAATTCACATTTATTTTTCAGCTACCCCTCTTCGGCATATATCTCGGCGGGGGTAAGAATCTCGAGAGCACGCGCTCCCTCTTTTGTTCCCGTGAGATACGCTATACGGTCATTCTCTCCGATATGATCTTCACTTACGATCTGGCGTACAGCGGCTGTAGTATGGCCCGGAGTGAAGTTCTCGGATTTAGGAAAGAAATATGCATTCACGCCATAGCTCAGAGCCAGCCATCTCATCACATTGCGGTTATGGCAGATCGCAAAGGTCGGATTGTTTCCACGGAAAGAAGCGATGAAACGGGCCGACACTCCTCTGTAGGCATCAGTGAAAATGGCTTTGGTATTCAGCACGCTTTCCGAAATAACCGCCTCGTGTGCGAGAAACGAAGTGATATCGCGGTCGACAAGCGGCGGCACATCCATGTTGTCGCGCAATGACAATTCCACTTCTTTTGCCACACTCGTCATTATCCTCACAGCCTCCACCGGATACTTGCCATAGGCTGTCTCGCCCGAAAGCATCATTGCATCTGCTCGCTGATAGACCGCATTCGCGACATCGGAAATCTCTGCCCGCGTAGGCCTCGGATGCTCAATCATGGAATGCAACATCTGGGTCGCGACTATCACAGGTTTGTGAGCCATGATACATTCGCGTATCAACATGGCCTGAATACCCGGAATGCGTTCAGCCGGAACCTCTATGCCAAGATCGCCGCGAGCCACCATAATACCGTAGGACGCGTCCAGAATCTCGCTGAAATTGTCTATTCCTTCCTGGTTTTCTATCTTGGATATGATCTTTGTCTCGGCATCATATGAGTCGAGAATCTCCTGCACTTCCCGGACATCGGCGGCGGAACGGACAAACGAATGCGCGATAAAATCCACTCCAAGCTCCACCGCATATCCGATATTCATACGGTCACGCTCTGTAACGGCGGGAAGATCCACACTCACACCGGGAAGATTTACACTTTTTCTTGATCCGAGAACGCCGTCGTTCTCCGCGACGGCAGTAAGAAATCCGTCATCGGCCGACGTCACAAGAAATTCCACTTCGCCATCATCTATGAGGATGCGGTTGCCAGGTTTCAGGATGCCGCTTATCCCCCGGTAATTCAGACAAATTTCCGAGTGCGAGGTAACGCCATCCGGATTTCCTGAAATTTTCACGATATCGCCCGACTCAAACCTGACAGGCTCTCCATCGGCAGTGACTGTCGTACGGATTTCCGGACCTTTGGTATCCATCATGATGGCTATGGAATCCGAGGCGTCACGGACATTCCTGACAATCTTACGGAATCCCTCCAAATCAAGATGTGCCGAATTCATGCGTACGACATTTACACCTGCTTCCACCAAAGATTTTATAAATTCCTTATCGCACCGTTTGTCGGAAACAGTAGCGACTATCTTGGTATATTTCTGCATGACCTGAATATGTCTTATTTCAAAATTCTAAACAATGAAGTACAAAATTACAGACTTTTGGCGAGACTGCCAAACGGGGTTCGGGTCTGTCCTCAATTTACCGACCACTCCACATCTTTATTAACAACCGAGACAGATGAACGGGTCTGCATGGTATGTCATTATTTATGGAATTCCCTAACAGCAATTTAGGGGTATCCCTAATTTTTTAATATCTATAATACTTTTAACATTTAAAAATTTTGCCTGCAATTTTAACTGCTTTAATTTTACACTCAATAATCAAAACCGGATATGAACAAAACAGGATTAGTCTTAGGTGCGATAGCTGTGTCATTGCACGCATCAGCACTCACTCATGAACAGGAATCAAACTCAAATTCAGGCTGGAACTTATATAATAAAGCAGATGTATCCATATTAAAAAACGGACCGGGCCGTAAATCCAACTCCCCGGTCATGAGAAACGAGGAGGAAGCCACCCGTATCACCAGCGGAAACTTCACATATAATCTATACAAGGGCTATTATGAAGGCGAGACGTTCGCGGCCGAGATCATGCCGGGATGGGATATCTACGACGGTTCATTCGATTTATTATCAATCTTTCCGGACGGCAAGATTGAAATTCCGTCATCGGTAGAATATGACGGCATGACATATAAAGTGGTCGCCATCTCCGAATTCAGATGGATCCGCCAGATGACCGAATTCATTATTCCTCCTACTGTAAAAATATTACGCCACGAATCACTGGAAGGAGCACCCATAGAAAACATCATTCTCCCCGACGGCGTGACGAATATTGAATATGGAGCATTCCGAAATTGCAACAATCTTAAAACAGTATATTGCGGAAAAAATCTCGAAAATGTCTCAGGAAATGCATTTCAGGGTTGCTCCAGTCTTGATAAATTCGAAATAGATCCGAAGAATCCCTATCTCGAAACCATCGGTGACTTTCTCGTTTCCAAAAGCAACAAAGAGGCCATGGTCTATTACGCACGAGGGAAAAAGAATCTTGTGATTCCATCGGGAATCGAGTCTCTCGCAGAAGATCTGTGCCGCTGGGACGAAGATCTGGAGACAGTGACTATGAACGAAGGTCTGAAAGTCATAAACCAATATGTCTTCATGGAATGTCCCAACATAAGGGAAATCACACTGCCTTCCACTCTCGAGTCTATCGAATGGGGAGCATTCTCAGGCACAGCAATCGAGAAGCTTATTGTGCCTGATAATGTCAACTGGCTGGCGGACTGTGTAAACGACTGTCCCAACCTAAAAAGAATACATATTGGCAAGAATACTTCGCTGATAAGCAAATATGGCGCCTTCCACTCCGGTTGCGGCCATAGAATAGGCAAAGGCTCCAACAATATAACGGAAATTACTGTGGATCCGGAAAACCAATGGTTTACAGCCGATAATCTGGGACTTTACACCAAGCAGAAGAACACTATAGGCCGGATCATACCGTCGCTGCCTGTTGTGGATCTTTCAGGAACAAAAATAACGGCGATTGGCAGTGATGCCGCCAGTTACGGGAACAATTCACAGATCATTCTTCCCGAACATCTGAAAATAATCGACGGACGGCCTTTCGAGGGTACAAATCTGAGCGAGCCGCTTCACATCCCCTACACGATGACATTCTGCAACTGGGATATGACGTATGAATACCGTCCACGCGACATATACTATCATTCCAATATTCCACATCCCTATCTGGCTGAAGATCAGAATATGGAGAACGAAGGAATCACCATGCACGTACCCGCCGGTAGAAAGGAAGTTTTTGAAAACAGTCACAGCTATTCGCATTTTACAATAGTCGATGATCTGCCTGAACAAAAAATGAATTGTATCGACTTCGGATACCATGGCGACAGATTTCAGGAGGAAGGCATCGGCACTAACGGACCAGCCGCGGAAGGCGCTATACTGATTCCTACGGCTCAGCTGAGAGCATATGAAGGAATGCAGATTACCGGCGTGAATTTCGACAATTCATTCTCACAATCCGCATATGCGTTTATCGACAGACTTTCCACCGGGGAGAGAATCGCATTCCAGCAATTGACCCCGATTGACCAGAGCACCCTGAATCATATAAGGTTCGACAACCCTTATACCATACAGCAAGGAGATGAAGACCTGCTCGTGGGAATAGGATTCGACGATATAAGCAATTTCCCTTATTCGAAAATCGTAAATCCTGTCGGCAACTACTGGAGAGAGAAAGGCCAGACCGAATGGACACATGGCGACCCGAGTTCCATGACATGCATGCCTACCGACCATGCATGGATGTGGTCTGTATCGATCGAAGGCGAGAAAATGCCCGTGGACGGACGCCTCATGAATGTGGAGGTCGAGGAGGATATTGCCGCCAAGGTCTATCGCATCAAAGGATTTTTCAACAATATGTCGGACATGACAGCTTCGGAAGTAGAACTTGCCTACAGTTTTCTGAATACCGAGGCATTGGCACGCAGTCCAAAATTGGGGGTTCTCAAAGAAAACGGTAAGCCGGACGGTTCGATCAAAATAGACATCGATGCCCAACCCATGCTCACCGTACCCTTCACAGCAGAAATCCCAATGCCGGAGTCGGGAACATTTGTCCTCACTGTCGACGTGGCTGCCATAAACGGAGAAGAAGACAATACTCCTGAAAATTCCATGGTCTATCAACCTGTGGAAGGACAAAATCCGACAGCAATCGATAAAGTAGAGACATCCGGAGTGAGAATCTCGAGGGTGGATCAGGATCTTCTTAGGATAGAAGGCGCGCCGGAAGGTTCCACAATAGAAATTATTTCTCTGGACGGAATAACCACTGTTAAGCATACAGCCACAGGAGATGTGACAGAAGTATATCATCCGGATACGGCTCCCATAATTGTAAAAGTCGGAAACCTACAAAAAATCATTCTGTAAGCAATCACTTGAATGCCTTTCATGACAATTAATTCAACCATAATAAAATGAATAGAGCAATCACATTATGCACACTTTGCGCGATTCTGCTGTTAGCGCCGGGCAAAGCGGAGGCGCAACTTCTCAAAAAGCTTGGAAAAGCGGTCAATGAAGTGTCGAACGTGCTTGGCAACAAGAACAACAAAAACGGCAATAGCAAAACCCGTGAAAAAGAATCTTCCGATGATTCTGAAAACAATTACGAAACGGGAAATGACTCAAACGGAGATGAATGGGTCTTTGTGTCAAGTTATGCCAATAAACTCAAAAAAGGCCTTCTTGTCAGCAAGACCTATGACGCGGAGAAATATTTCAAAGGATATGAGGTGACACCTGCCACAAAGACAATATATCATGACGGCTATACAGCAAAGCCGATAGTAGGGCCTTTTTCCGACGGTATGGCCATAGCGCGCAGCGGTCAACAGCATTTCTTTATAAATGCGTCCGGAGAAAAGATAGTGCCAGAGATCCAGTTTGTTATGGCTGATCACGATAATACCGAGCGATGGCCCCGTTTCGAGAAGGGCCATTTTCTCGCCATGACAGCAGAAGGTCCGGTAATATTTGACAGACAGGGCAAGGTTGTAAAGCGATTCGGCAAAGGTTACACTGCGGCATCAGGTTTCAAGAACGGCACGGGCATGCTTCTAAAATATCTCCCGCAAGAACGGATAAAGGGTCTTCGGAACAAGGAAATGGTGTTTATCGATACGGAAGGCAATACAGTAGGAAAAGGGATCGTTGGAAATTACTCAAACGGCACTATTTCACTGCTCAATGAACTCAAAGATGGAAGAAGAGCCTGTATACTGTACAATCAGGCCAATGATGAAGAACGTATCGGCTTTCTTGACGAGTCAAACAATGTAGTGATACCGGGCCAGTTTGTTCGCGCACATGACTTCCACGAAGGATTGGCGGCAGTTCAACAAAAAGATGAAAGCGGATCTCTGAAATGGGGATTCATTGATACTCAAGGCAAACTGGTGATCGGCCTTAACTATAGCAAAGAGCCGACAGACTTCTATGGAGGCAGGGCACTCATCGAATCCAAAGATGGCAAAAAGGCTGTTATCGACAAAAATGGAAACATAACCGGCAGATGGGACGATGTGACACCGTTCACGGTAGACGGTTACGCCATCACTACAGAAAAGGACAATTGCGACGGTATCACGAGATCTGTTATGTTGTCTGTGGACTCGTCCGGCAAGAAATATTCATATTTCAATCCCAAAGACACGTATATAGGGAAATACCTCGTGACAGACGAACCGGGAATCCTATACTGTCCTATCCATCTGCATCCGGACATGTATGAGATGGTAAAACTGCCTTCGCTCGAATCTACTTTCGAGATGATCCGCTATCCTTTCAGCCCAGAAGGACTGACTGTAGTTCCCGATGGGGTGATCAACGACAAGGGCGTATATGTTGTGATTTTCAAAGAAAATGAATTTTAAAGATAATTGTCTTGCTGATACTGCAGGAGATTGGTTTCGGGGTGTATTATCTCACACTTGATTTTTAGGCCATTCGAAGAGTGTTTATATTCTTTTTTATTATCTTTGTAGCTTAAACAGGCAATATCCACCTAAATTAAAGATTTGAAATGAGTTCTACTGTCAACCACCTGCTTATTTTGATTATCGCCGTCGCTATTGCATCCGGATGCGCCCGCAAACACAAAGTGACTGAATCAGAAGAACAAGCACTCTTCGAACGTGTAAGTGATCTTGGAGCCGAAGGCTTCTACGATGAGGCCATCGCCCTCAGCGATTCAATATTAAACTCCGATATTGAGCTGAGCGACACCGTAAAGGCATATATAATGATCGAACGCAATGTCGCTCTTATGAACGCGGGTAAAACTACGGAAGCTGCCGCCTACGCCGACACTCTTGCCAACTTCGGCGACGCCAGACATATCGCTGAAGCCGCCAGCAACGCTCTCCAGATAAAAGGTGTGGCTCTCCGAAGAGACGGGAAGTTTGACGAAGCCGTCGAAGCTTACTCCCGGGGACTCGAAATATCAAAAGAATCAGGTGATGTCGAGATGGAACAACAATTTTATGACCTTCTCGCCATTGTCTACGCACAGAGTCTGCGACCAGAAGAAGCGGAGAAATTCGCCGGGAAGGCAATAGAACTGGCCAGACAGATGAATGATTCGAATGCTGTGATATCGTCAGTGTCGACTCTCGGAAGTGTTCTGGCGGCCGACGACAGAAACAAAGAGCTGATCAGCATGCTGAAATCCTATGCGCCCTATGCCGACGGTGCGGTACCATTGATGAAAATCAAATATATGACTCCGCTCTTCCATGCATGGATCAAGTTGGATTCGCTCCCGCAGGCGGCAGAGGCAATCAAAGAGGCACGTGCGGTCACAGCGGTTTTGCCTCCGGAACATCCGGCCAGTATATCGGTAGAATCAGCGGCTGCGCTACTGGCAGGCAAAGAAGGTGAATACATGCGCCAATGGAAGATATACCTGCATATCGACTCCATCGGGATGCCCGGATCACTTGAATCAGAGACACTGCACGACCGTGCGATCTGTCTGAATTCACTGGGCCGCTACAAAGAGGCTTTCGATATGGAAAGAAAAGCGTTTGACGCGCTTGATTCCATACGATCATCCGAATCGCAACGCCAGTTATCGGAATTCTACGTAAAGTACGACACACTACAGAAAGAACTCGAAATTCAAAAGCTTCATAACCAACGCATGCTTTGGATATCAATTGCCATAGGCCTTGCTCTGCTGACGGCAATCTTCATAATCACGGTGGTCGGCGCACGCCGGCGTATCCGTGTCCGCCATGAACTTGAAAGAAACCGCGATTACCTGCGCGGACTCGAACAGGAAAGAGCCCGCATGGGCCGTGAACTCCACGACAATATCGCCGGACGCCTGCTTGGAATGCAGTTCCAGCTGGACACACTGTCGCGCGAGGAGACAGTTTCCAAACTATCCGAAATCGGCCGCGATGTCCGTCGTCTGTCTCATGAACTGATGCCGCCGGAATTTCAATATGCATCACTCACGCAACTTCTCACCGACTTTATGGCGGACTTCAACAGCACACACAAACAATGCCGTCTGATACTCACGGACGAAGGTTCGTTTGACTGGAACTCCGTAGACAACTCTGTGGCGATGGAACTATACCGTATGGTGCAGGAAGGCGTAAACAACGCTTTGCGGCATGCCAACCCCACGGAAATCAGAATTATTCTTGACGGCAACGACAAGTATGAACTGACCATAGAAAACGACCTCAACAACGTGGACATCCCCGTCATAGGCGAGTCAGATCTGAAGACATTGAGAGTGCGGGCCAAAGTAATAAACTCCGAAATCCGGACATCGTCCGAGTCAGAATTTTTCTCGCTGCATATCACACAAAAATAATCATGAATACAATACTGGCAGTCGATGACCATCCCATAGTGCTCGAAGGATTAAAAAAGTTCCTTCAAAAAAACGGCTATAACGTTCTGACGGCCTCTACACCCAAAGAGGCCGTCAATCTGGCTACAAATGTGCCGGCTATAAACGCATATGTAATCGATATGGCCCTTAACGAGCCGGCAGACGGACTGACTCTGGCCAAGACTCTGCAAGAGAAAGATATCAGGCGACCGACGGTAATATACACAATGCACGAGGAACTATGGAACATACGCGCCATTGAAATGGCCGATGTGGAGGGAATCGTGCTCAAAGGAGAGGATCTTGACGAACTTCTTCAGGCCATACGCATGGTAGAGAAAGGCAAGACATACAGAAGTCCGCATTTCCACAATCGATATTCATCGGTAATGAAATCGGAAGGAATATTGTCAACGCTCGATACAAAAGTACTTTACCTGCTGAGCACAGGCAACAGTAGCCGGGAAATAGCAAAAGAACTTTTCATATCCGAAAAAGCGGTGGAATACCACCGTTCGAACATTCTGCGCAAACTGAACTCGCGCACCATGAACGAGGCAATAATCCGCGCGATGCACCTCGGCATCCTCAAATAGATTTTAAGAAAAAACATAACCGACTAACAAACAACAAGAAAGGCGTCCTCACGGTCGCCTTTCCACGATTCCACTATAAACTATATCTAACTAAACTTACACATTCAACCATTCTCACGAATCCTTGAATGATCTATCCATATTGCTTTGTACCTATAAAACGTATCATTTCACCGAGTGTTGAATGCGTTTAATATATTTGCCTCCTTTTATATTTTCTTTACTTTTCGCACATTGATATGCCCCTGTTTTAACAAATTGCGACCATTGGCCACTACTTTTCATGATACGGGGCATGAAATACAATTTTTTTGTTAAATTCACGATTAATATGCAAGTACATTTCTTATTCTCAAACAAAGAGATATTAATATCAGTATAAATGCAAAATATATACAAGGATGTGGCGGCACGTCTTGACCTGCCGGAAAAGAGTGTCGAAGCTGTAGCCCTTCTTCTCGATGACGGCGCAACCGTACCTTTTATCAGCAGGTATCGCAAGGAGAAAACCGGTTCGCTCGATGAAGTGGCCATACGCGCCATTGAATCCACGCTTAAGTCAGTCGAGGAGCTATACAACAGACGTGACTTTGTCAGAAAGGCGATTTCAGAGGCAGGCTGTCTGGACAGTATGCTGGAAAATCGTCTTGACAATGCCCGCTCGATCACGGAGATCGAGGATATCTACGCTCCGTTCAAGCCTAAGAAACGCACACGCGGCACGATGGCCCGTGACAAAGGCCTCGAACCTCTGGCTAAAATGATCATGGCCGCCCACAGTCATGACTGTCATATTCTTGCATCACGGTTTGTGGGTAAAAAAGGAGTCTCCGATCCGGAAGAGGCTTTGTCGGGCGCAAGCGACATAATAGCCGAATGGGCGTCAGAAAACGCAAAACTCCGGAATATGACTCGAAACGTCTACCAGAAAACATCGCGTCTGGTATGCACTCCGGCTAAAAACAAAGATCAGGAACTGGCCGCATCGCCTTTCGCACAATATGCCGATTTCACTCAGAAATCCCGCCGGATCTCATCTCATCAATATCTCGCGTTGCGCCGCGCCGAACATGAAAGTCTTCTGAAAGTAAAATATGAACTCGACAGCACCGGTCCTTCTCTTGAAGAGACACTGGCGGATGCGTTCATGCCGCGTAATGCAGGCGGAGAATGCGCGACACTGATAGCCGGCGCTGTGGCCGATGCCACCAAACGGCTTATAAAGCCTTCAATCGAGACTGAAATGTCCATGCATCTGAAAGAAGAAGCCGACCGAGTGGCCATAGATATATTTTCCGAGAACCTGCGTCAGCTTCTCCTTGCCTCGCCGCTCAAGGGCAGGAGAATACTCGCAATCGATCCCGGATTCAGGACCGGGTGCAAGGTAGTGGCTCTTGACGAACAGGGAACGCTGCTCGACGACGCGGTGATATATCCCACAATGCCTAAAAATGATACGGAAGGGGCAAAAAGAATTCTGCAAAAACTGATATCTCGCCACAGACTTGACGCGGCAGCCATCGGCAACGGAACCGCATCACGCGAGACAGAAAAGTTTCTGCGGCAGTCAGGAGTAATCGATCCGGACGGCATATTCGTAATAAGTGAAGACGGAGCGTCCGTATATTCTGCATCAGACACAGCCCGACAGGAATTTCCAGACAAGGACGTGACGGTGCGGGGAGCCGTATCAATCGGCAGAAGACTTATCGATCCGCTCGCCGAACTTGTCAAGATCGATCCGAAATCAATCGGAGTGGGACAATATCAGCATGATGTGGACCAGACTAAACTGAAAAACGCTCTTGATTATACGGTCGTGAGCTGTGTCAATGCTGTCGGTGTCGATGTGAATACCGCATCGGAAAGCCTTCTCAGATACGTATCGGGAATCGGGAGTGCCCTTGCCGCGAATATAGTGGCATATCGCAGGGAAAACGGACCGTTTGCATCGCGCCGGGATCTAATGAAAGTACCACGTCTCGGAGCCAAGGCCTATGAACAATGTGCCGGATTCCTGCGTATAAGCGACGGAAACGAGCCTCTTGACAATACGGGCATACACCCTGAAAGCTACGGACTCGTGAATGAAATGGCAAAATCAATCGGAGCGACACCCGGCGAGCTACCTGCCAACAACCGACTGCTTGACGCAATAGATATCCGCTCTCTTGCGGAAAAAGGCACGGGAGGCTACGAGACAATGCGCGACATAATAGAGGAACTCCGTAAACCGGGAAGAGATCCGCGCCAGGATGATGCGGCCGATGTCTTCATACCGGCGATCGACTCATTCGAACAACTGCGGACGGGTCAGATCCTGCCCGGTCTTGTAAGCAATATCACCGCCTTCGGGGCTTTCATCAATCTCGGCATTCATGAAAACGGACTTCTGCACATCTCCAAAATATCGAGACGACGCATTAATTCTGTCTCTGAAGTATTGCATCTCGGACAAAAAATAGAGGTCGAGGTTATAGACCTCGACCCAGCAAGAGGCCGTATAAGCCTCGCTCTTGTCAGCAAGGAATGAATCACTATTCTGCCTTATCCCTGTCGGCGAGATACAGACCGTCGATTATTCCGTCAGCCACTCCGATGGTAGGAACTATGATTCTCTCGGCACAGACAGTCGAGGCTATGTTCAGGAATATTTCCGCGGCAGGTATGATGACGTCGGCCCGGTCATCACGCATGCCGTAGCGGTCCATCCTCTGCTCGACGCTCAGTGGCTTGAGCGTATGATAAAGCCGCGAAAGCTCCGAGACGGGAAAGGAATCGGTATCATTGTCCTTATTCTCGGCAAGCTTGTAGAGTTTGTTGATATTACCTCCGGATCCGATTATGATGATCTGCGGAAACCTGTCGGCGAGTCCGGCCAGGAACTCATGCATTGCATCCCATTCACGCCGCTTCACCTTTCCTGTCAGAATACGGACCGTGCCTATATTGAAAGATCTGGAGGCGACAAGACGCCCGTTGTCTATGAAATTCAATTCTGTACTGCCTCCTCCGACATCCACATACAGATATGCTCCGGCATCGAGGCCTCCGCGTTCCAGATGATTGTTATAGACAATCCTCGCTTCCTCTTCCCCCGGAATGATATCAATGTCGATATCGGCTTCCTTTTTTATTTTTTTCAGTATGTCCGGACCGTTGCACGCGTCGCGCATGGCCGAAGTCGCGCATGCCCGCAGCCTGTCGACATCATAGATCTTCATTAGCTGCTTATAGGCCTTCATCAGTCTGACAAGATTATCGGCCTTTTTCTCCGATATCTCACCTTTGGAAAAGACATCGAAACCAAGCCGCAGCGGGACACGCAGAAGCAACAATTTCTTAAGCATCAGTTCCGGACGATCCGTATCGGGATCTTCCCTCTTTATAAGCAATCTGACAGCATTGGAACCGACATCTATGGCGGCGTATGTTCTCTCTTTCATCTGGTATATTCTTTATAAAGTTCTTCCTGCGAGCGAAACGTTACCGTCTCGGCGGGGATACTGCGAATCTCATTACGGCCCGAACCGTCGACAACACGTGCCTGAACATTATCACGCAGTCCATAGTCGACAGTTCTCAGGAGATCCTTCTTCAGATCTTCGTCAAAGACCCTTGCAATCACTTCTATCCGGCGGTCAAGATTGCGTGGCATCCAGTCCGCGGAACCGATGAACGTCTTATTCTGGCCGCGGGCACAAAAGATAAATATCCTTGAATGCTCAAGATAACGGTCGATAATTCCGGCAGCCTGTATATTCTCGCTGACACCTTCCACTCCAGTGACCAGAGAACAATTTCCGCGCACAAGCAAGTCGACGCGGACGCCGGCCTCGGACGCCTTATAGAGCCGCTTCACCATTTCCTCGTCGGTTATATGGTTTATCTTGACCTTTATCCAGGCCTCCTCTCCCTTGCGGGCAGCAGCGATCTCGTCATCGATAAGCTTATAGAATCCCTCCCGCATATTGAAAGGCGATACAAGCAGATTCTCGAATGTCTGGGGTCTATAGGGACGTTTGATCACATCGAACACATTGCCCACTTCTCCTACGATCTTCGGATTGGCCGTCATCAGGAAATAATCCGTATATACCTTGGCATTGCCTTCATGGAAATTGCCCGTGCCCACCACCGCAATGTCCCTGCCGTTGCGCAACGAGATCAAAGCGAGCTTCGAGTGGATCTTAAGTCCTTCGACTCCAAACACGACATTCACACCGGCATCCTGCATCTTTTTGGCATAATTTATATTGCTTGACTCATCGAAGCGTGCCAGAAGCTCCACGACAGCCGTAACCTTCTTACCATTGCGCGCGGCACATATCAGAGCCTCCGCTATCTTGGAGTTTTTTGCAAGCCGATACAGTGTCATCTTTATACTCTTGACATTTTTGGACACCGCCGCTTCCTGAAGCAGGCGGATGACATAATCAAAAGTCTGATAAGGGACATGGATGAAACGGTCTTTTTCAGAGATCAGCTGCATAAGCGACACCGTGCCTTTAAGATCGGCAGGCACAGCGGAAGGCCATACGGGATATTTCAGATCCTTACGACAGGAAGAAGGGAATGCCATGAAATCCTTATGATTCTGATAGCGTCCCGTAGACTGGACCGTGTCGAAATTGTCAAGCTTCAGTTTTTTCATCAGGAGGCGGAGCAACACACGAGGCATCTCCGCATCGTGAAGCACCCTCAGGGCCGCACCCTTCTTCCGGCTACGCACGGCCTTGGCAATCTTCTCCATCGGACCTCCGTGAAGATCATTGTCAATCTCTATCTCGGCGTCTTTCGTGAATTTGAACGAATATGCCTTGAAACCGGTATATCCCATTCCCGGAAAAATCATCGGCAGAGAGAATCGGATTATGTCGTCAAGATACATCACATAATTTATGCCGTCACGTTCAGGCAGCGTAACGAAACGTCCGCAGGTGGCAGCCGGAAGTTCAATGATGGCATAATCAGTCTTGATCGAGGGTCCCGACAGTTCCACGGCAAGATAAATATGACTGTCGCTTTCACTTGAGAATTCCTCAAGTCTTGACAGCCATACCGGAGACACAAAGCCCGAGATTCGCTGCCTGAACATGCAACGGACATAATGTTTCTGCCCGTCATCAAGTTCCGTCTCGTTGACTATCCTTATGCCATTGCCGGCCAACACATCGGTGACATTACGCACGCATGCGGAATATTCTCCGGCAAAACGCATATCCATCGCCCCCAATTTATGGAAGAGTTCCGCAGCTTTTCTTCTGTCGGTCTCCATCCCTTTTCCCTTGAGTTCGGCCACGCGTGATATAGTAGCCATGCGGACACGGAAAAACTCATCAAGATTATTGCTGTATATGCCGAGAAAAGACATACGCTCCAGCAGAGGGACATCCTTGCGCCATGCCTCCTGGAGAATGCGATGGTTGAAATACATCCAGCTCACATCACGGTCAATGTATGGATATTTTATCTGTTTTGTGTCAGACATAGTAAGATAAATATATGTTAAAAACATTCTTTGAAGCCGACAAGTTTATACGGATTTGTTTTTTTGTGAATGAAACACTAATTTTGTGTCATGAATTTCAGTTTGTTCATAGCCAGAAGACTCTCGCTCTCGACCGACGGCCGCAAAAGTTCGCCCGCCATACGGGTGTCGGTCACAGCCGTGGCCCTCTCCGTAGCCGTAATGCTCGCCTCGATCGCGGTGGTCATAGGCTTCAAACGCGAGATAAGGGAGAAAGTAATCGGATTCAACTCGCATATAACGCTATACAGCCAGCCCGCAGGAAGCGAGGATGACAATCTCATCACTCTTACTCCCTCTCTCAGAAACCTTCTGGATGAAGAGCCTTATATCGAATCATACAGTCTCGAGGCCTCCATACCAGCCATACTGAAGACTTCATCGGATTTCAAAGGCGTCTACCTGCGGAGTCTGAACGGCAGACATACAGAAGAGTTCATACGCGGGAATATGGAGGAAGGGACTATTCCCGATTTCAGCAATGCCGAATCGAAAAACGACATTGTCATCTCGCGGATAGCCGCCAGTCAATTAGGACTTAAAACAGGCGACCGGATCGACACGTATTTCATCACTGACGAAGTACGCGTACGCCGCCTGAGAATCGCCGGAATATACAATTCACATTTTGATTCCTACGATCAGGTTATAATATATGGCGCGTTGCAGCTCATACAGGGGATAGCCGGACTTTCGCCGTCCCAGGGAACGAATCTTCAGATTCATACCGACGATTTCTCCCGTCTCGAAGACAAAACGTCAAGGCTGCACAACAGACTTATCGAGGCTCTGGCGGACGGCACCATATATAAATATTACCGTGTAGAAAACGCCCGCATGCAGGGAGCCGGTTATTTTCACTGGCTGTCACTGCTTGACACGAACGTAGCCGTGGTGCTGACACTAATGACCATCGTGGCCGTAGCCACATTGATATCAGGAATGCTTATTCTCATTCTTGACAAAAAAAGAATAATAGGAGTGGTGCGCGCCATGGGAGCCTCGATCGGCAACGTGCGCCGTATCTTCATATATCTCGCGCTGAAAGTGGCGCTTATCGGCATGCTGACAGGCAATGCCGTCATGCTCATATTGCTCTATTGCCAGGACAGATGGCACTTTATGCCGCTTGATCCTGAAGCGTACTATATCGACTTCGTGCCTGTGGAAATCAACTGGTGGTCCGTGGCCATACTCAACGGCGCCTGCTTTCTGATCATCTACCTGAGCCTGATCCTGCCTTCAAGATTCGTGGCCGGCATCTCACCCACCGACGCGATGCGCCCGGAATAAGCGACAGAACCGAATCAAGTCAAAATATATTCCAAGTCAAAATATATTTGGATTATTGCAAGGTTTTGATTAACTTTGCACCAGAAACAAGGGAAGATAATTCCGCCGGTCGCGGTTCTTCAACTGTTTTTTACAATCCCAAACAAACCAAATCCGCCTGAAATCTGTTCAAAATATATATTAGACAGTACTTTCCGGCATGAAGGGAAGGACTAATACCCTTTGAAATCCCTCCCCCCTATTTTTTAACAGCACTTATATTTATCAGCGACTGTCGGGCGTTTTGACCTGCAGATTGAATATAGACGTGATTAAAAAATTTTTTACAAAACCAAAAATCACTTTATAGATTCCAGTCAATCTCACAGCATTTTTATGAGAATCCCGACAACACAAAGAATTCCGCACCTATTATGCAAAGTTTTGAAGAATTAATGTCGATGGATGATGTCGCCCTGCGCGATCTCGCCGAATCGATGGGCATGAAAAAAAACAGCACCGACAACAAAGAGGAGATGGCCTACTTTGTTATCGACAACGCATCGGCCCAGGTTGCCCGAGAGGAAGCCGCCAGGCTCAAGCCCCGCGCTCAAAAAGAGCGCAAACCAAGAACCAAACGCGTTTCCGCGGCGGTCACGCCTGAATCCCAAGAGGGAGATGCGGCAACAGACGTAAAAGCCGAGCCCAAACGTCGCGGCAGAAAACCGAAGACTGTCATAGAGTCTGATGAGACGCAGGCCATCCAGCCTCCAGCAGAAAAAAACGGGACCGACATTTCCCAAAGCAACGAGATCGCCACAGGCGACACTCCTGCGGAAAGCACACCCAAACGGCGCACAAGAAAGACCAAATCTACCGCTGAAAAGGAAATTGAGGCGACCGTGCCATCTGCCGAGACAGAGACACGTGACAATATTTCAGAAAACGTCTCGATAGCCGATACACTGCCGATGATAATTCCCGATGAGGAAGCGGCGGAAATCAACACAGTAAAAAAGCCGAAACAATTCAGGCCAAAAACTGAACCCGTCATAACAGGCCAGAATATTCCCGAAGTCCAGCCGACAATAACCAAGCCGCAGGATATCAAGACTAAAGGCCAGCCATCTCTCGGCTCGTTCTTTTCGAATGCCAAAGGCAAGACCTTCACACCCCGGTCTCAGCAGCAGATCCAGGAAGAAGAAAAAGCAGAAGCCACTGCACCCATAATCATTGCCGAACCGGGCCAGACAATTCAGCAGCCACAGAAACAGCAGAAACGTCTGACCAAGAAGCAGCGCCAGCAGGAACGCATGCTTCAACGCCAGGCCAACATACGTCCGCAGGAAACCACCAGCTATGATCTCTCAGGCATCCTCACGACCTACGGAGTGCTCGAAGTCATGCCTGAAGGATTCGGCTTTCTGCGTTCAAGCGACTACAATTATCTGACGAGTCCCGACGACGTATACGTCACCCAGCAGCAGATACGCGAATTCGGTCTGAAGACCGGAGACATGGTGGAAGGAGGCATACGCCCTCCGCGTCCCGGAGAAAAATATTTCCCGCTATGCAACATACTGTCGGTCAACGGACTTTCTCCCGACGTGATCCGTGACCGCGTGCCGTTCGAACACCTTGTGCCCCTCTTCCCTGACGAGAAATTCGATCTCACAAGGGGGCGCAGCAACAACATCTCGACAAGGATCGTCGACATGTTCGCGCCAATTGGCAAAGGACAGCGCGCGCTCATCGTGGCACCTCCGAAGACAGGTAAGACAATACTGCTCAAAGACATCGCGAACGCGATTGCCGAGAATCATCCGGAGACCTACATAATAATGCTTCTGATCGACGAGCGCCCCGAGGAGGTGACAGACATGAGCCGCAGCGTAAACGCCGAAGTCATCGCATCGACATTCGACGAGCCGGCGGAACGCCATGTGAAAATCGCAGGTCTCGTGCTTGAAAAAGCGAAACGGCTGGTGGAAAGCGGACACGATGTGGTGATCATGCTCGACTCGATCACCCGCCTCGCAAGAGCATACAACACCGTATCGCCGGCATCGGGCAAGATCCTGTCGGGCGGTGTCGACGCAAACGCTCTCCAGCGTCCCAAAAGATTCTTCGGTGCTGCCCGCAACATAGAGAATGGCGGTTCGCTGACCATAATCGCGACTGCCCTTACAGAGACCTCCTCAAAAATGGATGAAGTCATCTTCGAGGAATTCAAAGGAACCGGAAATATGGAGCTGCAGCTCGACCGCAAGCTCTCCAACAAGCGCATCTTCCCCGCAGTCGACATCATATCATCCTCGACACGCCGCGACGACCTGCTCCTTCCACAGGAAACGCTCAACCGCATGTGGATTCTGCGCAACTATCTGAGCGACATGACTTCTATCGAGGCAATGGAATTTATAAAGAAACGCATGGAACTGACCCGTTCGAACGAGGAGCTTCTCGTGACAATGGACAAGTAGGACCCATATGAATTCATTCGGGACACTGGTAAGACTTACCACTTTCGGCGAGAGCCATGGCCCCGCCATGGGAGGCGTGCTTGACGGCATGCCTCCTTTGGTGCATATAGATGTCGAGGAAATCAGACACCAGCTCGCGCGACGGCGTCCGGGAGACAAGCCCAATGTGTCGCAGCGCAAAGAGGCCGACGAACCGGAGATTCTGTCAGGTCTGACGCCTGAAGGTCTGACGCTCGGCACGCCGATCGGATTCATCGTACGGAATACCGATGCCCGCAGCAAGGATTATTCGGATTATGAAGGTCGCTTCCGCCCCAATCACGCGGATTATACCTATTATAAGAAATATGGCGTGCATGATTTCAAAGGAGGAGGAAGAGCCAGTGCGAGAGAAACCGTATCATGGGTACTTGGAGGATCGATAGCGCGGCAATGGCTCTCCACCCTCGGCATCTCTATCGAAGCGAATTTTATAGAGACCGGAAGCGTGACCGACGCGGCCGCCGCCGGAGACTCCGTAGGAGGAATCGTAAGCTGTATAGTGAAAGGAATGCCTGCGGGCATAGGAGAACCCGTGTTCGATAAACTTCATGCGCGGCTTGCCGCCGCAATGATGACCATAAACGCGGCAAAGGCATTCGAATATGGCGACGGTTTCAAAAGCGCGTATATGAAAGGATCGGAAAGCATAGACCGGTTCAACTCTCCCCTTCTGAGTCCCGACGCGATATGCACCGACAATCATTCGGGAGGCATACAGGGGGGTATCTCCAACGGAATGCCCGTGACTTTCAAAGTGCATTTCAAACCGGCTCCGACAATAATGCGTCCGCTCGCAACCATAGACGTGACAGGACAGGAATGCGTCATTCCTCCAAAAGGAAGACATGATCCATGCGTGGCGATACGGGCCGTTCCCGTCGTCGAGTCCATGGCCGCTCTCGTATTGGCAGATCTTATAAGAATCAATGCTTCACTCCGCTTCGGCCATGAATGAATTCTACACTGATTACTCTGAGTATATGAAAAGATATTTTCCGGACTTTAAAGTCCAGAAGATATCCATAAATACGGGTGCGGACTGCCCCAACCGGGACGGAACGATCGGACACGGAGGCTGCATATATTGCAACAACACTTCCTTCACACCCTCATACTGCTTTGAGAAAGAGGGAATCGCAGCACAAATCGCCGCAGGCAAAAGCTTTTTCAGCAAAAAATATCCCGGCATGCGATTTCTGGCATATTTCCAGTCTTTCACGAACACATACCGGAAGAGTGTGACGGAACTTGAAGAAGACTACCGGGAAGCTTTGCGACAGGAGGATGTCGCAGGTCTGATAATCGGCACAAGACCCGATTGCCTTCCACCCGAAACCATCGACATGCTGGCACGTCTCAACAAAGAGTATCCCGTATTTGTTGAACTTGGTGTGGAAAGCATGCACGACGCGACACTGAAAATCATAAACCGCGGGCATGATTCGGAATGCAGCCGATCGGCAATCATAAGGCTCGCCGACGCGGGGCTGCATGTAGGAGTGCATCTTATAGCCGGGCTGCCGGGTGAGACAGAAGAGATGACCCTCGACACGATAAGGCGCATATGCTCGCTTCCCGTGGAGTCAATAAAACTGCATCACCTCCAGGTGTTGCGCGACACGCCCCTTTACCATAAGATAAAGGATAAAGAAATAAGCCTTCATGCATTCGGACCGGAGGAATACATCGAATTCTGCATTAAAGCCATAAAGCTTATACCGCGCAGCGTAGCCATAGAAAGATTTCTTGCATCCTCACCTCCGCAGCTTGTGGTATCTCCCCGCTGGGGACTTAAAAATTATGAATTTACAAATTTACTTTTAAATAAACTTAGAAATCAATGAAAAGAATAATAACGGCAGGGCTGGCCACAATGGCCATAGCCACGACTGCGATGGCCGATATAACCGTAAAAGTCGACCCGTCGATAGCCCAGAAAGAATTTGATCTCGAATATGGCTACATAGCCGATATGGTCAAGCCCCGCACCGAGCGACCGGAGGCGATACGTGCCAAAGGCACTGTAACCGACGGAAAGTTCGTGATAAAGACCTTACCCGACGGTCCGGCGCAATATGTCATTCCCACAGGCGACCGCGAATATATAGTCATCTATACCAAACCCGGAGAAGATCTCTCCGTCGACCTGAAAGCATTGTCTCCTCTCTCCTACTCCATCACCGGAAGCAGACTTATGGAAGACATCGCCAATCTCGACATGGAATCATCCAGACTTCTCCATGAATACCGCTCTCTCATGAGCGAAGGCCAACCGGATCCGGCCGAGATTGAGAAGATAAGCGATACGTATGACAAGATGTTTACCGACTACATCACCGCAAATCCTACAGCCGAGGCTGTTCCCTATGCCGTGATGCATCTTGAAGGCCAGAAATTTCTTGATGCGTACAACGCCATGACCCCTGAAGCCAAAGCAAGCTCCATAGCGCTCTTCCTTGAGCCGCAGAAGGAATATGTGGAACGTTCCATCGAGGCGGAACGCAGAAAAGTCCAGCTTCAGAGCGGCGATATCGAAGCTCCTGATTTCACTTTCGAGAACATGGAGGGGAAACCAGTCAGCCTTAAAGATTTCAGAGGGAAATGGGTGATCATCGACTTCTGGGGAAGCTGGTGCCCCTGGTGCATAAAAGGCTTCCCGAAACTCAAGGAGGCCTACGCGAAATACAAACCTCAGCTCGAGATCATCGGCGTGGCATGCAACGATCCTAAAGATAAATGGGAAGCCGCAGTCAAAAAATATGAATTGCCATGGATAAATCTCTATAATCCCGAACAAGGAGGAGGCAGACTTCTTGAAGATTACGCTGTAGAAGGATTCCCCACCAAAGCGATCGTCAATCCGGAAGGAAAGATAGTAAACATCACTACGGGCGAGAATCCGGCATTTTTTGAGGTTCTGGAGAAATTAATGAAATAATTTCCCCTTAAAATTTGCACATTTCAAAAAAAAGTTATAACTTTGCATCGCTTTTCGGGAGACCGATAAGCGAATATGGTGAAATTAGCTCAGCTGGTTAGAGCGTCGGATTGTGGTTCCGAAGGTCGTGGGTTCGAAACCCACATTTCACCCTTTCAAAAGAAAGGATTGCAAATGCGATCCTTTCTTTTTTTAGCAGAAGCCAACGCGTGGTTCGGCTCACAAATCTCGCAACCGACTCACAAATAAATGTTATAAGTCAAAAGATCCGTAAACACCTAAAAAATTGAATAAAAAACCGAAAACTATTTTGCAGTTTTCGGTTTTTTATTTAATTTTGCGGCCGTATGGAAAAAACTGACCTTACATCCGAACAATACGACCGGCTTGTACATGCGATTTTCCCGATTCTCGCAGAGAAAGGGCCGTCGCATACCACCATGGATCTTCTGGCCCGACGCCTGTCTATGTCAAAGCGGACATTGTATGAGATATTCGGAAGCAAGGATGACATGATCAAGCAGATCATGGAACACCTGCACAAAGAATACCACCGGCAGGTAGAAGAAATCACGCGCAACTGCGACAATGTGATGGAGACAATGGCAAACGTGCTTATATACCATCAGAAGACAATGAGCAAACTGAGTGCGAGATTCTTCAGAGACATGGATGACCGGTACAGTCATCTTCGAGGAGACTATGAATCCAATTCACGCAAATGGAGCGGATACATGGAAAACGCCATACGGCTTGGCATACGTCAGGGCGTTTTCCGCTCGGACTCGAACTATCCGGTCATCATTCCGCTCTTCCGCGTGCAGATGGAATCCTTGAAACGTATGGAAGAATTCTTTCCGCCCGGCATCACACTGGTCGAAGCCTACAACGCCATCGCTCTGGGACTTCTGCGAAGCATCGCCACTCCCGACGGGATGCGCGTCCTTGATGAACTAACCGAGAAATTTAACATCAGAACAGATAATGAGATCATGTAGACTAATCCTGCCCCTGTTAACGTGCGCAGGTATTTCGTTTGTCTCGTCGGCCCAGACCCCGACCGACACTCTGCGATTGTCAAGAGAAGAATGCGTGGCCATCGCGCTTCAGGAAAGCCCTACGATCAAAGTAGCCAACCTTGAAGTAAAACGCATGGATTACAGCAAGAAAGAAGTTCTTGCGAATCTTTTCCCCTCGATAGATTTCACAGGAGCCTATCAGCGTAGCATCGAACTCCAGACGGTCAGCATGAATATGGGAGGACAGTCCCAGCAGTTCAAGATGGGAACCGACAATGTATGGAACTTCGGATTCTCGGCCGCGATGCCTCTGGTGAACGCGTCGCTCTGGAAATCCATAAGTATCAGCGACACGCAGATACTCCAGAGTCTTGAGAGCGCCCGTGCGTCACGCCTTGACATGGTCAACAACATAAACCAGGCATATTACGCGCTCATGCTTGCCATCGACTCGAGAGAAGTCATCAAGGCGAACTATGATCTGGCTAAATTCAATGCAGACATCTATAAAAAACAGTTCGAGGCAGGAACGGCATCGGAATATGATGTGCTGAGAAGTTCAGTTCAGGTGACAAATGTTGAGCCCGAACTCCTCCAGGCCGATATAGCCGTAAAGCAATGCCAGCTGCAGCTCAAGGTTCTCATGGGAATAGACGCGGAAGTGGCCGTGATGCCCACCATCGACCTCAGCGACATGAAGCGTGAGATGTACGGCTATGCCCTTGAAGGCAACCGCTCTTTAAGCCGCAACACCTCCCTGCGTTCGATGGACCTGAACCGCAAACTCGCCAGCCAGAACGTGACTCTCCAGAAAATGGCATGGATACCCTCTCTTTCGGCGACGTTCAATATCAACTGGAACGCTATGAGCAACGGCAACGCGCTCAAGAACCAGTCATTCAATCCATATTCGACGGTAGGACTTGCACTGCAGGTGCCGATCTTCTCCGGCGGAAGCAAACTCCAGAAACTGCGTCAGGCTGAAGTGCAGGTGAAGGAACTCGACCTGCAGCGGGAAAATCTTGTGAACTCGCTCAACATGCAGGTGGATCTCGCGCTTGACAACATAGACCGTCAGGTGAAACAGATCAGCTCGAGCGAAAGCGGAATGAAGCAGGCATCTAAGGCCCTCGAGATCATGCAGAAAAGTTTCGAGATCGGAGCCGCCACCTACCTTGATCTCCGCGACAGCGAGATGGCCAACACCTCGGCCCAGCTCGCCTATCTGCAATCCATCTATAACTATCTTATCAGCACGAGCGAACTCGACACATTGCTTGGCAAAGAGGAAGCGCTCGGAATCCCCGCTGAAACTTCAAACGGAAAATAACCATTCATCATGAAGAAATATATCGTTTATCCGCTATGTCTTGCCGCCATCGCTCTTACAGCATGCACAGGCAAGGATGAGAAAGCCGACTCCAAAAGCAACGAGGAAAACATCCCGGCCGTAAAGGTCGAGACCGTGGAATCAAGAGTCGTGGACCAGCTCGGCACTTACACCGCATCGGTAGAAGCTCAGATCGTCAACAACATCTCTTCCAACATGCCCAACCGTATCAAACAGATACTCGTGGACGAGGGCCAGAGAGTGTCGGCCGGACAAAGGGTCGTGGTGCTCGACGACGTAAACACTTTCAGCTACGAGACCCAGGTTGACAACGCACGCGCCAATCTGAAAAACGTGGAGGTGAACTACAACCGCGCCCTGGAACTTTTCAAGATCGGAGGCGGCACAAAGCAGCAGGTCGATGCTATGGAGATCCAACTCGTGAACGCGAAAAACGCTCTCGCCCAGGCGGAGCGCACACTGCGCAACGCACGGGAAAACACCGTGCTCACCTCTCCCATCTCGGGCGTGGTGACCGCGCGCAATTATGATCCGGGCGACATGACCGGCAATCTGCCCATACTCACCGTTGCACGTGTCCAGCCAGTAAAGATAGTCATCAACGTCACGGAAAGCGAACTGCCGCGCGTCCACAAGGGAATGCCGGCCGACATCAGATTCGACACCTACGGCGACGAACTGTTCAAGGGCGTCGTAAGCACGGTAATGCCTACGGTCGATCCGCAGAGCCGCACATTCGGTGTCGAGATAACACTTGCCAACGCAGACGGCAAAGTGCTCCCCGGAATGTTCGGACGCGTTACCCTCAATCTCGGCAAAGCCGACCGTGTGGTCGTGCCCGACAAGGCAGTGGTAAAACAGCAGGGCTCTGGAAACCAGTATATCTATGTGTATAATTCAGACGGCACCGTATCGTTCAACCAGGTGCAGCTCGGCCAGCGTCTCGGAAGCGAATATGAGCTTTTGTCGGGAGTGGAACCGGGTTCACAGGTTGTGGTCAGCGGACAGGCACGTCTCGCCAACGGCGTTAAAGTAAAAGTTACAAAATGAGTCTCTACGGATCAGCAGTAAAACGGCCGATCACCACGCTGCTCTGCTTCGTGACCGTGATCATACTGGGACTTTTCTCCCTGGCCAAGCTTCCTATCGACCTCTATCCGGACATTGACACCAACACCATCATGGTGATCACGATGTATCCCGGAGCGAGCGCGAAGGATATAGAGCAGAATGTGACCAAGCCGCTTGAGAACACCCTCAATTCAGTGGAACACCTGAAGCACATCTCCTCCACTTCGAGAGAGAACACTTCGGTCATCACACTCGAATTCGAATACGGCTATGATATCGACGTGCTCACCAACGACGTGCGCGACAAACTTGACATGGTGGAGTCGCAGCTTCCCGACGACTCCCAGAACCCCATTATCTTCAAGTTCTCGACCGACATGATTCCTATCTGTCTGCTCTCGGTGCAGGCATCGGAAAGTATGCCGGGACTCTACAAAATACTTGACGACAATGTGGCCAACCCACTGGCGCGTGTCGACGGAGTCGGTACGGTGTCGATCTCCGGCGCGCCCAAACGCGAGGTACACGTATACATCGACCCCAACAGGCTGGAGGCATACAACCTTTCGGTCGAGACTGTCTCCAATATCATCGGTGCGGAAAACCGCAACGTGCCGGGAGGATCGTTCGACATCGGTTCCAACACCTACGCCCTCCGTGTGCAGGGAGAGTTCGAATCCACCTCCCAGCTCAAAGACATACCTGTCGGCTCATTCGGCGGAAAGATCGTCTATCTCAAGGATGTGGCACGCATCGAGGACAGCCTCGAGGAGCGTACGCAGCAGACCTACAACAACGGTCAGGAAGGCGCGATGATAGTCATCCAGAAACAATCGGGAGCCAATTCGGTCGAGATCTCCAACAAGGTCATGGCCATGCTGCCGCAGCTTCAGAAGAATCTTCCGTCAGACATCAAGATCGGAGTGATCGTCGATACGTCCGACAACATCCGCAACACCATCGCGTCGCTTGTCGAGACGGTGCTCTACGCCCTTCTCTTCGTGATGATAGTGGTGTTCCTCTTCCTTGGACGCTGGCGTGCCACTATGATCATCGTGATCACGATCCCCGTGTCGCTGATCGCTTCCTTCATATATCTCTACGCTACGGGCAACACCCTCAACATCATCTCGCTCTCCGCACTGTCGATATCAATCGGTATGGTGGTCGATGACGCGATAGTTGTGCTTGAGAACGTCACGACCCATATCGAACGCGGTGCCGACCCGAAACAGGCCGCCGTGCACGGGACGAACGAGGTCGCCATATCGGTTATCGCCTCCACGCTCACCCTTATAGCCGTGTTCTTCCCGCTGACTCTTGTCACCGGTATGACCGGCGTGCTCTTCCGTCAGCTCGGCTGGATGGTGACTATCATGATGATCATCTCCACCACGTGCGCCCTCTCGCTCACTCCGATGCTCTGCAGCCAGTGGTTGCGTCTGCGCAAACAGGATCAGGGAAAGGGAAAGAAGAAAAACTGGTACACTCCTGTTGAGGATGCCCTTGACAGATTCGACAACGGATACGCCCGTCTGCTTCATAAGGTTGTCGGCCACCGCACAGTGACCATTCTGATCTGTCTCGGCATCTTCGTAGGTTCGATATTCCTGATGAAAGGAGTGGGCACAGAGTTCATCCCGACACAGGACAACGGACGTATCGGCGTAAATCTCGAGCTTCCGATCGGTTCCCGCGTGGAATACGCCCAGGAAGTCACATCGCGTCTCGATTCGCTCTGGCGTGCCAAATATCCGGAGATCAAGGTCTCGAACTATACGGTAGGTCCGGCCAGCTCGGACAACACGTTCGCCTCTCTGTCTGACAACGGCGCGCATATCATATCGATGAATATAAGCCTCGTAAGCTCTACAGAACGCGACAAGGGTATCGTCCAGATCGCCAATGAGATGCGACATGACATCGACACGATGTTCCCCGACTTCAAGAAAGCGCAGGTAATGGTCGGCGGCGGCCGCGGCGCAGGCATGGGCGGACAGTCGACGGTAGACTTCGAGATCTACGGCTATGATTTCGATCAGACCGACAAGGTGGCGCAGGAGCTGAAACAGATCCTGTCGGGCATCGAAGGCACGGCCGACATCACCATTTCACGTTCGGACTATCAGCCGGAATATCAGGTGGATTTCGACCGCGAGAAACTCAATATGTACGGCATCAACCTTCAGACAGCCGCCTACTACCTCCGAAACCGAATCAACGGTGCCACGGCATCGCAGTTCCGCGAAGATGGCGAGGAATATGATATCAAGGTAATGTACGCGCCCGAGCACCGTACGCAGATCTCCGACATCGAGAACATTCTCATCTACACCCCCACAGGTCAGGGAATACGTCTCAAGGAACTCGGTAGGGTTGTGGAACGCTTCACTCCTCCCACTATCGAACGTAAGGACCGCGAGCGCATCATCACCGTGTCGGCGGTTGTCGACGGCGTGCCGATGAGCCAGGTCGTTACCGCGGCCGAGGCAGAAATCGACAATATGGAGATTCCCGCCGGCATAACGATAGGTCTCGCCGGTACGTACGAAGACCAGCAGGACTCATTCTCCGACCTTCTGATGCTCGGTGTGCTGATAATCATACTGGTGTATATAGTGATGGCGGCACAGTTCGAATCATTCACATATCCCGGCATCATCATGACGTCACTGCTGTTCGCATTCTCCGGAGTATTCCTGATCCTGTGGCTTACAGGCCACACGCTGAACGTGATGTCGATGATCGGAGCCATCATGCTGATCGGTATCGTGGTTAAGAACGGTATCGTGCTCATCGACTATATCACGCTCAACCGCGAACGCGGCATGTCGATACGCCGGGCCGTGATCGACGGCGGACGATCGCGTCTGCGCCCCGTGGTCATGACCACGCTGACCACTATCCTCGGTATGGTGCCTATGGCTGTCGGAAGCGGAGAAGGAGCCGAGATGTGGCGGCCTATGGGTGTGGCCGTGATCGGCGGTCTCACGTTCTCGACGATTCTGACACTGCTGTTCGTGCCGGTACTCTACTGCGTATTCGCCGGCAGAGGCATAAAGAACCAGCGCAAGAAACACCGCGCGAAACTCGCTGCAAAGACAGCGGAATAATCGCTTAACAAAGAATAAAACACAAGAATATGCAAGCAATCTTCATAGCATATGATCTCGCCCACCATGAACAGGTAATTGAGGTTCTCAATTCCTGTTCATGCAGGGGATTCACATCGTTCGGAACGGTACAGGGCCGCGGCACAAAGACGGGAGAGCCGCATTTCGGAACGCATGCCTGGCCGTCACTTGCCTCAGCGATGCTGACATTTGTCGAAGACGACAGAGTCGACAAAGTACTTGAACGGCTGCGTGCGGTCGATGAGGAAAAGCCCCGCCTCGGACTGAGAGCGTTTGTCTGGCCGATCACGCAGACCATCTGACAATTTGGAGAGTCGTATTCGTACGACTCTCCAAAACACTCTCCAAAACGGACCAAACTTGACAAACACTATAAATATCCGTAAAAATTTTGAGGAGAAAGTAATTTTTAGTAACTTTGTCCTCGAAATCGCGCACGTGGCGTAATTGGTAGCCGCGCTAGACTTAGGATCTAGTGTCTAACGACGTGGGGGTTCGAGTCCCTTCGTGCGCACAA
>ERZ791744.611-NODE-611-length-32657-cov-7.064965_pt1 | contig 32657 bp, 28 predicted proteins | sample MGYA00510039_ERZ791744 | MGnify/ENA primary metagenome ERZ791744 (study PRJEB30046, sample SAMN00791969) | human gut metagenome | study: EMG produced TPA metagenomics assembly of the A metagenome-wide association study of gut microbiota in type 2... | reverse complement strand
ACAAAGACAGTGGAATGCCGGGAACATCTCGTTATATCACAACTAAGAACAGAAAGAATACTACAGAAAGACTTGAGTTGAAGAAATACAACCCGATTCTGAAAAGAGTAACAGTACACAAAGAAATTAAATAATAAAGAAGTATAACCCATGGCAAAGAAAACAGTAGCAAGTTTGCACGATGGTTCTAAAGAAGGTCGTGCTTATACCAAGGTTATCAAAATGGTAAAATCTCCGAAAACCGGAGCATACGTTTTTGATGAACAAATGGTTCCGAACGAAAAAGTACAAGACTTTTTCAAAAAATAATCGAGATAGCATACACGCTATAAATTCAAAATCCTCTCATTGATAACAATGAGGGGATTTTTTATTGCTTCTTTTTTTACTTTTCCAATCCTTTGTTATATCTTTGTAGCATAATGTATCATACAAACATCTATAAATATGGGATTTTTTAGTTTTTTTTCCAAGGAAAAGAAGGAAACTTTAGATAAAGGATTATCTAAAACCAAAGAGAGTGTCTTTAGTAAGATAGCTCGTGCCGTAGCCGGTAAGTCAAAGGTGGATGACGAAGTGTTGGATAATCTGGAAGAAGTGCTGATCACATCTGACGTAGGTGTGGAAACCACTTTAAATATCATTAAGCGCATAGAAAAACGTGCAGCGGAAGATAAATATGTGAATACTCAGGAGTTGAATCATATATTGCGCGATGAAATAGCCGCTTTATTGACTGAAAATAATTCTGGAGATGTAGCCGATTTTGATGTAGCTATTGACAAGAAGCCATACGTAATTATGGTTGTGGGAGTTAATGGAGTAGGCAAGACCACAACAATCGGTAAACTGGCTTATCAATTCAAAAAAGCAGGCAAGTCCGTTTACTTGGGAGCTGCCGACACATTCCGTGCTGCCGCAGTAGAACAGCTTATGATATGGGGAGAACGAGTAGGTGTGCCTGTCATTAAACAAAAAATGGGTGCCGACCCTGCATCGGTGGCATACGATACCCTTAGTTCTGCGGTTGCCAACAATGCGGATATTGTAATTATTGATACTGCCGGACGTCTTCACAACAAAGTCGGTTTGATGAACGAGCTGACAAAGATAAAGAATGTGATGCGGAAAGTAGTGCCCGATGCTCCTAATGAGGTTCTATTGGTATTGGACGGTTCTACAGGTCAGAATGCTTTTGAACAGGCAAAACAGTTTACTCTGGCAACGGAAGTGACAGCGATGGCCATTACAAAACTGGATGGTACAGCGAAGGGAGGAGTTGTAATCGGCATATCAGATCAATTCAAGATTCCCGTTAAATATATCGGATTAGGTGAAGGCATAGAAGACTTACAAGTATTCCGTAAGAACGAGTTTGTAGATTCTTTGTTTGGAGAGAATGCATGAAAAAAAGAAGAATTGATATAATCACTCTGGGATGTTCTAAAAATCTGGTAGACTCGGAACAATTGATACGTCAATTGGAAGAAGTCGGATACAGTGTGACTCATGATACGGAAAATCCGCAAGGTGAAATAGCTGTTATTAATACATGCGGTTTTATCGGTGACGCAAAAGAGGAATCTATCAATATGATTCTGGAATTTGCCGAAAGGAAAGAAGAAGGTGATTTGAAAAAGCTTTTCGTAATGGGTTGCCTTTCCGAACGTTACCTTAAAGAATTGGCGATTGAGATACCGCAGGTAGATAAGTTCTATGGCAAGTTCAATTGGAAGGAATTGTTGCAGGATTTAGGACAGACGTATCATGATGAATTATATATCGAACGGACATTAACGACTCCCCGACATTATGCTTATCTGAAAATATCAGAAGGGTGTGACCGGAAATGTTCCTATTGCGCTATTCCTATCATCACAGGGCGTCACATATCCAAACCGATTGATGAAATTCTTGATGAAGTCCGGTATCTGGTATCTCAAGGTGTAAAAGAGTTTCAAGTGATTGCACAGGAACTGACTTATTATGGGGTCGATCTATATAAGAAACAAATGCTTCCGGAACTAATTGAACGTATCTCCGACATTCCGGGTGTAGAGTGGATCCGCCTTCATTACGCCTATCCTGCGCATTTTCCGACTGATTTGTTCCGGGTTATGCGTGAACGCGACAATGTATGCAAATATATGGACATTGCCCTCCAGCACATCAGTGACAAGATGTTGAGATTAATGCGACGTCAAGTCACTAAGGAGGATACTTATAAATTGATTGAGCAATTCCGTAAAGAAGTGCCGGGCATTCACCTGCGGACAACTTTAATGGTGGGACATCCGGGAGAGACAGAAGAGGACTTTGAAGAACTGAAAGAGTTTGTACGCAAAGTGCGTTTTGACCGAATGGGAGCTTTTGCCTATTCCGAAGAGGAGGGAACTTATGCTGCGGAAGCGTACGAAGACTCTATCCCGCAAGAAGTTAAACAAGCCAGACTTGATGAGCTGATGGATATCCAGCAAGGAATCTCAGCTGAATTGAGCGCCGCTAAAATCGGAAAACAAATGAAAATTATCATTGACCGGTTGGAGGGGGATTATTATATCGGACGAACAGAATTCGACTCACCGGAGGTGGATCCGGAGGTTCTGATTAATAGTTCTGAAAAAGAGCTTGAGATTGGGCAGTTCTATCAGGTGGAAGTGATAGATGCGGATGATTTTGATTTATATGCAAAGGTTATAAATGTATGAATAATAAGGAATTTACATCCGAGCTAGCGGAAAGACTAGGATATACCATCAAAGATACTTCTGAATTAATCAATTCTTTGTTGGCTAGCATGACGCAAGAGTTGGAAGAAGGCAACATGATTGCGGTACAAGGGTTCGGTTCTTTTGAAGTAAAGAAAAAGGCGGAACGCATTTCCATAAATCCGGCAAGCAAACAGCGTATGTTGGTGCCTCCAAAACTGGTATTATCTTATAGACCTAGTAATACATTGAAAGATAAGTTTAAATAAATATATTCCCCGTTATGAATGAAAGACTAACAATTCAAGATCTTACTGACTTATTGGCAGCAAAACATAGCATGACCAAAAAGGATGCTGAGGCGTTCGTAAAAGAGTTTTTTCTTCTGATAGAGCAAGCCTTAGAGAGTGAGAATACTGTAAAAATCAAAGGATTGGGTACTTTCAAACTTATCGATGTAGATAGTCGGGAAAGTGTTAATGTGAACACTGGGGAACGTTTTCAAATAAAAGGTCATACCAAAGTCTCGTTTTCTCCGGATGCAAATTTAAGAGATACGATAAACAAGCCTTTTGCACACTTTGAGACGGTTGTTTTAAATGAGAATACTGTTTTAGAGGACACTCCTATAGAAGAAACGGAAGAAGAGGAAAGCGGGGAAGAAGTAATTCCGACAGTCATACCGGAACCTATCGAGCCACAATCCCAGCCTAAGGAAGAGGTAATTGTAGAAACTAATCCTGAAGAAAACATAGAACAGCCTCAAAAGGAGGAAGAGCCGGAAGAGGAAAAAGAAGAAATATCTCTTACAGAGATACAACCTATTGTAAAAACACAAGTTGTAGAACCACAAGCTATTGTCGTAGAAACACGATCTGTAGAACCACAATCTGTTGTCGTAGAACCGAAAACAGTTCCTGTAGAAAAGAAAGAAATAATTACTGCGGAGGAGATTATAGAACAAGAGCTTCTGAGGGCAAATCTAAAACCGGAAAGTACGATAGTGCGGTCGCAAGAAGGTAAGAGCGAGATGGCAAAAGGGGCAGAAGTAGCACAGACTGCTATACAGCCGACTCCCCAAAAGAATGTTCCCGATTCTTCTGTAAAAGAGAAATCGCCTGTTCCTTATTTAATAACGATCATCATACTTGTTCTGTTATTATGTGGAGGGGTTGTTTTATTCATTTATTATCCGGATTTATTCTCTTCGTCATCCGACAAGAATGCTCTTGATATGCCGCCCGTAACAACTCAGCCTGTCAAGCCGGAAGTACAGTTATCCGACACGATCGAACAAGACTCTGTGAAAGATATAAAACCGGAGACACCCAAAACCGCTATCACTCCGACACCGGTTGTCCCTCAAAAGAAAGAAGCAGTGACACCTGCCAAAACAGAAAATAAAGTTGTCCGGCAGCAACCTTCAACATCTGTATATTTGGATTCCGCCTCTTATAAAATAACCGGAACCAAGACTAAATATACGGTCAAAGAAGGTGAAACTTTAACAAGGGTCTCCTTGCGATTCTATGGAACCAAGGCTATGTGGCCGTATATTGTGAAACACAATCCGGACGTTATTAAGAACCCGAATAATGTACCATACGGCACAACAATAAAAATTCCGGAACTTACAAAAGAATAAGTGATAAGAATTCCATTCACCCGGCCTTACAACCCTGTATCGGCCGGGTGAAGTGTTATGGATGTACAAAAGCGTATGAAAGTACCTTAATCTAAAGACTTCGCATTGTTTTTTAATAAAAATTAGTTGCAATCGTTAATTATATGGCGTACTTTTGGGGCAAAATAAAAAGCCTTATGCTACTATTGGCAGGGCTTATATAGAAATAATGGGATTTAAATAATAAAATATTAAGTATTTATGGCTGAATCAATTGATATCCGCGAGTTGAATGAGCGGATTGAAAGACAAAGTGCTTTCGTTACCAATCTTACAACAGGTATGGACCAAATCATTGTTGGTCAGAAACATTTGGTTGAATCGCTGCTTATCGGATTACTCTCCGATGGTCATGTTCTTTTGGAAGGTGTACCCGGTTTGGCAAAGACTTTAGCTATTAAAACGCTTGCTTCTCTGATTGATGCGAAATATAGCCGCATTCAGTTTACACCGGACTTATTGCCTGCGGACGTCATAGGTACAATGGTCTACAGTCAAAAAGACGAATCTTTTAAAGTTCAAAGAGGACCTATTTTCGCTAATTTTGTATTAGCCGATGAAATTAACCGTGCTCCGGCTAAAGTACAGAGTGCTTTATTGGAGGCCATGCAGGAACGTCAGGTTACTATCGGTAAAGAAACATTTACATTGCCGGAACCCTTTCTTGTATTGGCTACTCAGAATCCTATCGAACAGGAAGGAACTTATCCGCTTCCGGAAGCGCAAGTTGACCGTTTTATGCTAAAGGTCGTTATTGATTATCCGAAGTTGGAAGAGGAAAAGTTGATTATTCGTCAGAATATTAATGGAGAAAAGTTCAACGTAAAACCAATTCTGAAAGCTGACGAAATTATTGAAGCGCGTAAAGTAGTTCGCCAGGTATATCTGGATGAAAAGATCGAACGCTACATCGTAGACATTGTATTCGCTACCCGCTTCCCGGAGAAATATGACCTCAAGGAATTGAAAGATATGATCGGTTTCGGTGGTTCACCCCGTGCATCTATCAATCTAGCATTGGCTGCCCGTACATATGCTTTCATCAAACGCCGCGGTTACGTAATTCCGGAAGATGTACGTGCTGTTGCGCATGATGTTCTTCGCCACCGTATCGGATTGACGTATGAAGCGGAAGCTAATAACATGACTTCGGACGAAATCATCAGTAAGATTTTGAATAAGGTTGAAGTGCCCTAAATGGAAACAAGTGAAATACTAAAAAAAGTTCGTCAGATTGAAATTAAGACACGAGGATTGTCTAATAATATCTTTGCAGGCCAGTATCATTCGGCTTTCAAGGGTAGGGGTATGTCATTCTCGGAAGTCCGCGAATATCAATTTGGCGATGATATACGTGACATAGACTGGAATGTGACCGCGCGTTTCAACAAACCTTACGTAAAAGTGTTTGAGGAAGAACGTGAACTGACAGTTATGTTAATGGTTGATGTTTCCGGAAGTTTGGAGTTCGGTACCGTCAAGCAGTTGAAGAAAGATATGGTGACGGAAATTGCTGCCACCCTTGCTTTCTCTGCTATTCAGAATAATGATAAAATTGGAGTGATTTTCTTTTCAGACCGGATAGAGAAGTTTATTCCTCCTAAAAAGGGACGTAAACATATTCTATATATCATTCGTGAATTGATTGACTTTCAACCGGAAAGCCGTCGTACTAATATCCGTCTTGCATTGGAATATCTGACGAATGTAATGAAAAGACGTTGCACTGCATTTATTCTGTCCGACTTCATTGATCAGGAAAGTTTTAAGAATGCTCTGACTATTGCCAACCGGAAACATGACGTAGTAGCATTACAGGTTTATGACCGGAGAGTGAGTGATCTTCCTCCTGTGGGTCTCATGCGAATAAAAGATGCGGAAACCGGACATGAGCAGTGGATTGATACTTCATCAAAAGCTGTACGTCGCGCGCATCACGATTGGTGGATTCAAAAGCAGACGGAACTGAACGACACATTTACGAAAAGTAATGTGGATTCGGTTTCTGTCAGAACCGACGAGGATTACGTAAAGGCATTGTTGAACTTATTTGCCAAACGAAATTAATGAAATCAAAGATGAGTAGAAATATTATTCTGATAGCATTATTAGGTCTATTATCCATTGATAAAGTAGCTGCACAATCTGTTACGGTAGAGGCGAAGATAGATTCATTGCAAATACTGATCGGTGAACAGGCAAAAGTGCAGTTGCAAGTGGCTATGGATGCTAAACAACATGCTATTTTCCCTGCTTATACTGATACTTTAGTAAAAGGTGTGGAAATTATAGAAACTGTCAAACCGGATACGCAATTTTTGAATGACCGCCAGCGAATGTTGATCACACAGGAATATGTTATCACTTCCTTTGACTCGGCTTTGTATTATCTGCCGCCAATGCCTGTTACGGTAGATGGCAAAGAGTATAAGTCAAAAGCTTTAGCACTGAAAGTCTACTCAATACCGGTCGATACATTACACCCTGACCAATTCTTCGGACAGAAACCTGTAATGAAAGCTCCTTTTGCATGGGAAGACTGGTACGGTTTAATTTCCTGCTCATTCTTAGCTTTACCTTTACTCGGTTTGCTGATCTATCTCATTGTTCGTATACGTGATAATAAACCTATTATCCGTAAGATAAAAATAGAACCGAAATTGCCGCCACATCAAGCTGCAATGAAAGAGATAGAACGTATCAAAACCGAGAAAGTATGGCAGAAGGGAAGATCGAAGGAATACTATACAGAATTGACTAATGCTCTTCGCACGTATATAAAGGATCGTTTCGGATTCAATGCATTAGAAATGACATCATCGGAAATTATTGATAAGTTATTGGAATTGAAGGATAAAGAAGCTATATCTGACCTAAAAGAACTGTTTCAGACTGCCGATTTAGTGAAGTTTGCCAAGCATGATCCTCAGATGAACGAAAATGATGCAAACTTAATTAATGCAATTGACTTTATCAATGAAACAAAACAACCGGAGGAGGAAAATCAAAAACCGCAACCAACGGAAATTACGATTATTGAAAAACGTTCTTTACGCGTTAAAGTAATGTTGATTTGCGGAATTGCACTTTTGTCTGCGGCATTGATTGGTGTCTTTATATATATAGGTATGCAGATATACAATCTTTTTGTGTAAAGAATGAGTAACTTGAATACTAAAAGTAAACTGTTAAATCATAAATAAAATGTTTTTTGCCAATATAGAATATCTGTTTTTGCTATTACTACTTATACCTTATATTGTATGGTATATCTTGAAGCAAAGGAAAAGTGAAGCAACGCTTCAGATTTCGGACGCTCGGGTATATGCGCATACACCTAAAAGTTATAAGAACTATTTGTTGCATGCTCCTTTTCTTTTACGTCTTTTTGCGTTAACATTGGTAATTCTGGTCCTCGCACGACCGCAAACAACCAATAAGTGGCAGAACAGCGAAATAGAAGGCATTGATATAATGCTGGCCGTCGACGTTTCTACCAGTATGTTGGCCGAAGACTTAAAGCCCAATAGATTGGAAGCAGCCAAAGATGTAGCGGCAGAGTTTATCAACGGACGTCCTAATGATAATATAGGTATTACTTTATTTGCCGGTGAGAGTTTTACTCAATGCCCGTTGACTGTGGATCATGCTGTATTGCTAGATATGATTCACAATATCAAATGCGGTCTTATTGAAGATGGTACTGCCGTAGGTATGGGAATAGCAAATGCTGTAACTCGACTGAAAGACAGTAAAGCAAAATCTAAAGTCATTATTTTGCTGACAGACGGTACTAACAATAAAGGTGATATTTCTCCTATGACGGCTGCTGAAATAGCAAAAAGCTTTGGAATTCGTGTGTATACCATCGGGGTTGGTACGAATGGAATGGCGCCTTATCCTTATCCGGTAGGAAATACTGTACAATATGTTAGTATGCCTGTTGAAATTGATGAGAAAACATTGACGCAAATCGCAGGTACTACGGACGGTAATTACTTCCGGGCTACAAGTAATTCGAAACTGAAAGAGGTGTACGAAGAAATTGATAAGCTGGAAAAGACTAAGCTGAATGTAAAAGAGTATAGCAAACGGGATGAGGAATATCACTGGTTCGCACTAGCTGCTTTCCTTTGTGTTCTATTGGAGGTATTATTGCGTAATTCTATACTGAAGAAGATTCCATAAGGTGTGGTCAACCGTAATTAGTCAATCGTAAAATAGTTAAGAAAGATGTTTCGATTTGGAGAACCTACATATTTATACCTATTGCTGCTATTACCATTTTTAGCAGCTTTCTACTTGTATTCCAACTACAAGAGAAGAAAGAATATCCGACGTTTTGGAGATCCGGTTTTATTGGCGCAGTTAATGCCCGATGTATCCAAATATCGCCCGGATGTAAAATTCTGGATACTTTTTGCCGCTATCGGTTTGTTTTCAGTATTATTGGCACGTCCTCAGTTTGGTTCCAAACTGGAAACAGTAAAACGTAAAGGCGTGGAAGTCATCATTGCACTGGATATTTCAAATTCTATGCTCGCTCAGGATGTACAACCCAGCCGTTTGGAGAAAGCAAAAAGACTGATATCCAGATTGGTGGATGAGCTTGACAATGACAAAGTGGGAATGATTGTATTTGCCGGTGACGCTTTCACTCAACTACCGATTACCAGTGATTACATTTCCGCTAAAATGTTTCTGGAATCTATCAATCCTTCATTGATATCCAAGCAAGGTACGGCTATTGGAGAAGCGATTAATTTGGCTGCACGTAGCTTTACTCCACAAGAAGGAGTAGGACGCGCCATTATCGTAATTACTGACGGTGAAAATCATGAAGGTGGTGCTGTTGAAGCGGCAAAAGCTGCTGCCGAAAAAGGTATCCAGGTTAATGTATTGGGAGTAGGTATGCCCGATGGTGCTCCTATCCCGGCAGAAGGTACCAACGATTATCGACGTGACCGTGAGGGTAATGTGATTGTTACCCGCTTAAATGAAACAATGTGTCAGGAGATTGCCAAAGAAGGAAAAGGTATCTATGTACGAGTAGATAATTCTAACTCAGCTCAAAAAGCGATCAATCAGGAAGTCAATAAGATGGCAAAATCTGATGTGGAATCTAAGGTATATACGGAGTTTAATGAACAGTTCCAAGCTATTGCCTGGATTATTCTATTATTGTTATTAGCGGAAATATTAATTTTAGATCGCAAGAATCCTTTATTTAAGAACGTTCATCTGTTTTCTAATAAGAAGTAGTTATGCGCATGTTAAAAAGTAAATATATTCTATTCGCTGTGTTTCTGCTGTCAGCCGCCTTTGTATCAGCTCAAAAAGCAGAACGTGACTATATCCGCAAAGGAAACCGCCTGTTTAATGACAGTGTGTTTGTGGATGCCGAAGTGAATTATCGGAAAGCTTTGGAGGTGAATCCTAAATCTACAGTATCTATGTATAATTTAGGAAATACACTCTCACAACAGCAGAAAATGCAGGAAGCTATGGAGCAATATGTATCGGCCAGCAATATTGAGAAGGATAAGATGAAGTTGGCTCATATATATCATAACATGGGCGTACTTCTTCAAGCCGGTAAAGATTATGTAAAGGCTGTGGATGCTTATAAGATGTCTTTACGCAATAATCCTGCTGACGATGAGACTCGGTATAATTTGGCTCTTGCACAAAAAATGTTGAAAGACCAACAACAAAATCAACAGAATCAGGATCAAAACCAGGATCAAAATAAAGATCAGCAAAAGCAAGATCAAAAGCAAGACCAGAACAAAGATAAACAGAACGATCAGAAGCAAGACCAAAAGAAGGATCAACAACAACCTCCAAAATCTGAGAAACAAAAGAATCAGATGTCAAAAGAGAACGCTGAACAATTGCTTAATTCTGTGATGCAAGATGAGAAAGACGTACAGGATAAAGTAAAGAAGCAACAGCAGGTTATGCAAGGTGGTCGTTTGGAAAAAGATTGGTAATATAAAGTTGACGATATAAATTTCATAAGCAATGAAGAAACTGATTATCATATTGATAGCATTGATAGCATATAGCACTCAGGCATTTGCCGATAAAGTGTCTTTTACTGCTTCTGCTCCTGACGCAGTAGTAGTAGGCGATCAATTCAGACTATCTTATACCGTAACTACACAAAAAGTAAAAGATTTCCGAGCCCCATCAATCAAAGGATTTGATGTGTTGATGGGACCAAGCCGTTCACAACAAAGTAGTACTCAGATTGTAAATGGCAATGTAACATCTACGAGTAGTATTACATTTACGTATATATTGATGGCCAATACTGTCGGTGAATACACAATTGGTGGTGCTTCAATTGTGGCCGATGGTAACCAAATGGTATCAAACTCCGTAAAAATCAAGGTTTTACCACAAGACCAAAACAGCAATGGTGGACAAGGAGGTTCTTCCGCCCATTCCTCTTCCGGTACGAGTGTATCCGATCAGGATCTATTTATTACTGCGACGGCTAGTAAAACGAATGTATTTGAGCAGGAGGCATTTGTCTTGACTTATAAAATTTATACCAGAGAGTCTAATTTGCAATTGAATAATGCAAAGTTACCCGATTTCAAAGGTTTTCATTCACAAGAGATTGAAATGACAACAAATGCCAGATGGACTCCGGAACATTATCGTGGACGTAATTATTATACAACTGTCTATCGTCAGTTTGTGCTATTCCCTCAACAATCCGGAAAATTGTACATAGATCCGGCACAATTCCAAATGACTATAGGCAAACCAGTACAATCGGATGACCCTTTTGATGCATTCTTTAATGGAGGAAGTAACGTTATAGAAATTAAAAAATCTATTGCTACCCCTAAGATAGCAATAAATGTAAGTCCGCTTCCGGCTGGTAAACCGGCTGATTTCTCGGGCGGAGTAGGAGAGTTTACAGTTTCTTCTTCTATCAATAGCCAAGAATTAAAAACCAATGATGCGATCACTATTAAGTTAGTGATTTCCGGTACAGGAAATTTGAAGTTAATTTCTAATCCGGAAATAAAATTCCCGGAAGATTTTGAAGTATATGATCCTAAAGTAGACAATCAAGTTAGATTAACTCGGGAAGGACTTACAGGTAACAGAGTAATTGAATACTTAGCTATCCCTAGACATGCCGGCACATATAAGATTCCAGGGGTATCTTTTAACTATTTTGACATTCGTTCCAAATCATACAAAACTCTGAAAACAGAAGAATATGTAGTGAATATTGAAAAAGGTGCAGGAAATGCCGACCAGGTAATTGCGAACTTTACCAACAAGGAAGACTTAAAAGTATTAGGTGAAGATATTCGTTACATCAAACAGAATGAAGTAACTCTCCAACCTAAAGGAAGTTTCTTCTACGGTTCCATGTCTTATTGGCTTTTCTATATTATTCCGGCTCTTGCCTTTATAATATTCTTTATCATCTATCGCAAGCAAGCTGCTGAAAATGCGAATGTCGCTAAAGTACGAACTAAAAAGGCCAACAAAGTGGCTACCAAACGTATGAAATTAGCAGGAAAACTGCTTTCTGAAAATAAAAAAGATGCTTTTTATGATGAAGTATTGAAAGCTTTATGGGGATATATTAGTGACAAATTAAATATTCCTGTATCTCGTTTGTCCAAGGACAATATAGAAGAAAAATTGAGAAATCACGGAGTAAGCGAGGAATTAATCAAGGATTTCTTGAATGCACTAAATGATTGTGAATTTGCCCGTTTCGCTCCGGGAGACGAAAGTCAAGCTATGGACAAGGTTTATGCATCTTCAATAGAGGTGATAAGCAAAATGGAGAATTCAATTAAACATTAACCTAGAAGAGATTATGTCATGAGAAAAATATTATTTTTTATATTAATGTCAATGTCAATCACTTGTTTTGGACAGGATTCACTGAATGTTGATTCCAAGCAAGTGAATGAAGGAGATTCCATCCATGCAGCAAGTACCACTATGTTCTCCAATAACACATTGGACAATGTTACGAAAACGGAAGGGGATTCTGCATATATAAAAGAAGATTATACCGCAGCCATTCAAATCTACGAAGCACTGCTCAAAAATGGAGAAGCGGCTGAGGTGTACTATAATTTAGGAAATAGCTACTATAAGATAGGAGAAATAGCCAAAGCTGTTCTTAATTACGAACGTGCCTTACTGCTACAACCCGGCAATAGTGATATTCGTGCTAACCTTGAAGTAGCGCGTGCAAAAACAATAGACAAGGTGGAAGCTATTCCTGAGATCTTTTTTGTTTCATGGATCAAGTCGTTGATAAATAATATGAGTGTAGATGCTTGGGCTACATTAGGAATTACCTCTTTCATTTTATTAATTGTAGCTCTCTATTTTTTCATCTTTTCAAAGCAGATATTATGGAAAAAAACTGGATTCATCTCAGGAATCATCTTTTTAATCATTACTATATGTGCCAATCTGTTTGCTTCTGAACAAAAAGAGCATTTAGTAATCAGAAACGAAGCAATAGTGATGAATCCAAGTGTTACTGTTCGTAGTACTCCAAGCGAAAGTGGTACTAGCTTATTTATTCTTCATGAAGGGAGAAAAGTAAGTATTAAAGATGATTCAATGAAAGAATGGAAAGAAATTCGATTAGAAGATGGAAAAGTTGGATGGGTACCAGCTTCTGCCATTGAAGCGATATAAACAATAATAATAGATTTTATAAATTAAGAAAAAAAGATAAGCAAATAATTTGTTTTATCTTTTTTTTTGCTTAAGTTTATAGCGTGATAAAGATATCACATAGTATTAACCATTAAATTTACGAGACATGAGAACAATAACATTTAATGAACTTCGTAAGATTAAAGATTCATTGCCCAGCGGTAGCATGCATAGAATAGCAGACGAACTTGGTTTACACGTAGATACCGTGCGAAACTTCTTCGGAGGTCATAATTTCAAGGAGGGAAAAAGTGTCGGAATACATCTTGAGCCCGGTCCGGATGGTGGGCTTGTAATGATAGATGATACGACCGTTCTTGATCGGGCTTTAAAAATTTTAGATGAATTAAATCTGAGTATGCAAAAAGAACAGGCTACCGAATCTGTGCAAGTTTAAAATATAACAAACCGAATCCCAATTGAATAAAACAATTGGGATTTCTTATTTGTTCACCTTATAAAATATACATTTATGGAAGATAAATTAGTAACTCTAGCCATTCTGACGTATACTAAAGCTCAGATATTAAAGAATGTCCTCGAAAATGAAGGTATTGAAACATACATTCATAATGTTAATCAAATACAACCAGTCGTTTCTTCGGGGGTTCGTTTACGAATCAAAGAAAGTGATTTACCACGTGCACTAAAAATAACCGAAAGTTCTACCTGGTTATCTGAAAGTATAGTGGGAGAGAAGGAACCTAAAACAGAGAATAAATCAAATAAGATTTTAATACCTGTCGATTTCTCTAATTATTCGATGAAAGCATGTGAATTTGCTTTTAACTTAGCAAAAACTGAAAACGCTGAAGTTATCTTATTACACGTTTATTTTACACCAATATATGCGTCCTCATTGCCGTATGGTGATGTCTTCAATTACCAAGTTGGAGATGAAGAGACTGTAAAAACTATTATTCATAGAGTTCATTCTGATCTCAACACCTTATCAGCTAAAATAAAAGAAAAAATAGTTTCAGGGGAATTTCCGGATATCAAATATAGTTGCATTTTACGAGAAGGCATTCCTGAAGAAGAGATTCTCAGATGTGCAAAGGAAGAACGTCCTATTGTTATCATCATGGGAACTCGTGGAAAAAACCAAAAAGATATTGATTTGATCGGTAGTGTAACCGCTGAGGTCATTGATAGAAGCCGTGTTCCAGTATTAGCTATTCCAGAAAATACTCCATTTAAACAATTTAGTGAAGTCAAACGGATTGCTTTTATAACTAATTTTGATCAAAGAGATTTAATAGCTTTTGAGGCATTCTTTAACACTTGGAAATCGTTCCATTTTTCTGTATCTTTGATACATCTTACGGAATCTAAAGATACGTGGAATGAAATAAAACTTGCAGGAATAAAAGAATATTTCCATAAACAATACCCAGGTCTGGAAATCCATTATGATGTTGTAATGAATGATAATTTATTGAAAGGGCTTGACCAATACATCAAGGATAACCAAATAGATATAATTACATTGACTTCATATAAAAGAAATATATTTGCTCGATTATTTAATCCTAGTATTGCCAGAAAGATGATATTTCATTCCGATACGCCATTGCTTGTTATTAACGGATGATCGAACAGAAGCAAAAAAAGAAACTATATTGGAGGAATAATCGATATAATGATAAGTTAAACTTAAATAAGATTAACGAATACAAACGTATCCTATAAAGTAAGAGTTATTAACATATTTTATATTAATAAACATAATAGGACGACCATTTAAAAGAATATCGAGGAATTGATACTGATACAAATAGACAGGAGATAAATGAATCAAGAAATCAAATATCTCTAGTAAATCATGAAAGGGGATAGGACAACCTTTTATAGAGTACATAATATAGTAGATTTTAGCATCCTGTCATTTTTCGTATAATAGGACAAGAAAAAAGGATAGCCGAGTGGATTAATCGGCTACCCTTTCGGGAAAATGACTTGGGTTTTACTTAAACAAAGAACGAATGAATTTAAATATTCTATAATAGAAATAGAATACAAAAGGAACTGCTAGAAGCATAATATAATCCATAACGATACATTTAATTAAACAAATGCAAATATACACATTTATTCAAAGAAATCATAAATATCTTTAGCAACTGAACCAAGAGCACGCACACCTTTGCCAACAGTTTTAACCAAGCCAAGCTTATCAGTTTCAAATGTAAGATTAAAAAGAGTTTCCTCTACAGTCTTAACACGAGAATTAAATGTAGCAGCATCAAACTGATTAGATTGGCGTTGGGCTTGATTAGATAACTGCTGACCTGTAATTTGTTCAACACCAAGAGAAGTGCGTACCTCAGTCTCAGCAATTTTCTTAATTTCATGCTTTACTTGTTCACGAGTTAAAGCACCTTGAGCATATTTCAGTTGAATATCAGCAGCTTTTTGAGCCAAATCCATCTTGTTCTGTGCATCCATGAACGACAACTGTTTATCAGCCATCAATGTCTGAATATTAATCAATTTACGTTGGGCTTGCATATTAGCAATATTTTCAGAATTAACAGCCATTTGCGAGGACTTTAAATCCTTATCAATTGAATAGATAAGTTTATCAAGAGCCAAACGACCTTCTTTAGTCTTAGCATCAGTACGCAAACTAATAATCTCTGCCATAGTTTTAGCAGCTTTATATTTACCTTCAATACGCAAATTATCCGCAGTAGCATTTTCAACTTTACGCTTAGAACTAGAAGAAATAATATCAGCAGCTTGCCCAAGACCTTGAGCAAGCGAAGAATAATCCGCAGAGTAGGGCGTAGCAGTAGGAGGAGTAACACCTTGCGCAGACGGAGAAGCTCCCGAAGGCATAGACGTAGAAGAAGCAGTACCAGCAGAACCGCCAGACATCATAATATAAGGATTAAGACCAGCAGATTCAAAACGTTGGCGCTGAGCAGAAGCAGAATTATATTCATTAGTAGCATTAAACAAATCCCAAGAATTTTGCTTTGCATCATTATAAAAATCCCATTGGTCACCAAGTTGCTCATTATACATTTCCTTATTATAAGTCATTTGCTTATCAAGAATTTTTTCATTAAATGCATTATTCATTTGAGCAATTTCCTTATTTGCTCTATTACTAGCACTAGAGCTAGCAGCACCGCCAATAGCGGAAACTCCGGCAGCAGCAGCACCGGAAAGAATAGGAAGAGAAGCAGCAGCCATATCTTTAAATCTTAAGTTAATAAATAAACACAATCAGCCGCCAAAAGGGTTCAGACCTTTAGGAAGCGGCTAAAGCCGCCATTTTAACGCCTGCTAACGCGACGGCGACGCTATCCGGATTGAATCCGGAGACGCTATACTATGCAGCGTATTTTTGTCCTAATGCCGGACGGGCAGCAGCAGAGCTGCACCTTTTTGTCTCCGACGGGAAAATTTGCATTGATTTTTTCATAGGCGCCTTCCGGCTTTAAGGGTTTAGGTTAAACTAGCCGGAGCACCCCCTAGAAGGGGACCCCCCAAAGAGGAGTTCGCAAACTCCTCCCCCTAAAGGGGACCCCCTCCATGCTCCTATGCAGCACATTAACGTACTTTCGGAAAAATATTATCTATACACACGCGCGAAATACGCACGTACGAATAAATATAATTATTCCGAAAGAGGTTCCGGTTCAGTAGGAGCAGGAGTAGCGGCAGCTTGAGCAGCAGCAAGAGACGCTATAACCTCATCAGAAGAACTCATAAGATACTGACTCCATGACATCAACTCACTAGGAGACTGAATAAAACGAGACTTAACAAATGAAATCAATTGCTCATCACCAAGTTTTCCACGTAAATCGGAAAACTTAGGCTCACGAACAGACATAGAATCAAAATGAGAAAGTAACCGTTCACGAGACATACGGTCTAACCGTTGCTGATTAAACAACATATAAATATCAGAAGTCAAACGAGTACTAGGAACTCCGTCACTTTCAATTTCTTGAAACATAAAATCATCAACAGGTGATTGGTCACGGAATTCACTACAATACAATTCCTTTGAACCGACAACTAAAGTATTATCAGAATTACAAGGAGTTAAACGACGTTTAGAACAGAACATAACTATAAAATTTAAAATTTAAAAATAAAGGACTAGTAAGGCAAACCATCGGTATCTAAATTACGAACTACTTTCACATCAAAGAAAGAGCTACATAAAAAATTGTCAGTATCAACGGTATCACCAACATTAACAGCAAACAAAGGATCCAAACAGTTAGGATTAACTTTAAACATAGTATAATTCAAAGGAGTAACCGGAGGCGTAGGCTGATTATTTTCATCAATAGAACCGAATTGTCCGGAAACTGACATATTATCAAAAGAGATAATCCAAGATTTAAGAGAAGTTTTAAAAGCACCGACAGAAGAATCCACATCCGTTTTATAATCAATATAACGGGGAGCATAACCCAAAACAGCAACAGGATTATCTAAAATATTTTTCAAAGGATTAGTTAAAGAGACAAGCGGTACACCTTGCATACCTACACGGTCAAACTCCGGAATTGCATAATCAGCAGCATTCACCTTTGTAAACACAGGAGAAACCATATCAGTAGTATAGTCAATCAAAGGCAAACAATGATAAATACACATAATCAAACCATAACGACCTTGAGAATTAAAAGAAATACGACCATTTCCTACACCAGTTCCTTTACCTGCAATATCAGCAGAATTATCACCTGTAATATTATTATTAACAACCTCATTAATATCAAGAGAAGAAGCAATACCACCTAAATAAGTACACATATCAGAAAGACCGTCACCGGGCGAAACATTCCAATGTTTCTCAATTTGTTCTTTACAATCTTTATTACCGGATTGAGTAATTTCTTTCCATTTCTGCAAAAATTCAGCTTGGCGAAGAGCCAAAATATTAAATTCAGAAACCGCAGAAGCATTATTTTTCAAATCAAGTTGAAGACCTTTAAAATTATTCAAACCTAGTACAGGGTCAGACGTAAAAGACAAAGAACCATCACCGGAAAGACTACCGGAATTAACGGTACCGGAAACAACAGCAACATCACCATACTGTTGGCGAGGTAAAACACCGTGAAACAAATCTTTTTGCCAATTACAATAACGCAAATCAAGCAAATTATAATAATCAGCATTAAGATTATCGGAAAGCCTCATATCCATTTGTGTACCGTTAAGATAGTCAACATTAAAAGTAGAAGGTGAAATCTTTTCCCATTGAGAATCACGGTAAAAATCGGCATATATCTTTTGATAGGCAAGAAGTCCAAAAACATTAAGTTGGAGATTAGACATTAAAGGCTTAGAAGTCCAAGTATTAGTATTAGACTCAGCATAAGTATAAAAATTACCATAACCTAAATACTCAAGAAGCTTAGCAGAAGCCATACCACGATTATAACCGAAATAATTAACAGAACGATCAGTACCATCATTAAGGGCAACCCTATTCAAACAAGTAGCAATTTGCTCACAAGTAGTATACGGCATATCACCGGTTAAGACAAAATTAGAAAGGGGGTCAATAGATACAGCGTGTTGCGGATTATCATACATTTGGGTAAGTGCAGTATTAGCACGATTCCAAAGCAAATCATACGGAACAAAATAAAAATCATAATATTCACGCATACGAGCAAAAGCAGCAGTATTTAACGGCTGAGTACGAGTAAAAGACTTAAGGTCAATAGACCAAGAATCACCGGGAAGGACTTCCCAACAACGGACAGGAAGAAGCTCACCAGACTTAGCAGTAAAATTGCGTTTAGAGGAAAGGTCGAAACCATTTCGAGAAGTCTTATTTCTTAAAGACTTCAAAGACATAATGTTTGCCATAACAGAAAAATTTAATTGTCAATAAATATTTTATTTAAATCATTGAGTTTTTTATGTTTTATACGGTCATTAAAGAGCTTTTTAACATCAGAACTATATAAGCGATAAAGAGGTGTCTCTACAAACAATTTCAAATCCACGTCACAATTAGAATAGAAATAAGGGTAATAGGAATTTTCCCATTTATCAGTACATAAATCCTCATCACCGATTAAATCACTTTCATAAAATAATTTCTGAGATTCAAAGAATGAAGTTAAATGCATATAGTCAAGACGAGAGTAAAAGTCTTCAATCAAACGTTGTTTAAATTTACGTTCAGCAAGGGTATTATGAGTACAGACAAAGTATAAGAAGTGTTTAGAAATCAAGAGTTCACTATAAATACGATGAATATAATCAATAAATTGCTTAGACTCAACAGAACAATTTAATATATCAACATCTAGAAAATACTGAGATAATTCAAATAGTTTAGATTGATCAGAGCACTCACCAAACAAATCCAGTAAATAGGTATCCTTAGTATTATGGAAATGATAGATATATAAAGCTATTTCTTTCGCAAGCGAGAACGACGTTTCGGAAGCGGGGAATAAGCTCCGCGCAATATCATAGACTGAGTAAGCGTAAGCACGTTCACGTGAAGACTTAGAAGCAAATCCTTTACATCGGGGGAAGAAGTAAGCGTAACACGACCGCCATACGTCAAACTCCTTATATTTTCCATTGAGTACGACGCTTCTTTTAATAAAGCTTTCAGGGGTAGACGAGTATACTTTTTCACGTTGACAGCCAAAAAAGCTCTGACCCAATTTCTGAGAATGAACGCAGAACGGACGGACGGAACCAATTTTAAAAACTCTGGGTATAGTGCAAGTACTATTAACATATGACGCAACGTACGATGAACATTTTCCTTTGGAAACTTGGCAATCGATACGACCAAAGGTCCATGCCTCAGATACAGCCGTTGAACATACTTGTAGGGCTTCGTCTGATTGGAGGAATAATAAGATATGATAATGCGGGCGGAAGTGTACAGGTCCGTATTCACCGATAGCAAAGTAACGGATTTTTTCCTGGGGGAGTCGTTTAGTAACATAATAACGCAATCTTTTAAAAAACAATTGTAAATCATCCTTTCGTAAATAGGGAACATCTCCGAATAGATAGAACTTGTTAAGAAGAGCTTGTATATCCTCAGATTTCATATCAGAAGGACCAAGAATCTCGCCTGTTTCCTTATCTATTAAATCATTACCAAATGGACGCTCAATAGAGTCTACAAAAGTAGCACGAGGTATAAAGCGGTTAGCATAAGTAAGAGTAATAAATAGGGTATGTTTAGATACATAACTTTCCAAATCACATTGGAAGGCATAACGGGAATTTTTAGCAAGTGTACAGGCTTCGCAATGTCCACAAGGAACTATCATAGATTCATGCGTATAAGGGTTAGTTATACGTTTAGGGTGCAAACACTTACAAAAAGGATTTTGTATCATAATTAGAATTTTGGAGACAAATCAAGTTGAGTAGAATCATTACGAGATTCAGCAGACTGATCTACTTTTTGAGTAGAGGTAGAATTATTCTTTTGAACACTCATAGACATAGTAACAGCACACGAAGAAACTAGAATAATGTTACAAATAGTAACAATAGCCGTAACAATAGCCTGGACTATACGGTTAATTTGGTCATTGGATAATTTCATAATTCAGTAATTAAAGACATTGTACAAATATATTGAGGTAAAACACTGATAGACTTAGTTATTTTCTGAGCCTCAAGAACAGTGAGAGCAAAAAGAGTAAAGCGATGAACAGGAATCAACTTTGTAGAACGAGAAACAAAAGACGGGTGAATTACCATATAAATAGTAAAATCAAAATCATGCTTTTCTTCAAAAGCTTTTTTCATGTTGTACTTTTCACATTTTTTCATATTAAACAGTTTTAAAAATTAAACCAAATACCAAGCGGTAGAAATATATCGCAAAGATAAAGTGTGTATAATCGATATTATGTTTAATATATAAAAGGAGTAAATAATAAAACTTTGCTCCTTTTCTGTTTTATTAGCCCTACTTCAATCTACAAAAAGTTCTGTATCTCCATTTAAACATAAAAAAAGAAGGCCACTAAGGAAGCGGCCTTCTTTACTAATCTCATATAGAGAAAGAATTATTACTTCATCATCTTATCAATTTCTTCAAATTCCGGTCCCATATTCAAGTTATAATAAACACGGTAAAGTCCTTGCAACCACAAATCTTTCTGGTCTGGTTTCAAAGCACGGGCTTTCTCATAAAAAGGCTTAGCTTCTTCATAGAACTTCTTTACTACAGCCTGTGCTTCAGCATACTTAGGATCATTAATATCCGTCGTTGCTTTATCAGCATAATCCTGTGCTTTCATCAAATACACCAAACCTACGTTAGAGTATGCTTCTGCATATTCCGGATCAGCAGCAATAGCCTTTTTATAGAATTCAATTGCATTATCATATTCTTTCATGTTATGATAAAGATATGCCTTTACATATAAATACAGCTTATTATTCGGATCATTAGACAGCATTCTATCAGCAAACTCCATAGCCTTAGAGGCCTGATTAGAACTATTATAATAATCAACCAAATTGGCAAAGAAATAATCATTTCCTGGAAATTTAAGAATACCTTCTTCCAAAGCTTTGATCCATGCTACTGTGTCCCCCTTAGCTTTATAAGCATCAGCCATTAATTGCATTGCAAACTTGCCACCATCTTTATCTGACAAAGCCATCGGAGCATACTTGATAATCGCATCTTTATTACCTACTCTATCAGCTGCCAATGTTGCATAATAAGCAATCTGCGGAAGAAGAGTATCGTTTTTAGCAATCTCTTTATCAGCTAACATAGGATATGAAGCTGACTCTACGTATGTTGCGAAGAATTTCAACGCTTCTTTATTCTTATCCAAATTAAAATATTGAATACCACCATTGATCAAATTCGGACGTTCGGCCAACATACTAGAAGCATTCGCCTTCCGATATTTGTTTTTAATTTTGCCCTTTTCATTGGGTACTTGAGCCAGATCGTCACACTTAGTATAATACTCATACATCTTCAATATGCTATTATACACTTTCAATGTATCATACGGTTTTCTCAAAAAAGCATTTTTCATCTGCTCTTCGTTGATACGTTTCTGGATAAATCCAGCAACATCCCATGTTTCAGCAAGATCCTTTGTTTCAGGATTCTTCATAGCTTCCTTAATAAGCTGTTCAGCCTGCTTAAAATTAGGTTTTACGTCATTTGCTATGCTCTTCGCTTCTTTTACATTTTTCATTTGAGCAAAAGAGAAGCTAACAGCCATCAATAAAACCATAGAAAATAATACTCTTTTCATGATTGTTGTTTGATTAATTATTAATATTATGTCTATTCCTCAATGTTATTACTTTCGTTCTCATTTACATCTGACGTATCATCATTGTCAATATCATGAGCATCAGTATTAGGATCACTCACAATAGTACCCTCTACTTCTTCTTCCGGTATTTCATCCTCAAGACTTTCAGTCATGACTTTACATACTGAACCAATCTGATCATTGCGTTTTTCCAGATTAATCAAACGGACACCTTGGGTAGCACGCCCCATGATACGAACATCTTCTACCTTCAAACGAATTGTGATACCGGATTTATTGATAATCATCAAATCATTTTCATCTGTTACAGATTTAATCGTTACCAATTTACCCGTTTTTTCAGTAATATTCATTGTTTTCACACCCTTACCTCCACGGTTGGTCTTGCGATAGTCTTCAATTTCAGAACGTTTACCATATCCTTGCTCAGAAACGACCATTACAGATTCTGTCTCCAAGTCCTTAATGCAAATCATTCCCACAACTTCATCCTGGCCATCGTTATCTAATGTAATACCACGCACACCCGTTGCTGTACGTCCCATAACGCGCACTGCTGCTTCATGGAAACGAATTGCACGTCCATTACGGTTGGCAATGATAATTTCATTATTTCCATTCGTCATACGAACTTCGATAACACTGTCATCTTCACGAATCGTAATAGCATTTACACCATTCTGGCGAGGACGAGAATATTGTTCTAACAATGTTTTCTTTATTACACCTTTCTTAGTACAGAATAATACATAGTGGCTATTGATGAACTCTGAATCCTCTAAACTCTTCACACGCAAATATGCCGTTACATTATCATCTGAATCAATATTCAACAAATTCTGAATAGCACGCCCCTTAGAGTTCTTCGTTCCTTCAGGTATCTCATACACTTTCAACCAATAACACTTACCTTTTTGTGTAAAGAACATCATGGTATTGTGCATGGTAGCCGGATAAATATGCTCTACAAAGTCTTCATCACGAGTTTCTGTTCCCTTAGAACCTACCCCACCACGATTCTGTGCGCGGAATTCTGTTAAAGGAGTACGCTTGATATATCCCATATGAGAAATGGTGATAATCATCTGGTCATCAGCATAGAAATCTTCCGGATTAAACTCTTCTGAAGAATATACAATCTCAGAACGGCGTTCATCCCCATATTTTGCTTTCACTTCCAGTAGTTCATCTTTCATTACCTTACGGCATACTTCATCATCAGCCAGAATACTTTCCAAATAAGCAATCTGCTTCATGATTTCCTCGTATTCCGCATGAAGCTGATCCTGCATCAAACCGGTCAACTGGCGCAAACGCATTTCTACAATAGCACGCGACTGAATTTCTGTCAGGTTGAAACGTTCTATCAAGCCTGCTATAGCATCATTGGGCGTTTTAGCAGCACGGATAATACGAATTACTTCATCAATATTATCCGAAGCAATAATTAAACCTTCAAGAATATGTGCCCGCTCTTTTGCTTTACGAAGTTCGAACTGAGTACGACGAATTACGACCTCGTGTCTATGTTCTATGAAATATTTTATTAAATCTCTCAGATTTAATGTCTTTGGACGTCCGTGTATCAAAGCAACATTATTCACACCAAAAGATGTTTGTAAAGCTGTCATCTTATAAAGTTTATTCAGCACTACACTTGCATTTGCATCACGTTTTACGTCAATAACGATACGCATACCATCACGGTCAGACTCATCATTAGCATTCGAGATGCCTTCTATTTTCTTATCGTTAACAAGGTCAGCGATATACTTAATCAATTCTGCCTTATTTACATTATAGGGAATCTCGGTGATTACAATTTTATCATGTGCCTGCCCGCTTTCAATTTCAGCTCTCGCACGCATAACCACACGTCCACGACCTGTCAGATAAGCCTCACGCACACCACTTACACCATATATATATCCGCCTGTAGGAAAGTCCGGAGCTTTCACAAACTCCATCAATTCTTCCACTGTAATTTCCGGATTATCAATATATGCATCACAAGCATCTATAACTTCAGAAAGATTATGTGGAGGCATATTGGTAGCCATACCCACGGCAATACCAGATGCACCATTCACTAAAAGATTAGGAATTCGAGTTGGCATTACCTTAGGTTCAACCAAAGTATTATCAAAGTTAGGCTCAAAATCTACGGTTTCCTTATACAAGTCATCCATCATCGCTTCCCCCAACTTATTAAGACGTGCCTCCGTATAACGCATAGCAGCAGGGCTATCACCGTCTACCGAGCCAAAGTTACCCTGTCCATCTACCAAAGGATAACGCATCGCCCACTCCTGAGCCATACGAACCATTGCAAGATAAACAGAAGAATCTCCATGAGGATGATACTTACCAAGTACTTCACCAACAATTCTGGCCGATTTCTTATAAGGTTTATCTGAAGTATTACCCAATTCCATCATTCCGTATAAAATTCTACGGTGAACGGGCTTAAATCCATCTCTAACATCCGGAAGGGCACGCGAAACGATGACCGACATAGAGTAGTCAATGTACGATGACTTCATTTCCTCCTCGATGTTAATCTTTATAATTCTGTCTTGTTCAAGCATTTAAAATGATTATTAATTATACATTCTACGGTTTGTAAAAAACCACGCTAAAGTACTACTTTTCCCGGATATACGAAAGTTTTTGGAAAGAAAGTTTTATTATGAATGGAATGATACCCAACTAAGCTTTAAAATACGAAAACAAAAAGAGAAAAATAATAAATTAGGCTATAAAGGCTATGGAATATCGGCAAAAAACATCCAGCCATTTGTTATACCTTATTATATATAACGCAAATGTAGCATTTTTATGGCACGCCATTTGTAGATATAAGAAATAAAGCAAATATTGCAATACAAACTTGATTTAATGCGTATATTTGCGAGTGAATAACCCTTAGAAAAGAAGGAAGAAAGTATGAATAATCAATTCTCACAAAGAGTTTCCGACATTATCGTCTATAGTAAAGAAGAAGCGAATCGGTTGAGAAGTAGGTACATAGGTCCAGAACACCTGCTTCTGGGTATGCTCCGTGACGGTGAAGGAAAAGCTATCGAGATATTGTCTAAACTCAATCCCAATCTGACTACCATCAAACAGCAGATTGAAGCTCAGCTAAAGGTAGAAGCTGATGATATGTTATTACCTGACGCAGAGGTGTCGTTGTCTAATGACGCGGCAAAAATATTAAAAATGTGTATTTTAGAAGCACGTGGAATGAAAAGTAACATCGCTGACACAGAACATGTTCTGTTGGCAATTTTAAGAGAAAAGAAGAATGTAGCAGCCTCCATACTTGAAGCAAATAACATCAATTATGCAAAAGTATTGGAACAGGTGACATTGCAACCAGACATAAATGCTGGAATGTTTACTGAAGATGACGATGAAGACGAAGAAATGTCTTCCCCCCGCTCAAGCGGAAGAGGCAATTCTGAAGAGCGCCAACAGGCACAAACAGCTTCGAAAAAGCCATCTAATGACACACCGGTACTTGACAATTTCGGTACGGATATGACAAAAGCGGCAGAAGAAGGAAAATTAGATCCAGTAGTCGGCAGAGAAAAAGAAATTGAACGTTTGGCACAAATCTTAAGCCGCCGTAAAAAAAACAACCCTATTCTAATAGGTGAACCGGGTGTAGGGAAATCAGCTATTGTTGAGGGACTTGCTTTAAGAATTACTCAGAAAAAGGTTTCACGAATTTTGTTTGATAAACGAGTTGTGGCTCTGGATATGACAGCTGTCGTAGCAGGTACCAAATATCGCGGACAATTTGAAGAGCGTATTCGTTCCATTCTAAATGAGTTACAGAAAAATCCCAATGTAATTCTGTTTGTCGATGAGATTCACACAATTGTAGGTGCAGGGTCGGCTGCAGGCTCTATGGACGCTGCAAATATGTTAAAACCGGCATTGGCTAGAGGAGAAATACAATGTATTGGCGCTACCACCCTTGATGAGTATCGTAAAAATATTGAAAAAGACGGTGCTCTTGAACGTCGTTTCCAAAAAGTAATAGTAGAACCAACTACGGCTGAGGAAACTCTTCAAATTTTACATAACATCAAGGACAAGTATGAAGACCATCATAATGTTTTTTATACTGATGAAGCATTGGAAGCATGTGTCAAGCTGACAGACCGCTATATCACAGATCGTAATTTCCCTGATAAGGCTATTGATGCTTTGGATGAAGCCGGTTCACGGGTACATCTTACCAACATTAATGTTCCTAAAGAGATAGAAGAGCAGGAAAAATTGATCGAAGAAGCTAAAAGTAAGAAAAATGAAGCAGTTAAATCTCAGAACTTTGAACTTGCAGCCAGCTTTCGGGATAAAGAAAAAGAATTCTCTCTTCGATTAGACGAGATGAAAAAAGAGTGGGAAGCCAGTCTGAAGGAAAATAGGCAGACCGTTGATGCAGAAGAGATCGCCAACGTTATATCAATGATGTCAGGTATTCCTGTACAACGTATGGCACAAGCCGAAGGTATTAAGCTGGCCGGCATGAAAGAAGATCTGCAATCTAAAGTCATAGCGCAAGATACGGCCATAGAAAAGTTGGTAAAAGCAATATTGCGAAGCCGTGTAGGATTAAAAGATCCCAATAAGCCAATTGGCACATTCATGTTCTTAGGCCCAACGGGGGTTGGTAAAACCCATTTAGCCAAAGAATTAGCCAAATATATGTTTGGTTCAGCCGATGCACTGATTCGTATAGACATGAGTGAGTATATGGAAAAATTTACGGTTTCACGACTGGTCGGAGCACCTCCGGGATACGTAGGATATGAAGAAGGGGGACAATTAACAGAAAAAGTACGCCGCAAACCATATTCTATTGTATTGCTTGATGAAATAGAAAAAGCGCATCCAGATGTATTCAATATCTTGCTTCAAGTGATGGATGAAGGACGTCTGACTGACAGTTATGGCAGGATGGTAGACTTTAAAAACACTGTTATCATCATGACCTCCAATATCGGAACCCGTCAGTTGAAAGAATTTGGACGAGGGGTCGGATTTGCAACACAAAGCCGACTTGATGACAAGGAATTCTCGCGAAGTGTAATCCAAAAAGCTTTAAATAAATCATTCGCTCCTGAATTTATTAATCGAGTAGATGAAATTATCACATTCGACCAACTCTCTCTGGAAGCAATTACAAAGATTATTGATATAGAGCTGAAAGGATTATATAATAGAATTGAATCTATTGGATATAAATTAATTATCGAAGATAAAGCGAAAGAATTCATAGCAACCAAAGGATACGATGTGCAATATGGTGCCCGTCCTTTAAAACGAGCTATTCAAACCTATTTGGAAGACGGGTTATCAGAACTCATCATTTCTTCGTCTTTAAAAGAAAAAGACATCATTCAAGTCTCTCTTAATGGAGAAAAAGGTGAATTAGAAATGAAAGCTATTACTCAAGAATAAGATTATATTGTCCATGTTTGGAATCAATATTAAGTATGTCATAATGTCAGACCTTCGGGTCTGGCATTTTTTTTGTCTCTACCTGAGTAAGTATCAATTAAAATTAATCAATAGATAAACTAAAAAATATACGTATTATGCAGAAAGGTAATATTGGAGTTACAACAGAGAACATTTTTCCTATTATCAAAAAGTTCTTGTACAGTGACCATGAGATTTTTCTTCGTGAGTTAGTATCCAATGCAGTAGACGCTACTCAGAAGCTGAATACACTAGCTTCTATCGGAGAGTTTAAAGGTGAGTTAGGTGATTTAACCATTCATGTTGAACTAGGCAAAGATACTATTACCATTTCCGATCGCGGTATTGGTCTGACTGCAGAAGAAATCGAAAAGTATATCAATCAGATTGCATTCTCTGGAGCAAATGATTTCCTCGAGAAATACAAAAATGACGCAAATGCCATCATTGGTCATTTCGGATTAGGTTTCTATTCTGCTTTTATGGTTGCAAAGAAAGTAGAAATAATCACTAAGTCATATAAAGACGGTGCACAAGCTGTAAAATGGACTTGTGACGGTAGTCCTGAATTTACAATTGAAGAAGTGGAAAAAGCAGATCGAGGCTCGGATATCATCTTGTACATTGATGATGACTGCAAGGAATTTCTTGAAGAAGCCCGCATTTCCGGACTTTTGAAGAAATATTGCAGTTTCCTTCCTGTTCCTATTGCATTTGGGAAGAAAAAAGAATGGAAAGATGGCAAACAGATAGATACAGCCGAAGATAATATCATCAATGATACAACTCCCCTATGGACTCGCAAACCTAGCGAACTATCGGATGAAGATTACAAATCATTCTATAGTAAGTTGTATCCGATGTCTGACGAACCACTTTTCTGGATTCATCTGAATGTCGACTACCCATTCCATTTGACTGGAATTCTTTATTTCCCGAAAGTAAAAAGCAATATTGAACTAAATAAAAACAAGATTCAATTATATTGCAATCAGGTATATGTTACAGATTCTGTTGAAGGTATTGTGCCGGACTTCTTGACACTGTTGCATGGAGTGATAGATTCTCCAGATATTCCGTTGAATGTTTCCCGGTCATATTTGCAGAGTGATTCAAACGTGAAGAAAATCTCAACCTATATCACAAAGAAAGTCTCCGACCGTCTGCAATCCATCTTCAAGAATGATCGCAAACAATTTGAAGAAAAGTGGAATGATTTAAAAATATTTATCAATTATGGAATGCTCACACAAGAGGATTTCTATGATAAAGCGCAAAAATTTGCCCTTTTCACCGATACAAATGACAAACATTACACATTCGAAGAATACCAGACTCTTATTAAAGATAATCAAACAGATAAAGATGGAAATCTGATCTATCTGTATGCTAACAACAAAGATGAACAATATAGTTACATTGAAGCTGCCACCAATAAAGGATACAATGTTTTGCTTATGGATGGCCAGTTAGACATAGCTATGATAAGTATGTTGGAACAAAAGCTGGAGAAGTCCCGCTTCACCCGTGTTGATAGTGATGTTATCGACAATCTTATCGTTAAAGAAGATAAGAAAGGCGAAATATTGGAAGCAGACAAGCAAGATGCTATCACAACAGCCTTCAAAAGTCAACTTCCTAAAATGGACAAAGTCGAGTTCAATGTCATGACACAAGCATTGGGAGAAAATTCTGCTCCGGTAATGATTACTCAAAGCGAATATATGCGTCGTATGAAAGAAATGGCGAACATACAAGCCGGAATGAGTTTCTATGGCGAAATGCCTGATATGTTCAATTTAATACTGAATTCCGATCACAAACTGATAAAGCAGGTATTAAATGAAGAAGAAGGAGCTTGCCATGCAGAGGTAACCCCGATACAATCTGAAATGGATAGCATCAACAAAAAACGCAATGAGCTGAAAGATAAGCAGAAAGGTAAGAAAGATGAAGATATCCCAACAACTGAAAAAGATGAACTAAATGATTTAGATAAGAAATGGGATGATCTGAAGAATAAGAAAGAAGCTATCTTCGCAGGTTATGCCAGCAATAATAAAGTTATCCGTCAACTGATTGACTTAGCTTTATTGCAAAATAATATGTTAAGAGGTGAAGCATTGAACAACTTCGTAAAACGTAGCATTGAGCTGATTTAACATCGCCCCTTTTAAACATTACATAACTTTCAAAAGAGCATTCAACGTTAAATACACGTTGTAATGCTCTTTTTCATTTTAAAACAAGTGGCAAAATATCGATAAATTGAAAAGTATTGCATATATTTGAACACTTAATAGACAGAAATATCAATTGCTTGACTTGGGTTATGAGAAAAATTCTTTTGGTGTTAATTACTTTATGGCTGACTATTCCGGCTATCCATGCCCAAAAAGTAGGATTAGTATTAAGCGGTGGCGGCGCAAAAGGATTAACGCATATTGGTATTATCCGCGCTTTAGAAGAAAACAATATACCTATTGATTATATTGCAGGTACCTCTATGGGGGCCATCATCGGCTCCTTATATGCCATGGGATATTCTCCCGATGATATGGTGGAACTGTTAAAGTCTGAAGACTTCAAACGATGGTATTCCGGAGAAGTGGAAGAAAAGTATGTATATCATTTCAAGAAAAATCTCCCGACTCCTGAATTCTTTAATATTCGTTTTTCATTCAAAGATTCGCTAAAGAACCTGAAACCACAGTTTCTTCCCACCAGCGTAGTGAATCCGATTCAGATGAATCTCGTTTTTGTTGATCTGTACGCACGTGCTACAGCTGCATGTAAAGGAGATTTTGATAAGCTCTTCGTTCCTTTCCGTTGTATTGCGTCCGATGTATATAACAAGCAGCAATTGATAATGAGAAACGGAGATCTAGGAGATGCGGTCAGAGCTTCAATGAGCTTTCCATTCATGTTCAAGCCTATTGAAATAAACAATGTGTTAGCATATGATGGAGGGATTTACAACAATTTCCCTACAGATGTCATGAAAGAAGATTTTCATCCTGACATTATTATAGGAAGCATTGTATCTACCAATCCCACCAAGCCTAAAGAAGATGACCTTATGAGTCAGATAGAAAATATGGTAATGCAAAAAACCGACTATTCCATTCCCGATTCTGTAGGAATATCTATGACTTTCAAATATGACAATGTCAATCTGATGGATTTCCAACGCATTGACGAACTGCATGATATAGGATATAATCGCACTATCAGCATGATGGACTCGATCAAGAGCCGCATTCACCGACGTGTAAACGCAGACAATATACGTTTAAGAAGAATGGTGTATAAAAGCAATTTTCCCGAATTACGCTTTAAAAATATTATTATTGATGGCGCCAATCCCCAACAACAAGCCTACATAAAAAGAGAATTTCATAAATCGGACAATAAGGAATTCACCTATGAGGATTTAAAACAAGGCTATTTTCGACTGCTTTCAGACAAAATGATTTCTGAAATCATTCCTCATGCGATTTACAATCCGGAAGATGATACTTACGACCTGCATTTAAAAGTCAAACTAGAGAATAATTTTGCGGTAAGATTGGGTGGGAATATATCTACTTCCAACTCCAATCAGATTTATCTAGGACTGAGTTATCAGGATTTGAATTACTATGCTAAAGAATTTGTTCTTGATGGACAACTTGGAAAGATCTATAACAATATCCAATTTATGGCAAAGATAGATTTCGCCACAGCTATACCTACGTCATATCGTCTCATAGGTTCAATCAGCACTTTCGATTATTTCAAAAAGGACAAGCTTTTTTCTAGAAATGACAAGCCGGCTTTTAACCAAAAAGACGAACGCTTTTTAAAGTTACAAGTAGGCTTACCTTTTCTTTCAAGTAAACGAGCTGAATTCGGCATAGGAATCGCCAAAATAGAAGATAAATATTTTCAGAAAAACATCATAGATTTCGGGAATGACAAATACGACAAAAGCCGTTATAATTTATTAGGGGGATCCATTAGCTTTAATGGAAGCACCCTTAATGCCCGCCAATATCCCACACGGGGATACAGAGAAGCTCTTGTAGCCCAAATTTTTGTTGGAAGAGAACGATTCTATCCTGGTGAAGGGACAACTAGCGATAATAGTAATAGGAAACACCATTCTTGGCTGCAATTATCCTATATGAAGGAAAAATACCATAATATGAGTGAGCATTGGGTTCTGGGCTGGTATTTGAAAGCATTATATGCTTCCAAAAACTTTTCTGAAAATTATACAGCCACAATGATGCAAGCTGGAGAATTCTCTCCCACATTACATAGTAAAATGACATATAATGAAGCTTTCCGTGCCAATCAGTTTGTAGGTGCCGGCATTCGGCCGGTTTACCGTTTAAATCAAATGTTCCATCTTCGAGGAGAATTCTATGGATTTATGCCGATTTATCCGATTGAGAAAAACTCACTAAATAAAGCATACTATGGAAAAGCGTTTTCTAAATTCGAATATCTGGGAGAAATTTCTGTGGTATGCCAATTACCTTTCGGAGACATCTCTGCGTATGTAAATCATTATAGTTCACCAAGAAAAGAGTGGAATGTGGGGTTAAGCATAGGTTTGCAACTGTTTAATTATCGGTTTATAGAATAATTTTTCTACAAAAAAGTCGTTGAAAAGCTTGCTAGTTCGGGAAAAGTCCGTATCTTTGCACCCGTTAAAACAAAATAATGGTCGCGTAGCTCAACTGAATAGAGTAGCTGACTACGGATCAGCCGGTTACA
>ERZ791744.589-NODE-589-length-33726-cov-4.523329_pt1 | contig 33726 bp, 34 predicted proteins | sample MGYA00510039_ERZ791744 | MGnify/ENA primary metagenome ERZ791744 (study PRJEB30046, sample SAMN00791969) | human gut metagenome | study: EMG produced TPA metagenomics assembly of the A metagenome-wide association study of gut microbiota in type 2... | reverse complement strand
GGGGTGGCACGATTATTATACGCCGTTGCTTTGACGGTTACACAGTTGTTATAATAAAATCAGAACATGCCGGGAATTGCGGAAAGGCGGGCTTTGGATAATCGATGTTCAGCTCTTGCGGCGTGGGGGCGGTGTGAGGACTTGATGTTCCTGTAACCTATATTGCCTTGCCCCAAGCTGCTGAAAGCAGCGGAGCACAATGTGCTCCGCTGCTTTTATTGCTAAGGGGACGTAGCGTTGACCGCTGTTTATCAAAAATAGAAGGTGGGGAAGAGTGAGTTGCCCTCTGAGAATATTACGACACTTGGTATCGTGTTCGAATTTATCAGCATCTAATGGCAAACCATATTCCAACCAAAACTCAATGAGGGCAGACACCGTCGATAATTTCGTATCCCTTTTCCGCAAGGAGTTTTTCCACCCATTCGCGGTTGGCTGTTCCGTTTTTGGCAGCTGCTAATTTTTTTTCGTCGGCCGCCTGGAACTTTTTGGCATCTTCTAAAACGGTAGCGGCGTCGTTGCGGGGAATGGCAATGACACCATCGGGATCGGCAAGAATGATGTCGCCAGGGTTTACGTTGATGCCGCCGCAGGAGATCGGTACATTGATCTCACCGGGACCCTCCTTGTATGGGCCGCCTGGCGTTGTACCAGTGCAGTAGACGGGAAAATCCCATTTGCTGATCTCGTCGATATCGCGGATAGGGCCGTCTACGACGATGCCGGCGACCTTTTTTGTATAGTGCAGATAGGCCATCATCACTTCGCCGAGAATCGCGCGAGTGTCATCTTCCTCATTGGAAACAATAAGAAAATCACCTTCGCGACAGAGATTCAGTGCTGCGTGAAGCGTGAGATTGTCTCCCGCACGGCACTTGACTGTATAGGCAGGGCCGACCGCCATCTGCGCCCTTGGCAAACTGACCAGATGAATTCTCGGGTTCATCGCACAGCTTCGTCCCATCACATCTGCAGTATTTGACGCGGGAATGGTTCGGAACTGTTCCATGATCTCAAGGTCTGGCATCTCTCGTTGAAGATAAATGCGTTTTCCAACAGACATTTTTAAACGACGCCTCCTGTTAGTCCGTCAGCTGCCACATGATCCCGTTGGGATCAGGGAAACTGCTGACAGTGCGCCCGGTATCCTTGATTGTGGCATGCTCTGTTTTAAAGACGATACCCTGTTCTTTCAGCACTTCCACATCCTCTGGCCTGCTCTGGCGGAAGGCAACATGATGGACCCCCTGCGGATTGCCATTGGCAGGGCGCAGTTCAAAGGTGACCTGATTTTCTCCCGGCAGGGCCATTTCTACGGAAGAGCGCGGTGCTGGAGTACGGCGTTTTTCCTGTAAGCCCATTTTTTTCAGTGTTTCGACAGTTGCTTCCAGATCATTGACGCGCATGTCGATATGATCTACTTGTGTAAGCATACGTAAAAAACCTCACTTTGTTTGATTAAAGTATTACTGTGCCTGCTGCTTTTTCTTGCGGTGTTCTTTGAACGTCGGATAGAAACCGCAAACAAGGATCAGAACCATCAACGCAATACTGAGCGGGCGGCTGAAAAAGTATGCAAGCACATTGCCGCGACTCATGGCGACCGACTGACGAAGACCGGTTTCAGCCATTGAGCCGAGGATTAGTCCGAGTACAGTAGCGGAAGCGGGATAGTCCGCCTTGCGCATGAAGTAGCCCAGAAGACCGAAGACGATCATCACGTACACATTATACATTGTAGAAGAGAGCGCATAAGAACCGACAACAGCCAGAACCACAATGATCGGGCAGAGAACGCTGGTTGGTACCTGAGTGACTTTGACGACGTAGCGCGCGATCAAAAGCCCGATGATACCCATCAGAATGTTGGCCAGCGCGAAGCCGACAATCACCGTATAAGTGATATCAGCATGCTTGGTAAACATTGCGCTGCCGGGCTGCATGCCGTGGATCATTAAGCCGCCCATAATGACGGCCGCTGCGGCGCTGCCGGGGATACCGAGCGTAAGCATGGGAATCAGAGAGCCTCCGGTCACGGCGTTGTTGGCAGACTCGGAAGCGCAGATGCCCTCCAATGAGCCCTTGCCAAAGAGTTCCTTATGCTTGGAGCGGTTCTTTGCAGTGTTGTATCCGACCCAGGAGCCGATATCACCGCCGGCACCGGGCAGAATGCCGACGCCAATGCCGAGAACGGACGAATAAAGAATGGTGGGGACCAATTCCTTAAACTGTTTCCAGGTGGGAAGTACACGACCGGCGGCTTTGCCGATCTCATCTTTCGGTTGGCCGGCAGCGGCGCGAGCTTTGGCGAGCTGACCAAGCACCTGCGGGATAGAAAACAGACCAATCAGCGCAGGAACAGTGGGGATACCACCGAGCAGAGCTGTAGAACCGAAGGTAAAACGCGGGAATGCTGAGTTGTTGTCAATGCCGACCGTGCAGAACAGAAGACCAAGAAAACCTGCAATCAAACCCTTACTCAGACTTTCGGAGGCGAGGCTCGCAATGATGCTCAGGCCAAAAACCGCAAGAAAGAAATTCTCGGCAGAGCCAAATTTCAGTGCGACAGAAGCCAGCAGCGGGGAGAGAAACAGCAGTGCGATCGCGCTGATCGTTCCACCAATCATGGAACTGACCATAGCCGTGCCGAGAGCCTCCAGACCACGGCCCTGAAGTGTGAGAGGGTATCCGTCCATTGCTGTTGCAGCCGATGACGGCGTACCGGGGGTGTGGATCAGAATGGCAGAGATAGAACCGCCAGCGATTGCCGAGGTATAGATCGTCATGAGCATTACAAGTGCGGCTGTGGGTTCCATTGCATAAGTGAATGGAATCATCAGAGCAATGCCCATGGTCGCGCTCAAACCGGGGAGTGCACCGATCACCATACCACCGACCACACCAATCAGCAGTGCGATCAGAACATCGAAGGTGAACAGTGACGATGCAATCGTCGGTAAAGTGTTAAAAAATCCGCTTATCATCGTCGTGCCTCCTTAGATCAGCAGCCCGGAGGGCAGATTGAGTTTGAGCTGCATCACGAACAGAAAATAGACAAAGACGTCCACGCCAAGTGTGACGAGCATGAGCGTGAGAGGCTTGCGCATCTTCAGAAACAGCATATATCCGACCATAAAAATTGTAGTGGATACAAAGAATCCGAGCACATCGATTAACAGGATGTAAACAACAATCAGCGCGTAGCCAAGTAGCGGGAGCTTGTTTTCCTCCCAACTGAAGATGTTTTTGATCTCTTGGCCTTCTTCGATTTTTTTGCGCTCAGCTTTGGTTTCGGCAAAACCATAAACAAAGGTATAGATCCCAAGCAGGCACAGGACCACAAGAATAAACTGCGGGAAAATGCCAGCTGTGTCAGGAAATTTGAAGGTCATTGGGAATAGAACTACTGAGAGCACTACTAAAAGTATCCCAATGTACACGTCATAGTGCAAATGCTTTTTCACAAAGGGTTCCTCCCCGATAAAGTGTTGAATGCTCAGCCGTTGTAACCGAGTTCGTCGGCCCACTTGATAATAACGGCCTCCTGATCCTTCATGTACTGCTCGTACTCTTCACCATCCATATAGTTGACTTCATAGCCGGCAGCTTCCATTGCAGCAAGATACTCGGGATCTTCCTGCGCCGCGCGGAGAGAAGCGACCATAGCTTCCTTGATCTCTTCAGGAACACCGGGCTGCGTCACAATGCCGCGGTCAGAACCCTGAATGATCTCATAGCCCTGCTCAGAAGCGGTGGCGATATCGGGCAGGAAGGAAGAACGTTCTGCCTTGCAGACGGCCAGAACCTTGACAGTACCTTCTTCGTACATTGTCAGCGTATCGCCGACCTTACCGAAATAAAGATCGCAGTCGCCGCTGAGGAAAGAGGTCTTCTGAGCGGAAATGCCATCGCTGTGGTTGATGCCAATAAGATTGGTCACGCCAGCCTGATCGCAGAATTCAAGGAGGGCCAGCTCATCTGCGCCACCCTTAGAAGTCAGGGCCACGGTGAAATCACTGGACGCAGACTTGAGCATATTGGCAAGATCATCCAGCGTGTTGACGTCAGCAAAACGGCTGTCATCGTTGCGAACGGCGATCGTCACACTGTCAGTCACACAGTTGCACAGCAGATTGAAGCTGTCAAGCGTGTTGGAGTTCTGCAGAGCCTTGTTGAGATACGAGAAGACCTGAGGTGTGTGGATATTGGCAACGGTGGAACCGTCCGGCGTTGCATTGAACATCTCCGTCCAGCCGATCCAGTTTGCGCCGCCGGTCACATTCTCTACCGTGACGACGGTTTTATTGTCAGTTGCCTTCTCCCAGTAGGGAGCAAGCATGCGAGCGCAGATGTCAAGGCCGCCGCCAGCGGAGGCAGTGATGATGTAACGGGTGTTAGCCTTGGGCCAATCGGCAGAGGCGTCGGTATTGGAGCTGTCGCCGGTATTCGAGTCACCGGTATCCTTCTGGCCGCAGGCGGCAAGCGCAAAGACCAGCGCCAAGGAAAGCATGAGAGCAAGGAACTTTTTCATAATTGGTACTCCTTTTCTTTTTTCTCTTTGAAGTTGATGGTGTGCAGCATCCTTCACAGATGAATTAGCAAAGGGCGTGCCAATAAATGGACGGGATAGAAAAAACTCGAATTTTTCGTGAACGGCGGCAAGCAAACTATATTTTGACGGAACATGTCAATTAAAATCTCGAAGATATCTTTCTGAATGTTTCAATTCGTTTCACAATTCGTTCCGCTTGAAACAAATTGTGAAACGTGCTATGCTTTTTGTGAAACATAAAGGAGGTTAGATCAATGGAACATGCGGCACATTATGGGATTGTATCAATCTTTACAAATCAACTTGCCTATGAGGTTGCAAAAAAAGTCTCTGAAGAGCAGGGATATCCTTACCCAGTGTACTTTACCCCACTGGAAAATGCAATCAACTTTGCGAAAGAGATGATACAAAGCGGCGCGGAGACGATCATCAGCCGCGGCGGGGTAGCAACCGTTTTGCAGCAGAATGTAGATGTTCCTGTGATCAGCATCAAATACTCATTCAGCGATTTTGCTATTTCCATTGAGAAGGCGCGTAAGATCTCCAACAAAATTGCCATTGTCAGCTACGGTACCGGTATTGCTTATGCACAGCGAATTCTGCCGTTTTTTGACGCGAAGATCACGATGGCACAGGTGAAGAATGCCGCGGACATGGAAGAGACGCTGCGCGAGCTGCAAAAAAGCGGAATTGAAGTGATCATCGGCGGACACAGCAGTACGACTGCTGCCCAAAAGCTCGGAATGCATACTGTTTATATGAGTGCAAACCGATATGACTTTATTGAGGCAGTAGAAAATGCACAAAAAAATCTTGCCATGTATTATGAGCAGAAGTCCAGGCTGCAAACCATCACAGCGGTGCTGAACTCTGCAACGACGGCTATGCTGGTCATCGATAATCATGGCCAGATCACCAATATGAACGGCAAGGCACAGGATGTTCTGGGGGTAACAGAAGAAAATGCTGTTGGTAAATCATATCGTAAAGTGTTTCCGGATTCCCGTATTGTAGAAGAAACACTGAGGGGACACGAAGTGCGCGAAAAGATCATCCAATATAATATGAATTACTTAGTTGTCAGCAGTAATCCAATCTTGCTTGACGGCAACATCATTGGCGCCGTGCTGAATATCCAAGTGGGCAAAGAGATTCAGTCCATTGAAAATAAGCTGCGCATCAAGACTGTGAGCAGCGGCTATGTTGCCCGCAGTGAATTTTCTGATATTCTTGGTACCAGTGCGGCAATCTGTACAGTAAAAGAGCGTGCGAGCGTCTATGCCCAGGTAGACAGTACCATTATGCTCTACGGGGAATCCGGCGTTGGCAAGGAGCTCTTTGCACAGAGCATCCATAACGACAGCAAACGTCGGAACTATCCTTTTGTTGCAGTTAACTGTGCGGCGCTTCCTGAATCGCTATTGGAGAGCGAGTTGTTTGGCTATGAGAAAGGTGCATTTACCGGAGCTCGCGCGGAGGGGAAAGCAGGTATTTTCGAAATGGCGCATCGCGGTACGATTTTTCTTGACGAGATCGGAGAGATGCCGCTGACACTGCAGTCGCGTTTGCTGCGAGTATTGCAGGAAAAAGAGGTGACTCGCATCGGTGGTAGCCGTGTTCTCCCGATAGATGTCCGCATTCTTGCAGCGACAAACCGTGATTTGCATGAGGAGGTCAAAAAAGGAAATTTTCGAAATGACCTTTATTATCGCCTGTGTGTTCTTGTGCTTACGATTCCGCCTCTGAGAAGAAGAAAGGAGGATATTCAATCGCTTGCAACGGCCTTTGCTGAACGCTTTTCCAGAAAGTATGAGAGGGAGTTTCGTGGTTTTTGTGAGGATGGCATTGATGCGCTTTGTCAATTGAATTTTCCGGGTAATGTACGTGAGCTCTCAAATCTCGTAGAGCGCATGGTGATTCTTAGCCGAAACGGCATGCTCGGACGCGATGTGCTGGAGGAAGCGCTTTCCGAGGAATTTGCCTACGAGCCAATTACGCAGGCTGCCGCTCGACAAGACTCGGATGAACTAGAGCGGCAGCGCATTCTGCGCATATTAAATGAGTGCGGCGGACAGAAAGAGGAGGCAGCGCGGCTTCTTGGAATGAGCCGGACAACTTTGTGGAGGAAGTTAAAACGTTTTCAATTGACTGAATGCTGAATTGGCACGATCTTTGCTTTAACATGAGTATCGTGTGTGCATCCGATTTCTCATGAAGAGGTGATACTTATGCCCAAAGTCGGTTTGGTCGGCCCGTATAGCCCGGCAATGAAAGAGGCATTTTATGACAGCCTACCGCAGGATTACGAGGCTGTAGAGGTCACAGCCACTGATGATTATAAAAATCTTGCAGATGTGGATTACATCATCAACCGCACCCTGCCGATCGACGAAACTTTGCTTTCAATCTGTCCTAAACTTAAGTTTATCGCAAAATATGCTGTCGGTTTCGATAATATTGATGTTGCTGCCGCTGCGCAGCGCAATATTCCTGTAACCAATTGCAAAGGATTCAATTCAGACTCTGTCGCTGAGTTGACCGTTGCACTGATGATCGATTCCTGCCGGAATCTGTATCCGATGTACCTGGGGTTGCGCGAGGATAACTGGATGCAGGATAAATTTGTCAATACTTCGCTCACGCTGCGAGGGCAGACGGTTGGGATTATTGGACTTGGCAGCGTGGGAAGCCGAGTGGCAAAACTACTGAATGCATTTGGCTCAAAAGTGGTCTATTACGATGTGGTACGCCGCAGCGAGCAGGAAGAGAATGAACTGAATGTTTCATTCCTTGAACTGAACGACTTACTTGCGGTGTCGGACATTGTGACGCTGCACTGCCCAGGCTCAGCAAAAAATGAGCATCTGATCAACCGGGAGACATTGGCATTGATGAAACCGACGGCGATCCTGATTAACTGTTCCCGCGGTTCGGTGGTTGATGAAGAAGCCTTGTATGAGGCGCTTTCTGCGAGGAAACTTGACCGCGCGGCACTTGATGTGTTTGAAACAGAACCGCCGGTCGGTTCTGAACTGTTGGCATTACCCAATGTGATTGCATCTCCGCATGTGGGAGGGACGACAAGAGGACTCGGAGCTGGGATGATTCGCCTGTGCATGCAGTTTATCCTTGATTTTGCCGGGCACAAACCAATTCCGGTGCAGAACGTGGTCAATTATACGATACTCAATGATCCTGCAATTCTGGAGGTAATGGAATGAAAGATGAGAAAATGCTTGTCGTGGCAGCACATATCGGCGATTATCTGTGGCGCTGCGGTGGCTCTATTGCAAAATATGTCGCCGAAGGGACAGAAGTAAAAGTCATTATTCTCTCTGACGGCCTGCGCGGCGAAGCGAATGACTACTGGAAACGAGAGGATGCGACGATGGAGGGTGCAAAAGAAGTGCGCCGGTCAGAATGCCTTCGGGCTGCGGAGATTCTCGGTGTCAAGGATATTGAGCTCTGGGGGCTTCGGGATTATCCTATGGAACTTGGCGCAGAAGAGGTGGAAAAGCTCGCGCATATCTATCGGACCTTCCGACCGAACTTTATTGTCACACATGATGCGTACGACGCATTTAATCCTGACCATAACCTCGTCTCTGCGACGGTGCGTCAGGCGTATGCTGTTGCGTCAGGTGCAGGTTTCCGCGATGGCGGCCCCGTTTGTTCGCGTCAAACGCCGATTTTTGGCTTCGAACCGCATATGACGGAGATCTGTAGCTTCCAGCCTATGGTTTACGTGGATATTACCGACGTTTTTGAAAAGAAGGTTGAGGCGATGAAAGTCTTCTCCTCACAAACACATATGCTGGCTGCCTATACAAGAAAGGCGGAGATCCGAGGTTCTGAAGCAAAAAACCGCGGCAGCCGTCCCAATTGCAAGTATGCGGAGGCTTTCTCAGTTTTTCAGCCTATTGCATCCACTGGCCGCTTCGTTTGGTGAAAGATAAAACGATAAGGCAGCGCTGCGTTATTGAAATGCAGCGCTGCCATTATATCTGCTACGTTAAAAGATAACCTGACAAGAGGAGAATACAGTGAAAAAGTATGTGGATTTTACGCAGGGAAATATTGTCCGTGCAATCATATTGTTTTCTATTCCTCTCATCATGGGTGAGTTGCTGCAAAATCTTTATAACAGTGTGGATGCGCTGGTTGTCGGAAATTTGATCGATCAGCATGCATTGGCAGCGGTGACAGTGTGCGGGATGATCGCCAATATGGTCATCAATTTCTTTAATGGGATGTCGGTCGGTTCAAATATTGTTGTTGCAAAAGCAAGCGGGCGCGGAGACACTGACCGCCTTTGTAAGGCAATCTGCGCCGCGTTCTCATGCGCTGTGGTACTTTGGTTGCTGCTCGCGCTGCTCAGCGTTATTGCTGCACCTCGGCTTTTACAGTTGGCGGGCGCACAGCCCAATTATTTTAAGGACGCATTGACCTACCTTCGCGTCTATCTTGCAGGGGTAATGTTCACCGTCATTTATAATAATGCCGCAGGTATTCTCCGCGCGATTGGACGTTCAGATATTCCGTTCCGAATCCTTTTGATAGCATGTTGCCTCAATATTGTGCTGGATATTTTGCTGACTGGTGTGATGCGGCTCGGTATTTTGGGAGTTGGCATTGCGACCGTACTTTCACAGGGCGTTTCAGCAATGCTGGTTTATCATGCGATCAACCGTGCAATCAGACAGCCGTGTTTTAACCTTCGCATAATGTACGAGGAAGGGGGATCGGTTATTTCAGAAATGCTGCGTGTAGGTACGGCGGCGGGGATACAGAGTGTGCTGATCGGCTTCTCCAATATCTTTGTTACCCGTTATATGAATTCCTTCAGTACAGAAGCAGTTGCCGGTATAGGGATCGCGCAGAGGCTTGACCGCTTTGTGATCCTTCCGGCAAAATCGTTTGGTATTACTATGACTACCTACGTTGGACAAAATTTGGGAGCAGGCCAATATCAGCGGATTCGCCAAGGGACAAAAAGTTGCACTGCCATAGCACTTGGAATCACAATCGGGTTAAGCACCGTCATCTTTGCCTTTACTGAACAATGTGTGTCACTTTTTAGCTCGGTAAGTGAGGTTACTGACGTCGGAAAGAACATGCTGCGGGTGATGGCACCGCTGTTCTGGGTAATGGCGTTGCGTGAAATACTGCTCGGTACTCTGCGCGGCTGTGGACGAAACTTTTTTCCAACAATGCTGAGTTTGATTGGCATGGTCGGCATCCGGCAAGTATTTCTGGCGGTTACAGTGCATTGGAAATTTACGGTTGAAAATATTTATTATTGCTATCCTGTTGCTTGGATCGCAACGCTATTGCTGCTTGTGATTTACTACTTGACTGTAAGGAAAAGACTATTGCCGAGTAAAGAGAAAATTTAATCTTGCTGACCGAATCAAAGGAGTAATGAAAGACACAGAAAAGCAGCCGTACATTGGTATTGGAACGCCCGTTGTCAATTATCACATGACTCATCGCATCTTTGCTGATGGTACCGTGCTGGAAATCATGGATCATAAGATTTTAGATTCTGTTGCTATGGGGTATTATGGCGGCATTCAATATCAGCAGAAAGCAAATACTTTTGGTGGCGGTGTGTACCGTTATCTCCCTGGAACGAAAAACTTGCAGATTTCTGATCCGTCTCGTGTAGATATTGCGCGGGCGCGTTGGTATAACAATCGTTTTCTCACCTCTCATACGAAAACCCCTCGCCGTAGGTGGGCTTTGGATAATCGATGTTCAGCTCTTGCGGCGTGGGGGCGGTGAGAGGACTTGATGTTCCTGTAACCTATATTGCCTTGCCCCAAGCTGCAAAGTGAAAGTACAGAGATGTTTTGCCGCTTTGCGGCAAAACGTCTCTGTACTTTCGAGGTTGATAATTGTGTGATGAGGAAAGACCGTAAGCGTAAAACGTAGCCACGTATAAAAGGCCGCCATCTCAAGGAGCCGTTCGCTCACTGAGATGGCGGTCTTCTATTTTTGATGTGTGCAAATTAGGGCCGATCACTGTGCAGTGCGTCGTGTATCCGTTCGGCCAGCGCCCTTGTCGTAAAAGGCTTCGGGAGCACAAAGCTTGCGCCCAAACGGTATGCCTCCTCTATGACCTTGTGCGTCGGCAGCGCTGTCATAAAGATCGTCGAGATTTTGTGTCCGCCCTCACGCAGCTGCTGCATAACGTGAAAGCCGCCCTTGTGCGGCAGCAGAAAATCCAGCAGAAGAACGTGAGGTCGGTGCCGGTGGAGCGCCTTGGTTGTCTCGTCCTCATCCTTTGCGTGAAATACATGGAAGTTTCCGCGCTCACGCAGGGAATCCGCCAGGAGCATGCTGAGGGCTTCATTACTGTCTGAGAGTAAAATCTTCTTACGGTGCGGCATTTTTATCCGCCTCCCCCTTAAAAATTTGATTTTACACACTCACCTTGTATAAAATAGTCCTGTTGGCTCATTTTTTCAATCCACCGTACAGTATTTTAATGTTTTTTTAACTCAGCTTGATCCGGGCTTTCGCAAAAAGGAAGAGGAAGACCTGAGAAACTTGCCAAGAGTGGTTGTCGTAACGCCCCGCTTCCGGCATCATTCGCTTACGGAGAGACCGCTGCTACGGCATTCCTGTATAGCTATGTTCCATTCCTGCTTCTTGGCTTCGTGTTTCAGTTCATTGCTCGACATTCGAAAGACCAACGATATACGCCGGAATTCAAGAAGCTGGTCGTGGAAACCATGATGAAAGAAAAGCTGAGCTACAGTGAAGCGGCAAGGCAGTTTGAAATCAATGACCACAAACGAGTTGCCGCATGGGAGCGAATCTATCTGGAGGAAGGCCCAGAAGGCTTTGTCATCGAGAGACGCGGCCGCGGCAGCAAGAGCCTTCCGCCAAAGCAGTTGTCGAAAGAAGTAGAAGAGGACCTGTTGGCGGAGGTTCAGAGACTTCGCGCGGAGAATGAATACTGAAAAAACTTGCAAGCCTTGGTTTTGGAAGACGAGCGACGCCAGCACAAAAAACTTCTCGCCACTATTGTCTTATATGTGTCCTTACACGGTTAGATCCTATGATCACACGGTACAAAACCGCTGCTCCTATTCCAGAGCTTATCAGACTTTACGAACAGCGCCTTTTGCAGTGCGAGCAGTCTCCGCAGCAGCCGCTGCCTGATCTGGCCTTTTTTCGCCAGTGCAGGATAGCTGTGATAGCTGCAGCTGCGATGAGGACAAGAAGGGCCCAATCTAACAGATGCATCACAGGATCCCCACCAAGGTATAGACAGCAAGAGCCACGATCCATGCCACGCAGCACTGCATCATCACGACCCCAACTGTCTTCAGCGCTGAGCCGAATTCTCGTCGAATCGTGGTTACCGCCGCGATGCAGGGAGTATACAGCAGCGTGAACACCAGAAAGCTGATAACGGAACGACCGGTAAACATCGTAGAAAGTGCAGCCCCGCCTAACAGGATCTGCAGCGTACTGACCACAGATTCCTTTGCGATAAAACCGGAAATAAGGGAGGTTGCGCAGCGCCAATCCGCAAAGCCCAACGGTGCGAACACCGGCGCGATCCATCGACCAATGAGAGCCAAAAGACTATCGGCACTGTCGGTAACTACATTCAGCCTGGTATCAAAACTCTGGAGGAACCAGATCACAATGGTAGCAAGAAAAATCACAGTAAACGCCCGCTGCAAAAAGTCCTCGGCTTTTTCCCAAAGCAGCAGCGCAACGCTCTTGAGGCTCGGAAGCCGATAATTGGGCAACTCCATAACGAAGGGCACGGGCTTTCCGCGGAACACGGTTTGGTTCATGATGAGGGCCGCAGCAATTCCAATCAGAATGCCCAGCAGATACAGTAGGATCATTATGAGCGCGCGGTGCGTTGGAAAGAACGCTGCGGTAAAAAATGCATAAATTGATATTTTTGCCGAGCAGCTCATATAAGGCGTGAGCAGGATCGTCATCTTGCGGTCACGGTCACTCGACACCGTGCGCGTTGCCATAATTGCCGGCACAGAACAGCCGAAGCCGATGAGCATGGGGACGATGCTGCGGCCGGACAAACCGATCTTTCGCAGAGGCTTGTCCATTACAAAGGCGACGCGGGCCATGTAGCCGGTATCTTCCAAGATAGAGAGGAAGAAAAAAAGCGTCACAATGATAGGCAGGAACACCAGCACACTGCCAACACCGGAAAAAATGCCGTCAATAATCAAGCTGTGTACCACAGGATTGATCTCATAGGCAGTCAAAGCTTGGTCTACAAGAAAGGTAAGGCCATCGATCCCGCCTTGCAGCCAGTCGGACAGACGCTGACCAATAACATTGAAGGTGAGATAGAAAATCAGCAGCATGACAAGCAGAAACGTCGGAATGGCTGTGTAGCGACCGGTGAGAATTCTGTCGATCTTCATGGAGCGGGCGTGCTCCCGACTTTCATGGCATTTCACCACAGATGATGCCACCACGCCTTCAATGAAGGTGTAGCGCATATCAGCAAGCGCCGCGTTGCGATCAAGTCCTGCCTCACTCTCCATCTGCACGATGCAATGCTCAAGCAACTCGCGCTCGTTTTGATCAAGCGCCAGACGGTCGGCAAGGTCATCGCCGCCTTCGATCAGCTTTGCTGCGCAGAAGCGAGCCGGCACGCCGATGCGGTCGGCGTGATCGGCGATCAGATGCGTAACGGCGTGGATGCAGCGGTGAACGGCGGAATCATCCGCGCAGAAATCTGTCACCTTTGGCAGAGTTCTGCTCCGAGCCGCAGCAATCGCCTGATTCACCAGCTCGCTCACGCCCTCACCCTTTGTGGCCGCGATCGGTACGACAGGGATGCCGAGCGAGGCGCTCATCTTCTGCACGTCGATGGAACCGCCGTTGGAACGCACTTCATCCATCATGTTCAGCGCCAGCACCATAGGTATCCGCAGCTCAAGCAGCTGAAGTGTCAGGTACAGATTCCGCTCAATGTTGGTGGCATCCACAATGTTGATGATGCCGTCCGGCTTTTGGTTGAGGATAAAGTCACGGGAGACGATCTCCTCCTGTGTATAGGGCCGCAAGGAGTAGATGCCGGGCAGATCCACCACGGAGCAGCCTTTTTCATCTATGATCTCTCCCATCTTCTGGTCTACCGTGACACCGGGAAAGTTGCCGACATGCTGATTGGATCCGGTGAGGGCGTTGAAGAGAGTCGTTTTCCCGCAGTTCTGATTTCCAACGAGTGCAAAGATCATTTCGGCTCGTCCTCCACTTCGATTTTTTGAGCCTCCTCTACGCGCAGCGTTAGCTCGTAGCCGCGCACGCGGATCTCGATAGGATCACCCATCGGCGCGACCTTCTGTAGTGTCACGCGGGTGTGCGGGATTAAGCCCATATCCAGCAGGCGGCAGCGCAAGGCTCCATCTCCGCCAACAGTGGTGATCACGGCAGAATTCCCCACTTTTAATTGATTCAATGTCATTTGCTTTCCTCTTTTTTGCCCAGTTTTAATTTCATGGTAGCATTCCTGCTGCGGACTGTCAATACAGCCGAACCGGCATAATTCAAAGTGCGTAATAGGACTATTTGGCCTTGTGCTGCAGAAAATGTTGAAAAGGTTCCTGCGGCAAGGAAAGGTCTTACAACTCTTTCGCAGTTTTAATCGATCCGCAGCAATTCATCATCGTCGGAGCATCCGAAGCGGTTAACATCGGAGTCAGGGAAAGACTGGTAAATGTGCACGTTCGAACGCGGAAAGCATTCTTGCAGAAAATCGCGGACCGGGAAAAGATCATGGAATCCGCTGAAGTGCTTTTTGCCGTCTTCAAAGGAGACCGAGTTCACGACAAAATGCAGATGACAGTGCGCAGAGTCCATGTGCAGGGCATATACGACTTGGTGCCCAGGGAAAAGATGGCAGATATCGTAACCTAAGGCAAGCATATCGTCTGCACTTAGACGGTAGGCCTCCGTCGTCGAAAAGGATACAATAAAATGCAGCAGCTGCCGACCATCGATATTCTGATAAGCGCTTTTAACAAGCATAAACTCACGGAACGCATAGACTGGATCGACGGCATATCCGCCTATCATTCCGGAGCGGCACACGTAGTCAAGAACGCGGTGCAAAGCTGCTGCGTCTGGATACTGATTGCGGATCAAGATAACGTCTGGCACAGCCGGTTCATCTCCTCTCTGATCATTGCGCTCGTCCACTGAGAGGCGGACAGATAAAATTTGATTTTTCATTTATTACTCCTTTTGACGTTCATGGCAGGAAGCGCAGATCGTATGACGCTTCTTTATTGAGATGTTTGCAGTGTGGTAAAAAATGAATAGAGATTATAGAAAAGTCTGATGAAGCGCACGCAGTTGTGCAGTCTCATCAGACTTTCCAAATGATGTTGACATGGTTGCCGTCGAGTTCGATCCGCTCGATGAATTCAGCAGCAATCAATTTTTTCTCGTCAAAAACAGAATGAGAAAAATCCAACCGCCGGATCTGAGACGCAGAATGCGGGGCGGCATGTAAGAGCTGTTCCCGCTCGGCGTGCAGTTTTTCAATCGTTTTTGAGATATACACGACCGCCACATCGCTGCTCTCGGCGAGAGCGTTCACCAGACGATCGATTTTCTGCTCGATTTCCAAAACAGCTTCTGCCTGCGCGCGTTCTTCGCCTACTGTGGGAAGCTCGGCGGGACAGGCATCGAGAATGTGCTGGAGCTCATTGGCAATATGGGCCTCCAGCTCTCTAAGATCTACATCAATCGATTCATCACAGTTGCCGAAGTTGGACCGACCGGAGCAGACCAGCTTACAGCGTTGCTCCGACTTTATGTAGTTGACCTTGACGGCATAGCCGCACTTGCCACATTTTAAGAGACCGGTCAACCAGGAGTATTTTCCCGCGTTGGCGCGTGGAAGCTGCATCTGTCCGGAGAGCTTGTCCTGCGCACGCAGCCAGAGGAATGACGGAATGATTCCCTCGTGCGTGGACAGGCTGAGCATCTGCTCATCCTTTTTCGTGTACTTGCCGCGGCTGCGGTCGCGCTTCCCAATCAGAAGACAGCCATGGACGCCGTCAAAAACTTCGGGCATCTGTCGGATTTGGATGCCCTGCGCAAGGTAATAGCAGTAGACCGCTTCGTCAGCCTGCGCGTAGACGGGGTTCCGCAGAATACGGGACAGAGTCACGTTATCCCACGCCTCGCGCTTGGGGCCGTGAATGCCCTGCTCAGTCAGAGTTTTGGCAAGGGCGCGCAGCGATGTTTCAGACCGGACATATTCTTCAAAAATGCGGAGAACAGTCTTTGCGTTTTCATCGGCTATCAGAGATGAGACCTTGCGCCCGTCAAGCTCAGCTTTGGAAAGCGCATACCCGTACGGTGCGGGCCCACCCGGCCATGCACCGAGGGAAACGCGGTGATGGTAGTTGTCGCGCACACGCTCCGCGGTCGTTTCACGCTCAAGCTGGGCAAAGGTCATCACAATGTTGAGCATGGCCCGTCCCATCGGTGAGGAAGTGTCAAACTGCTCGTTGACGGACAGAAATTCGACATCGTTTTTACGCAGAAGCTCCCAGATCTGGCTGAAATCCGCGAGGGAGCGGCTGAAGCGGTCCAGCCGGTAGACGACGATTTTTTTGACGCGGCCCGCCTCCACCGCCTCCATGAGCTCGCCGAAAGCAGGCCGCTTGGTGTTTTTGCCGGAAAAGCCCTTGTCCGAAAAAACAAGGGCATCGCCCACAGTAAACTTCCGGCACAGTTCAATCTGTCCCTCGATCGAAAGGCTGCCCTTTTTATCGATGGACTGACGCGCATAAATGGCATCCATCGGCCTCACCTCTGCGCGCGGGCAGCCAGCAGCAGAAGGCAGCGGCGGCAGATCGCTGCCTGACGCGCAGAGCGCTCTATAGGGTCAACGGTTGAATAAGTGTTTTTGATAATCATAAGGGTTTCCTCCTTCGAGAATGTATGAGCCAGGGCCGGAAGTTATTCCGGACGGCTTTACCACCCTGTTGAAGGCTGTGTAAAAATGTATTATTTTTTAGCAAATCTTGAAACCCTTGAAAATCCTGAAAAATCCAGACGACGCATGGCTTCCGCTGCGCTGATGGTACCCGCACGCCAGAGTTTTTCCACCGCATCAAAATTGCTTCGCTCAATCGGCTTGCGACCGGCGTATTTCCCTTGTGCTTTGGCGATGGCGATGCCTTCGCGCTGACGCTGCAAAATATACTCGCGCTCTAATTCTGCAACAGCGCCGAAAACGGTCAGCATAAATTTTTCCGTTGGTGTCGTGGTATCGATTGCCTCTTTTCTGCTGACGAACTCCACGCCTTTTTCGGTTAGCTTTTCTATCAGCACCAGCAGGTCTCGTGTGTTGCGGGCAAAGCGGCTGATGGATTCGACAATGACGGTGTCGCCCTTGCGTACGTAGTCCATCATCTTTTTCAGCTCCGGACGGTCAGTGTTCTTACCGCTCAAGCGGTCGATGTAGACCTCATCAACACCGAGCTCCTGCATCAACACCTCCTGCCGCATGGTATTTTGCGCCTGTGTGCTGACGCGAATATATCCGATTTTCACAAAATCACCGCCTTTTAATCAATCTGAAACTAATATGTCCCAATGAAGCTGCCAAACAATTTGGCACGTGCCAAAATACGGAAAGCAGCTGCATTGGGACACTTTTTTACTGTTTCTGTAGGGTACACCCTAATGGGCTATTTCTTCCGCCCCTTCAGGTAGTTCTTTCCGCCGCGAATCATTAAAAAGACGTTCGCCGCCAGAACGCAGCCGGCAGCAAAATCGTAAAGCGGCGTGTCAATAACGGCGAAAAAAACTGGCATGAAACCACCTCAGTCTTTCCAAAGCGCGGAACAAATGCCCTCAGCCAGAAACAGGACGAAGAGTGTGAGCATCATTCCGGCCATTACATAGTTCAGGTTCAATTCTGCCACCTCCCTCATCGTTTCTTACTGTGGGTACTGACCTTGCACCGTGATTTGCTGCGTGCTTTGGCTCGGTGCATATGTACGGAGCAGTACAGATCGACGCTGCTGCCACGCGCTTTGTAGTTACTCTTTGCTTTGATTTTTTGCTTCATAGTCACCATGTCCCTTCGTACAAAATTTCTTCGATATCGTCAGTCGTGAACCCCTGATCCAACAGCCGGTCAATCATCTCGCCTGTAAAGCCAAACGCTCTTGCCACCGATTTCAACAGCCGGATATGCTCGCTCTCCGTTTTCGGCGGCTCGGCATACAACGACGAACTCCAATATTCCCAAGACGGTCGGCAGAGCTTGGACGCGTCGAAGGTCGCGCGGGTGATATGTCCCCTGCGGTCAATTTTCAGGAGATCTCCCATCTCCACTTCAACCGTCCTTCTGTGCCCAAGTTGTTTGCCGCATCGGGTCAACGCTTTGTTCAGGATCTCGACAGTCGAGGCGTAAACGTAAACGCCACGCTCCGGAAAGTAGGCAATGCTGAGCGGGCTGTCCCCTTTGACGATCCACAGCGCACTCTGCTCATCCAGCACCGTAAATGAAAAAGATCCCTCGACCTGTTCAGCCATATAGCGAAGGCTGTCAAAGTCGAGGGATTTCTTCTGTTCAAGGAGCTGCACAGCGATGTAACTGTCCGTTTGCACCTTTGTTCTCGGCAGGTGCTTTGTGCGGCGCAGCTCAAGGTCGTTCCAAACAATGCCATTATGCGCCAGCGCAAAGGACTTCCCCTTTACACAGCCGAAGAAGGGATGGTTGTTGTAATTCTTTTTCGCACTGCCCTGTGTCGTCATCCGCGTATGTCCCATAACGACATGTGCTTCCGCAGGAATCCGCAGATGCAGCCGATGCGCCGCCAGCGGACGCTTGTAGATTTGAAGCCCACGCGATGTGTTGTAGGCGATACCAGTGGCATCGGTGCCGCGTACTTCTGCCGCGATAGAGAGTTCTCGAATCAGGCGGCTCTTCTGCGTAACACTCAGCGCGCCAGCGTAGTCAATGAATCCGAACAAACAGCACATCAGACCTCACCCTCGCTTTCCACTGGTTCATTCACATATAGACGGCGTTCCTTTAGGTACTGCATCAGTTCAGGCTGCGTGCAGCCAATCACAAAACTTGACCAAGACATGGCTTTCAGATCATCATCCGTCAGGTAAATCGCGGCATCGATGATGCAGTCGAGCAGTTCAAGAGTTGCGATCAAGGTATTATACTTCAGAGTGCCGCGGAACATCCGAAATTCCACGGTGTCCGCGTTCGTCAGATTCACCGCCGTATACCGTCCGGCATGGCGACCGCTTTTGGCGTGGTCAAGAATTTCCTTTGGCTGATCTTTGTAGCCGTACCTTGCGGCCCACTGATCGAGCTGATGCTGCGTTCTTCGGCTGAACTTCAGAAGCTCTGCCCAGTTCTTTTCAACGAAATACAGAATACGGGCGATCACGGCGTCCTGCTGAGCTTCCGTTTCGCCAAATGCAGTGCGGTTGACATGAACGTGCAATCCGCAAGTCCCTGCCTGATGGGAGGTGTAGCCGAGCACTTTCGCTCTGTCCACGATCTCCTGCCAGGGCATTTCATTCTTGTGATAGTCCAGCGTCATGGGGTGTGTCACGATCTCGAAGCCATCGTCGAGGCTGCCGTCGTGCTTGCAGTAGACCAGCGGATGTTCAGCATTGGCGATGTGCAGGATCTCGGCAGCGTTGTCACTATCTTCACCGGCACCGTCAATCTCAAGCTCAACGCCGAAGAAACGCTTGCCGTCACCATAGAAAATGGGAGTGGGCTTGAAATAATAGCTCATGATCTCATTGTCGCAGCCAACGCTCTGATAGCACTCCGCGCAATACGGCGTATCGCCCCGATAATAGGTGTCCCCACGGCGAATCAGGGCGTTGCAGGCTGTACAGCGTTCAAAGTGATCGTCGAAGCAGTCCTGACACAGCGGCTGCGCATCCGTTCCCACATTGTCGTCTGTCCAGATGCGGCGGTCACAGCAGGAGCAGTAGACCGTCTGACTACTCAAGCAGGCAGGGCAAAGCAGCTCTCCGTCAAATGGAGAGAGCTGTTCGCGATAAAAATTGTTGCCGCAGGAAGTACAGACAAACTTCGGCAGAGCAAAGACTTTGCTGTATTTTTCAATCAAATCGTCCGGCAGTGACTCAAAATTTTCGCTGTCGGCTGGTGAGGAGCACAGGAAAAAGGGACCACAGACAATGTCGTAAATTTCTCCGGTTTCGGGGTGTTTCAAAGGCCGATTCTGGGGCAGACCGGTCAGCTTGCCTTCGTCGTTGCAGATCAGCGCGACGGGATCTTCGAACGGATAGACGGCCTGAATGAGACCGCCAACGAGGGCCTGCATGGATGCGAGAGAGCCATCAATTTCAATGGCGCGGGGTTCAGCATTCGGCTCGACAAATAAAATTCTCATGGTAATATCCTCCAAAAAAGATAGCAGTCAGAATTGCTTCTGACTGCTTCACTGGAATGATATCCAATTGAAAAAATGCGCTTTTACGAGCGGAATCAAGCAACACCATGGTAAGAAGAATTAAGTAAAGCGAGGTAAACTACCATGATAGACAATGACCTACAACAAAGCCTGCGCGAACTGCGCAGCCATAGAAAATTACCTGACCGTGAGAGGGAATACTGGAGTGATGAAGAGCGGGAGGATCTGTCTCGAAAATTTAATGAAGGCGCCGGTATTTCGGAGATCGCGGTCGCATTGCGGCGTAGCGAACCGGCAATTATGCAGCAGATTGAAAAGCTCGATCTATTTGACTGCAAGGAGAATCCACGTCGTCAGCGTGTTGCAAGACAGTTGAATTGCTTATGTGGCCGCTGCGGGAATGATCCGACGTCGTGTCCGCTTCGGAAACAGTGCACAGCAAAAAAGGAGAACTGAAAATGTTTGAAAACTTTGATGATGTTCTGATCGTTGAAGAGGCCTGCGAAGCCTTGAAGATCGGATACAATGCGATGTACGAGTTGCTAAATACAGGTAAGATTAAGGGCTATAGAAACGGTCGTGTGTGGCGAATTCCGAAAGCAGCGTTGGTGGAATATGTTCGTGACAGGGCAAAGATGAATTGATGATTGCTTTGTGGTTGGGCGGCGGACATGGGCGAGGCGCTGCAACACGAAATCCATCTATTGACAGAACACGCACATATATTATAATTATAATAAATCCAATTTTTTTGGCTTAAGAGGTGGATGGGATGGGAGTTAGGACATTTTGTGAGCGCTGGCTCGTAAACGGAATTCAAGAGGATTACAAAAATTGGCTGCCGCGCGGTGTAGAGAGGCATCAAAAAGCGTCACGCATTTTCATCGAGTCACCAACAGGAACGGGCAAGAGTTCATTTGTTCTCGATAAGCTGTTTCCCTTTGCAGCAGAGAAGAATTATAACATTTTATATCTGGCAAATCGGTCTGCGCTGAACCAGCAGATAAAAAATGCGGCAGCTCGGAAATTGGAGGTTAAGGGAAAAATCAAAAAAGATGAAGCCACGTTCTATTTGCCTGGGTCATTTTGTTGCCTGACCGTTATAAACTATCAAGCAATCTCGTTAAATCCTATGGCACTTAAGATGTTCCTAAGCAATTACACCTACATCGTATTTGATGAAGCGCATTTTTTTATTGAAGACTCCCTTTTCAATGCAAAAACAGGTCTGTTGCTAAAGTCGGTTTTGAACGAGTTGCCCGATGCGGTATGGATATTCCTTTCGGCCACATTAGATGGGTCGGAGGATTTGCTGCTGACGGCAGCGGATAAGATTCAACCAAACAACCTCATCGATGCCAATTTGAATAAGGTGGTATTCCGAGATCACTGCATTGTGTATAAAAACAATTACCAAAGTGCCGTGTACACTCCTTCCTTTTTTCGCGGTATCGACGATCTGATGCCGGTAATCAATCGGACTGCGGGAGAGAAGTGGTTAATCTTTATTTCGTCTATTCAGCGGGGCAAAGCGCTGCAGCAGCGTATTAAAAAAGAAACAGGCCGCAAAGCGGTATTTCTATCCTCAGAAAATAAGGCTGATAAGAGATGGAAAACGCTCTCTACTGAAGAACGCTATGACGAAGATGTGCTGATTACAACAAAGGTTTTGGACAACGGCGTCAATATTAGCGATAAAGGCGTGCGGCACATTGTCATTCCCTTTTGTGATCAGACCGAATTTATGCAGATGCTCGGACGAAGAAGAACAGCTGAGGGCGAACGGGTTTACCTTTATGTCGAGGTGCCAACAATTCAGAAAGTTAACACTTTGAGGCATGGCGTGGAGACCAAGCGAAATGCGATCAATGGGGTAAAAAGATGTGCTCCGAATAGGAGAAACGCTTTGTTAGCAAAAATGTGGGAGGCGGGCCGCAAAGACATTAACAGCCTTTTTTATATCAACGAGACTGGCAATTTGACCCCCAATTTTTTGGCAGAGAAAAAGCTGAAGCAGCTGAGCGATTTTTACGGTATGCTCGCGGCGCATTACAAAGAAGGCGCGTGCTATGAAAAGACTGTACTGACATGGATTAAAATGGAAAAATCCGAGCCAGTCTATCTCGGGCAAACAGTATCAGAAGGTATCATCGGCTTTCTCTCACATTGGGAAGGCGAGAAAATACAGGTGGTGGAATGGGAGAACTTTTACAAAGAATTTGAGCGTCTGTACAATCAGGAATGCAGAAATCGGTTCCCGATTGACAGCGCAGAGTATCAAAAGGCGGTTTCTGTTCGAAAAGCGCCACCGCGTCGAAAATCGACGGTGAACCACCAGATGCAAATACTTGGACTGCCATACAAACTGAATAAAAAGAACAACTGTTGGGTTCTCTATAAGCAGAAGTAACGATATGGTCTCTTTTCTTGAACGAAGAATATGACGACGAGCTGATACAACAAATACTCTTTTCAAGATTCTGCAGTACACTTGTGTTAAACGCCTAAATGTGGTATAAACTAAAGTTCCACTTTGGATTTGCATAAAATAATTGCGGCAGCAGTAAGGGAGGAAGCTTCATGTATTACGAGAGAACGATCGAGCCGGTCATTCAAAAAATCAGCGAGACCTCCCCGCAAACCTGTGCCCGCTCATCAAGTCCAGCTACGGCTTTGCCGTGTCGGACAAGTGCCCGTACACCTACTTTTCCAATCTGATCGTGGGCGAAACGACCTGCGACGGCAAGAAGAAAATGTACGAGCTGCTGAGCGAGCTGAAGCCCGTCTACGTGCTGCATCTGCCGCAGGGACGTGAGGAGTACGCGCTGGACATGTGGACGTCCGAGCTCCACCGCTTCATCGCCTTTTTAGAGCAGCGCTTCCTCGTGACGATCACGGATGAGGCGCTCCGCGCGGCGGCGCGGCAGCGCAATGCCGAGCGGCAAGCCCGCATGGAGCTGATGGCGGTGCAGAAGCGTCTGCCGCCTCCGGCGTTCGGCCAGCAGCTCTACAAGGCGCTGGACGGCGCGGGCTTTGTGTTCGCCGCCGAGGCGCGAATTCAGCAGTTGGACGATCTGCGTCAGAGCCTTCTCACCGCCTACGAGCGCGGCGAGCGCCCCGTATCGCCGAGCGCCAAACGCATCATGGCCACGGGCTGCCCCATTGGCGGCGTGCTTGACAAGATCGTCGGCGCGGTCGAACGCCTCGGCGGCGCGGTGGTCTGCTATGAAAACTGCGCCAGCATCAAGGCCTCGCGTCGGCTGGTGGATGCCGACGCGCCTGATATCGTGTGCGCCATTGCCGAGCGGTATTTCGACATCGGCTGCGCCGTGATGACGCCGGACGACATTCGCATGGAGCTGCTGCGGCAGCTCACGGATGAATACGCCGTGGACGGCATCATCGAGGTCGACTTGCAGGCCTGCACGCCCTATGCGATCGAAGCGCGCCGGGTTGGGCGGCTGGCGCAGACGCTCGAAAAGCCGTTCCTGCGTCTGGAAACCGACTACTCCACCGGCGACGGCGGGCAGATCACCACGCGGCTGGAAGCGTTTTTTGAAACGCTTTGACGGCGCACATTGAATGAAAAAGCAGTCCGGACATTGGGGAAATTCCCAATATCCGGACTGCTTTTTTCTATCGCTGCCTGTGCATCAAATCACAGTGAAACAGATAACCGTAAAATCTACCTGTTACTTGCCCTGATAGGCTCTGTAGAGGAACGTCACGATCTCCGCGCGCGTGCAGTCCGCGTTGGGGCTGAACGTCGTGTTGGAAGTACCGTTCGTCACGTCGCTTGCGACCGCCCAGTTGACCGCGTCGGCATAGAACGCATCGGACGCAACGTCGGTGAAGTTCGTGCTGCCGCTCGCGGTGCCCTTGAGGGCGCGGTACAGGAACGTTACACTCTGGCCGCGGGTGCAGGTCTCGTCGGGCGCAAACGTCGTCTCGGTCATACCGTTCGTGATGCCGTTCTCAACGGCCCAGGCAACAGCCTTAGCGTAGTAGGCGCTCGCGGGAACATCCGTGAAGCTGCTCATTACCTTCGGCTCAGGGGAGCCGGCCGCGCGCCACAGGAACGTCACGATCTGCGCGCGCGTGCAGGACTCGTAGGGGCCGAACGTCGTCGCGCTCAGGCCATCGGTGACGCCGTTTTCAACGGCCCACTTCACCGCGTCATAGTAGTAGGCAGAGGTCGAAACGTCGGCGAACCTGACGGTCTCCTCCGGCGTCGGCTCGGGCTCGGGGGTAACGGGCGTGGACGGGCTGCTGTAACGGCGGGTGACGGAAACCTCACACTTGGCAGAAGCCTCCTCATGGTTCGCATCGCCCTTATAGCTGACCGTAAATGTGTATCGCCGTGCGGTTCTGCAGCACCGCGGAGAACGTGCCGTCGCTGTTCTTGGTGACGGTCACACCCTCGCAGGTCACCTCAATTTTGCCCTCTGCGAGAATGCCATCGGAGTTGACGGTGAGCTTGACCGCGCCGCCGCCGACAAGCGAAGCCGGTTCAGCGGTGATGCTGATGGTGGGCTTGGCCTTGACGATATTAAAGGTGGCTGTGCCGATGACCGTATCGCCAACCTTAACGGTAGCGGTAGCCGTACCGACGTTGGTGTTGGCACTGTATTCGACAGAATATCCAGTTTCAATTACTTCGCCGTTCTTGGTGACCTTAACAGCAGGCTTCAATTCAGTACCGGTATAGGTCTGGTCGGCAATGGTGGGATAGACAAAGTAGGGGAAAAGTAGAGTAAGGAAAGTCTTATTTTGCTTTTGTGCCAAGAATGTGATCGATGATATCGGGAATGGTGTGTTCAAGGTCTGGCAGATAAACGCGCTCGCACCACTGATGGATCGCACGGCAGCGCGGGCCGAGGTAGAACACGGGCGCATTGAGTTGGGCCGACGCCTCAAAGGGAATGTCATAAATGGAGGCAGGCAGCGTCATCAGGTCGGTCAGCAGTGCACGTTCCTGTGAGGGAGCGGTGCAGGTCATATAGCTTCCGTCGCCGATGCCGGTGAAATATGGAATCACAGAAAGCGGCGTGTGATAAGTCCCCTCGACAATATCGCGGACCTTTTCGATGATCTCGCTCCCATTCTTTTCAAGGTATGCGTTGCAGACAGCGGGATAGTAGGGCGGCGCGATACCGATGACGACCATCGGTTCTTCACAGCCGGAAAATTCGATGACCTGCTGGATATAGCGAACACTCGCGTTTTGCAGCGTCAGCTCGCCCTGCTCGATTGTGGTCTTCAAGTCTCGAGCGCGTTCCGCCTTCCAATCGCCAAAACCGGTATTTCTGGCAGCGGCCAAAGCCTCCAGCTCGGAGAGGGAAAGCACGCGCGGCGCGGCGTGTAGCTTTTCCGATTCTGGCAAAAGATCGCGCTGCATCGCAAAAGCGCAGGCAGCTTCGTATTTTGCCATGACGGCGGAAACCGCCTCTTCGCAGATCGTGCGAATTTTTTTCATCGCGTTTTCCGTTGTGCTCTCCCCACCGAGGAAAAGCAGATTCACGCACACAGCAGCCAGCGCGGGAAGCGAGACGTCATAGGTCGTTTTCAGATCGCGCAGCTGCTGCACAGCGGGCGGCGGAGAAGACAGGCCAAAATCCTCCGTGACAAGGTCGGTGTTCATGTCGATTCGCGCGGTGATCTCCGCGGCCAGATGGGCAGCGTTGAGCCCCTTGAGCGGCTCACCGCAGTGGGCGAGCTTTCCCCTGGCGACAATGACGGGCATGATCTTGCCGATGCTGCCGTTATAGACCATGAATTCCTTGCCGGCCAGCGGAAGCTGCGGCTCCAAAACAAGCGTGGCAAGATAGTCGAGCGCAAAGCGTCGCTTGAGTTCCAATAGAACATTGACCGCGCCGCGCATACCGGCGGAGACATTTTCCTCATCGCAGACGGCGACGAAAAGAACGCCGATCTCAGCGTTTTCGGGCAGTGTCAAAAGCTCATAAAGTCCGATGGCAAGGCCGCCTTTCATGTCAGCCGCCGCGCGGCCGGGCAGCCAGTTACCGCTGGCAAGCTCCTGCTGCATCAGCTCATCGCCGAGCTTTTGCCGCAGCATTTCCTCCCGCAGGGCCTCAGGCTTGAGAGCGAGCGGCTTGAGCTCGCCGTAGCAGTCAATCTCCACGGCATCATAGTGGCCGGTCAGAATCAGCGTTTTGCGGCTCGTCCCCTCTTTCAATGCCCAGACGACACGGCGGCCCAGAAAGTCGTTCGTATCGGCAAGGCCCCAGTGATCCGGATGAGCGGAAAGATAGGAATCTTCCCTGAAATAAGCGGCGATCCGCTCAGCCATATTTTCTTCCAATTTCGTCCCCGTGTCACTCTGCACGGAGACAAGGTCCTTCATAATGTCCAGAATATTGAGTATTTGGGGCTGCATGGTCATGCTCCTTTTGTTTTGGATGCTGCGCCGGTATCGCGCATTATAGTTTTTGAATGACGTTCATCAGCAACTGGAGCCGCGGCTCCACCGTGTCGAGCAGGAAATACTCCCTGGCATCATGCATATAGAAGCACACGGGGCCGCAGGCATCGATCGCCGCAGCGCCGCCGCTGGAGACGCGGCTGGCGTCAGAGCCGCCGCCGGTCCCGACAAATTTCACGTCGACGTCAAGCAAGCTTCCCTCCTCTTCCAGAAGCCGCATCAGCCGTTTGCTGTTTTCCGTTGCGACCATCGGCGGGGTCTGCCCCGTAACGGCGATCTCAGCCGTAACGTTCTGATCAAACGGGTGCTGCCGAAGTACATCAAACTGCGCCATTGCCTCTTGCAGATCCTCCGGCGTGTCAAACCGGATATCCACGTCGCACTCTGCGCTGTCAGGGACGACATTGTAGGCCGTGCCACCCTTGATAACGCCAAAATTCACACGGTAGCCGTTATCCCTGCGCTCAGGGTCGGCAAAGCGGCAGATCCACTTTGCCAGCTCGACCACGGCGCTGGCGCCGTCATCCGGATTGACGCCCGCATGGGCAGATTTACCATGCAGCTTGATGCTGAGACGGCAGACACCCTTGCGCGTCTTGACGTAGCTGCCGTCGCTGCGTCCGGGTTCCAGATCAAAGCAGTAGGTGGCATGAGAGGCGAGCTCGCGGATCCAGGCGTCGGAACTTGGAGAGCCGATCTCCTCGTCGCAGTTGTGCGCAATGCAGAGCTTGAGTTCCGGCCGCTCCGCCTGAACAAAGGCTGCAAGACAGGTGCACAGCAGCGTGCCGGATTTCATATCCGCGGCGCCCGGGCCGAGCACGCGGTTGCCGTCCACGGTAAGCGGGCGTTCAGCCGCCGTCCCCACTGGAAACACCGTATCCATGTGGCCGATCAGAAGAAGATCGATTTCCTTGCTTTTGGGATGGTTGCGCGCTTCAACACACGGGCCGAGATCGGCGCGGAACGTTTTCTTTTCCGTCCACATACCGAGATCAGCGTACTTTTTCATCATGAAATTGGCGATCTTGTCGATGCCTTCGACAGTGCCGGTGCCGCTGTCAGTGTTGACAAGAATTGCCAGATCCTGCAAAAAGGCGCTTTCATTATAATATGGATTCATAGTTTACCTTTGCTTTCTTGTGCCGCTGTTCGGCAGCAGAAACGCCGCAGGGGAAATATCATTCCAACATTCCCCCTGCAGCAGAAGTTAAGAGACGTCGGACGACTTTTCGATCGGAAGCGCATTGCACACAGCCAGAAGTAATGCAAGCCGCGGGCGCACGCTGCTGAGCAGGATATGCTCGTCATCGTTGTGCAGATTAAAGCCGATGGGGCCGCAGGCGTCGATGGTGCCGACTCCCTCCTGCGAAGGGATGCTGGCATCGGATGCGCCGCCGCTTGCGGCAAAGTTCACCGGTATGCCGAGCTGTGCGGCCTCCTGTTCCATCAGCGCGATCAACGCCTGCCCCGATCGATTTTCAACCATGGGATAAGAGCGGGCAAGACATTCAGCTGTCACGCGGATCTCAGGATTATAAGGGCAATCACAGAGGCTGCGGATCTCCTCAGTGAGGATCTCGTACTGCTCCTCGGTCTCAAAACGGATGTCGACGCTGCTTTCAGCATAATCGGGAATAACATTGTACATGGTGCCGCCGCGGGCAACGCCGAAATTCAGGCTGGTGCCGAGCGGCAGACGGTCAAAATCGGCGAAGCGGCAGATCCAGTTTGCCATTTCAAGCACGGCGCTCGCGCCGCCGCGGGGATCCACGCCGGAGTGGGCAGACTTGCCGTACATGCGGATGATATAATGCGCGGCGCCCTTGCGGCGCTTGACAAAGCTGCCGTCGCTGCGCCCCGCCTCAAAGCCGAGGCAGTAGGTGCTCTTACGGGCCAGCTCACGAAGCCAGCCGCGGGAACTGATAGAACCGACCTCGCTGTCGGAGTTCAACGCGACGCACAATCGCAGCTCAGGCCGCTCACGGAGCAAATTCTGCACCAGTGCAAAGGCCAGCAGTATGCTGGATTTCATATCGGCGCAGCCGGGACCGTACACCTGATCCCCTTTGATGCGAAACGGCCGCTTTTCACTGGTGCCGACAGGAAAAACCGTATCCATGTGGCAGAGGAGCAAAAGATCAATGTCTTCGCTCTCCGGATAATTCCGCACCTCAAGGCAGGGGCCGTAGGCGGGGTCAAACACGTGCTTTTTGACCGTCAGCCCGAGTTGGCTGCACTTGCCGATGAGGAACGATGCGATCTGTCCAATGCCATCGGCAGTTCCGCTACCGCTGTCGATATTCACCAGATACTCCAGTTCCTGCAAAAACTGCTTTTCTTCGAAAATAACCATGAGCTCTTTAACCTGTTTATTTGGATTTTCCAGTCACTGCAAATTGATCAAAACGCCTGTCGCCACGGCAAAGCAGCCGACCAACGTCCAGATGAGAAACAGCGGCATCATAAACTTGAGCCACTTCTCAAACGGCACGCGCGCAACACCCAACGCAGCCATCAGCACGCCGGAGGTGGGGATAATGCAGTTGGAGAAGCCGTCGCCATACTGATAGGCGAGAACTGCAACCTGTCTCGGAATTTCGAGGATGTCTGCCATCGGGACCATCAGTGGCATAACGATAGCGGCCTGACCGGAGGCGGAGGAGACAAAGAAGTTGAACACCAGGTTCACAAGGAACATGAACACGGCGGCCAGCGTCTTGGGCAGCAGCACCAGCGGCATGGAGATGTAATAAATAATGGTGTGGATAATCTGACCGTCAGTGATGATGACGGAGATCGCGCTGGCAAGGCCAATCAGGAATCCCGCGTAGACCATCTTCTTCACGCCGGAGATAAAGTTCTTGGCAATATCGTTGGCGTTCATCTTGCCGACAAAGCCGGCGGCGACGCAGGTAATGAGCATAATCGCAGCCATATAGTCATAGCCCCAGGCGAACTTGATGCAGCCATACACATACAGGGCAAGGCCGCCGAAGACGAGCAGAATGATGATGACGTCGCGAACGGTAAAGGTATCGTTCACTTCTGCGGAGAGGTTCTCGTCAAACGGATACTCGGAAACCGGCATGATGGAGCGGGAGGGATCTTTGCTGACGCGGACAGCGTAGCGCATAACATAGATGATCGTAATGAGAACGATAATCGCGGTGACAACGACACGGAAACCCATGCCGGATAGAAGCGGCAGCTCGGCCATCTGCTGCGCGATCTGCACAGAGCTGGCAGACATGAACGACGAGTTAAAGCCGGCATACGTGCCGAGATACAGGAACGCCATTGCCGAAACCCTGTCGAGCTTCATGATCTCTGCCACCGCAAGCCCCAGCGGAATAAACGCCACAACCGCGTTGATGAGAACGCCGGTCGCGCCCAGGATGGCAAAGAAGAGCATCACGAGCGGGATAAGAATCAGCGCTTTATTGGCCATCTTGGAAATTAGAATGCGAAGGCCCCGCTGAATGGCGGTCGTTTCCAGTGCGATCTCGATATAGCCGCCGACGAGCATGACGAAGAAGATCATCGTCGCATTATTCTTGAGGCCGGTATAGAACGAGAAGAGCAGATCCTTTAAGCTGGCAGAAGTCCGCTCAACAAAGTGGAAGGAGTTGGGGTCGACCATTGTCTGGCCACTTTCATTGGTGACCGTATCAAATACGCCGGCAGGGATGACATAGGTCATCAGTGCCATAAAGATAACAAGAATTGCTACGATGACATAGGTATCGGGGAGAGCGAAGCCTTTTTTCTTCTTTTCAAGTGAAGTTCCGTTCATAGCAGGATCCTCCTTAATCCTCTTGGGAGAAAGGCAGCATTCGGCGGATATCGTCTTCTCTTAGTTCCTCGAGCTTTTGTCTGCACGCGCGGATGCCGGAATAAAAAGGTTTGCGAAGAGAACTCTGATAATTGCGTGCAAGCAACTGTTCGATGCGAAACATACCGTCTTCGGTGCTGATCTCTTCTCCGCGTAGTAATTTGTTAAAATAATTGATCTGCAAAGGGGAAAAGTCCTCAGAGGCCACCTCTAGGATTTTTCCACTCGAGCGGTTTACCAATAAGGTAACGCTGATCGTGCCGTTATACTTGCTGAAGAGAACTGATTTTTCGGGAAGCCGGGCAAATCCGGTCAGCAGGATCTCTTCAAGATTCAATTCGGCCATTTTTTCCTGATCCATTGTATAAACCCCAAATCATTACTGCATTGCTTGCAAGCACCTATACCGCCCTCATATCGATCACCAGTCTTTCATAATTTCGGGATGGATCGGAAAGAGGGCGTTATTGATGAAAAAAACCCTTTCCCGCAGCACCATACACCGCAAAAATACATGACGGACTTACGCCGCCCAATTTCTACATCCGCGATGTATTTACGTTGCGATAAAAGAGTTTGTTTTATCTGGTAAATATCAAGATGTATTCGATTGTTGTTTTTATTATATCCCGTCGTTGTCAAAATGCAATATACTTTTTATAAAGTTGCGTATTTTTTGTCGATTATACCAACGATCCGGCAATAAGGCTATGCGTTGTGACAGAAAATTAAGGAGATTGGTCAAAAATGAGGCCGCAGAACAGTCGTCGCCAGGCTTTTACAAATCGTTTGAAACTGCGCAGCATTAACACGCCGGCAACAGAAAAGCCTGTCACACAATTTGTCTTTTCAAGTGAAAGTGCGCTTAAAAAGAGGACCCGCCTCAATCAAAGCAGTGCTTTGGGGCAGGTTCCGAATACTTTTGCGTTGATGATCTTTTCACGCACTGCAAAATCTTCCAGCGCGTGCTTTGGATAAATTGGCGGCTTTTCCAAAGACTAAGTGCAGTTTATCGAGTATAAAAGGAGTTTTGATAGATCGACAAGGGCGGCAATTTGGTTCCTAATTTTTTGGCAGAGAAAAAGCTGAAGCAACTGAGCGATTTTTACGGTATGCTCGCGGCGCATCTACAAGGGCTCCATGCCTCGCCTCCATGAAAATGAGCAGGTGGATCGGGAGCAATACTATGAATCCTATCTGGAGACATACATCAGCAGAGACATCAAGGATATATCTCAGGTCGTTCACGAGACAGCATTTTTGAATTTCATGTCGGTCGTAGCGGCGCGGACAGCTACCAACGTAAACTACGAAGCCCTTGCGTCTGAGGTCGCTGTATCCGTACCAACCGCAAAGCAGTGGCTTTCGATTCTGGTGTCCTCGGGGATTGTGGCACTGATCCAGCCCTACTCCAACAACGCCTTGAAGCGAGTGATCAGGGCTCCGAGAATGTATTTTCTGGACACAGGGCTCTGCGCACATCTCACCAGATGGACCAGCGCAGAGACATTAGAGCGGGGAGCGATGGACGGCGCGTTCTTTGAAACGTGGGTGGTATCTGAGATCTACAAGAGCTACCTCAATCAGGGGAAAATCTCAGCCGCCGCTGTATTTCTACCGTGACAGCAACAAGAAGGAGATCGACCTTATCATTTATCAGGATGGTGTCGTTTCGCCGATAGAGATCAAAAAAATTCTGCGCCAAAGGATGCCGCAAAGAATTTCAGCGTGCTGAATCCTATTGAGAAAGAACCAGATGCTGACAGCATCTCGGCTGGAGTAGCGCATCTGAAAACGAAGATTGGAACCGGTGCCGTGATCTGCATGCCGCCGGATATGATCCCGGTCGATCAAAAAAACTGGTATGTTCCTGTTTGGCTGATTTGAGCAAACGCAGATTGAATTTCACAAAACTGCTGCCGCAATTCTGCGGCAGCAGTTCCTGCTGTGTGTCTGGTGAACACACTTTACTAATATGGAATTGATTCTGGGCATGTTCAGCGGTGGGCTATGAATAGGCGGAAAGAAGACAGTCAGCGGAGGCCATGAAGCGAGGCACGACAGGCGTTTCCAAGTGCTGCCAGTGGGGATTCCCTCGACTGGAAGGGCATCTCGGCGGGTGAGATCACGAAGCGTGTGACGGGCAAGGTGCAGAGCGGGTCGATCGTGTTGTTCCACAATGCGGGCGAGCATACGCCCGAGGCGCTGCCGGATATCCTCGACTACCTGCTCACCGAGGGGTATAAGATCGTACCGATTTCAAAGATCTTGCTCACCTGTGACTATACCATCGACCACGAAGGCCGGCAGTGCCCGGCAGTGCAGTGAGCGTCCGATACCGCACTTGCCTGACCGTGTGTAAAGACGCGAAAAGGGGAGCCCTCTATCGCAAGAGAACTCCCCTTTATGATTTCTTCCGTGCATTGCGGGGTGATTTTTTACGCGCCGATGATGATCGGCACCAGCGCTGCGGAGGTGATGCACATCAGCATGCCGGTACAGAACGAGTAGGCGACCGTTTCCGAGTTGCACACCTGCTCGACGATCGGCAGGCACACGTCAGTCGAGGCGGTGCCAGGGATGGTGATGGCCTCGATATAGCCGATCTTGCCCGCGATGACGGGCAGCAGAATGATACCGAGCATCTCGCGCAGCACATTGTGCAGAAACGAGACCGCGCTCGCCATCGTGTGCCCCGCGCTTGCGATGACGCTCGGGGCCATCGTGTACCAGCCGAAGCCTGCGCTGATGGACAGTCCCTCGCGCAGCGTCATGGGTGAGAGCGCGGCATAGACCGCGCCGCCGAGCAACGTGCCGAGCACGGCGAAGATGGGGACTAAAATGACGCCGAGCCCCGCGTTGCGCAGAATGCGGGCAATGCTGCCGTCCAGCCCCATGGAAAAGCCGATGAGCCCCAGCATGATACACAGACCGACTACAAGATAGTCGCCCGAGCGGGACTGAAAGGCGGGTAGGTCGGTGCACATGCGGCGGATGACAAGATCACCGAGCAGCATCCCGACAACGACCATCAGCAGGATGATAAAAGACATTTTCGCGCCCGAGACGTCGGCCTTTTCGTGCACAGCCTCCGCTTCGTTGACGACTGCACCGGCGGGGTGGGCGTGGCGGTCGATGTGCAGCAGCTTTCGCACGGCGAACGCGCCGAGCATACTGCCCGCAGCAGTCAGCACCGTGACAAAAAGCGCCTGAATGCCGATGCTGCCGAGGCTCGACGTGACCTCCTCATCTGCGCCCATGCGCAGGCCCATCAAAAGCACCAGCGCATAAACGGGAAGCGACATGAGCTTGTCCACAAATTTGAATTTTTCTGCGTACTTTCGCAGGCGCGAGGCCAGGAGGTAGCAGGCGATCATAATGGACCAGTAGAGAGCGAGCAGAGCCATAAAGTGTCGTCATCCTTTCGCCGCGGTGCGGCTAAAATTGAATGAGG
>ERZ791744.582-NODE-582-length-34258-cov-2.941262_pt1 | contig 34258 bp, 22 predicted proteins | sample MGYA00510039_ERZ791744 | MGnify/ENA primary metagenome ERZ791744 (study PRJEB30046, sample SAMN00791969) | human gut metagenome | study: EMG produced TPA metagenomics assembly of the A metagenome-wide association study of gut microbiota in type 2... | reverse complement strand
CCTGTAATTGACGATAAGTCATTTCCTGTCCATAACAGTCTTCCGAATATATCATATATTTTATAATTGGTTTTTAATCCAGCTGTCTCTGACCAAATGGATTTTGAAAAACTGACGTCCGCACCGTTTGTCGTTTCCAAGGGATACCATTCAGTTGCTTGAGGGGTAATTTCTACAATATATTCTGCTTTTCCGACAGAGTTCTTTACTGTGAACACAAGCCACGCGTATCCTTCGGAGAAAAATGCAGTGGATGAACCTTCCGCAGTTGGATATTCATATATAATTTGAGATCTTGAGAGTTGACTGAATTCTTCAAGAGATTCAACTTCAACATATTCCGCACCCCGAGTGCGAACTTTAAAATCTATTACATATCTACTGCTGCTGATCCATCTTGGTTCCATAATTGTAACACTGTCTATGGAAGGCTGTCGTAGAATATTCAATACATATGGATATGTTCTGTATTTTAGACCATTTTGTTCAAAACAATAATCTAGACGAGCCTCTGTAATTCCGTTGACATCGACTGCATATTTGTTGATGTTTTCAAACTTACCAAATGGAGGGACAGTACAAGAGCCGTCCTCGTCTTCGAAATATATTATTTCATTTTGATCGCTATTTTTTAATGGTATTGATAATCGCCATTGCCCCCCTTTAAGGCTATTGTCAACTTTATCATGACTGCCATTATTGATAACTCTGACTTCAAATGAATGGGATTGCATGGGATCCACAATAGACTCACATAATGTATCAGTACATACAATACCGATAATTTCTTTTCTGTTTGTATCCCATCCCATCATTTTCATTACGCCAATGGTTGCTTCATCTATCTGTAAGATATGATCTCCTATTGTCACATCGGGAGCCATCAGACCATCTTTAAGAGCGGCGAATGGCAGATTGGATGCTGAATAGGGAGGATCTGCGAGCTGATATGAATTGGCCGAATCCTTGACATAAAACTTAGCATCTGGGTAAGTAATAAAATCAACCAATTTGCTATTTGCACGATTAGGCATACAATTAATATCTTTAAGCAGAGAGTTATCAGATCTTTGGACTAATAGATCGAAGATAGAGTGATTTCTAATTCCCATTGGATATCTATAATCATTAGGTTCGGAATTAAGAATAATGGGTGAACCGAATCCGAAAATCCGGCACATTGCTCTAATAAGGCCGAAAGTAAGGTTTTTCTTTGTTGTGTCAATATTATCTCCGGTATATGTATCCCAAATTTCATCACTGTTTATTATTATAGTGCCGGCATTTTTATCCTCCTCTGTTTTTGAGAATTGATTCTGTTGTGAAGATAATTCTTTGGATGACCAATATGCATTCGGATAGTTAACCCCATTCTGGCTATGATATTTTACCACGGTCTTGATATCACATTGTAATGGCTCGAATCGAATTTCTATTTCACATTCGAGTGAATCCTGAATAATTGAACTCCATAAAGATCGTGCCTTGTCTGCACAATCCAAAATGTAATCCGGTATATTCTCTCCTTTGATTCTGATGTTGGAAGACTTTGACGAGAGGCGCTCTTTCAAAGATAATAAGGGTATGGATATAAGGTCTTTGTTATTTATTCGGGGATAAAAATTATCCTCAAAAACAACTATTGAGTTATTTTCATCTGAATCCTCAACATTGATATTGGCGTTATAAACTGAGGCGTGGATTGAAAATGTTATGAACGCTATGAAAATGAGTAGGAATTTTTTCATAAGTCAAGAAATTAAAGTTATTTACAAAAAATTAAAAACTCAATATATTCGCTTTATAGTGCTCCCATTAGAGAGTGATTGAATCTGTTAATTCCAATTCCGGACAAAGAACGGTTATGCCGGGATCGACTGTCATCTGGTGCAGATCAGTTCTGATAGATGGGATATTCTTCGTGGTCCATCGCAAATATAGTACTTTTATTTCATATACGCAATAATTTACATATTTTTGTTGACATATAATATATTCCGTTAAGATTTCGTGCGTTTTCACTTTCTGTCATAAATCACAAAAATATGTATCAACTGTTACAATTTAGTTAAATCTTTTATCTCACATATACTCCTTCTATGATCTGTTCACCCTAAAAGCAACTTTTTCACTCTTTTCTCCCGAAGGATAATTGTATTGTTATTTTTTTAACATACTTTGTGCAATGAACAGGGCGTTATTTCCAATTATTACTGTCCGCTAAACTTTAGGAAGCAATAGAAAAAAATAGGGCCGATTCCATTTGCAGGAGCCGGTCCTTTTAGTTTAGTTTGTGTTCGCCAAAACATATGTCTAAACTATGCCCAAAAGTAGTAATTTCTTCGGACAGCCGATATATGGTCAGCTGATAAAATCACTCGACCGCGAAAAAATAGTAGAAATGAGCCGCAGACACGGCGGAGAGAAGTATGTCAAGAGTTTCGACGGATACACTCATCTGCTGACAATGCTTTATGCGGTAATCCTGCGTTTCGATTCATTGCGTGAAATAGAGACCTCCATGACAGCTGAAGTGCGCAAGCTGCATCATGTCGGCATTGACACGGTACCGAAGCGGAGCACGCTGTCAGATGCAAACGCAAGACGTCCGGAGCGGTTCTTCGAGGATGTGTACCGCGATCTCTATGAAGCAAATAAAGACATCCTTTCATCGGGCAGCCGACGGGGCGGCACGGAAGAATGGATAAAACGGCTGTGTATCATCGATTCAACCACCGTAAGCCTGTTCTCCAATGCCATTTTCAAGGGCGTGGGACGCCATCCCAAGACAGGCAAGAAGAAAGGCGGCATCAAGGTACATGCTGTGATACACGCTAATGAGGGTGTGCCTTGCGACGTACAGTTCACGTCGGCGGCTACAAACGACTCGTTCATGCTCGCTCCAAGCCATTACAAACGCGACGAGATAACGGCGATGGACCGCGCCTACATAAACTACGCCAAGTTCGAGGGACTCACTGATCGTGGGGTAATTTATGTTACCAAGATGAAGAAAAACCTCAATTATGAGGTGCTTGTGGACTGTATGCATCAGAATCCGCAGGGAGTTATGGAATATCGGGAGCAGGTTGTGGTGTTCCGCAAGGACGACATCAACCATATCGCCCGTATAATCACATACGTTGACATCAAAAAGGGCAAACGGCCAAAACTCATCTCATTGCTGACCAATGATTTTGACATGCCTCTGGAGACAATCGTCGCCATATATCGCCGCCGTTGGCAGATCGAGTCGCTTTTCAAACAGATAAAGCAGAACTTCCCTTTGAGATACTTCTATGGCGAAAGCGCAAACGCCATCAAAATCCAGATATGGGTTACTCTCATCGCAAACCTGTTGCTTTCAGTCTTGCAAAGCAAACTAAAAAGGCGATGGAGCTTCTCCGGGCTGGCTACAATAATACGGATTGTACTGATGTATTACCTGAATCTCGAAAAGTTCCTCAACCAACCCGATGCGGACCTGAATATAATGCTCGCCGAGGTCTCCCAATCACCTCCTTTGGAGCATGAAATTGACTGAAAGGGCCTTGTCATACATCAAAAGTAAGCCCAACTTCTGCTTTTCAAGAAGTTGGACTCACTGATCTATCGTTTAGCGGACAGTAATAATTTCCAATATTTCAGGGACCATACGCCAGCAGCGCATGGTCCCTGAAATATTGGAAATATCGGAGAAAAATCGGATTGTCTCTTCTGCCGACGGGGCGGTATTGGGTAGCTTATCCGAGGATGGAGAGGACGCGGCGGAGGGCGGAGATGAAGGCGTCGACCTCTTCGCGTGTGTTGTAGACTGCGAACGATGCCCGGACCGTGCCGGTCACTCCGAGGCGTTCCATGAGCGGCTGGGCGCAATGATGTCCCGTGCGCACCGCCACTCCCATGCCGTCAAGAAGCATACCGAGATCGTAATTGTGGATATTGCCGACATTGAACGATATGACAGCCGATTTTCCGGGAGCGTTGCCGTAGATCGTCAGTCCCGCTATCTCGTTCAGTCGCTCGGTGGCATAAGCTAAAAGCTCCTGTTCCTGTCTCTCGATATTGTCGAGTCCTGTACGTTCTATGAACTCTATGGCCTTGTCAAAGGCCGCGATGTCTACGAAGTCGGGGGTGCCGGCCTCGAATTTGAAAGGCAGATCCGCAAAAGTGGTTTTTTCGAAAGAGACATGCTTTATCATTTCGCCGCCTCCCTGATAAGGAGGCATCTCCTCGAGCAGGGATCTGCGCCCGTAAAGTACGCCTACGCCTGCGGGACCATACATCTTGTGCGACGAGAATGTGTAGAAATCACAGTCAAGATCGCGCACATCGATGCGCAGATGGGGAGAGGCCTGCGCGCCGTCCACAAGTACCGGCACGCCATGGGCATGGGCGATGGCCGTCATCTCTTTTACCGGATTGACAGTGCCGAGGACATTGCTGACATGACAGAACGCCGCCATTACCGTACGGTCGTTGAACAGCGAACGGTATTGTTCGAGATCAAGCTCTCCGTTCTCTCTGATGTCGACCACACGGAGTTTTATGTCCGCATGATTTCCCAGCAGTTGCCAGGGCACTATATTCGCATGATGCTCCATGACGGTGAGGATGATCTCGTCACCGTCGCGGAAACGCTGCCCGTAAGAAGCGGCCACAAGATTGATGGCCTCCGTGGTGCCGCGTGTGAAGATGATCTCCTCCGGCGCGGCGGCGTTGATATAACGCTGTATGCGTCGCCGGCTGGCTTCCTGAAGGTCTGTGGCTTCCTGCGAGAGAGTGTGGACACCGCGATGCACATTCGCCTTGGTGGTCTCATACATGCGGGTTATTGCCTCGACCACCTCGCGCGGTGTCTGCGATGTGGCTGTGTTGTCAAGATATATCAGCGGCTTGCCGTTGACCTTGCGGTCGAGAATGGGGAATTCACCGCGTATCCTGTTGATATCCATATCCGTTATTTTTTACATGCTGCCATGGGGCACTGTCGGCCGCATGCCGATTCCGCACCTGCGAAACGACGCTCGGTCAGTATATGCAGCCGGTCGCGTAGCGACGGCACGTCGACGGCCGCGATGACATCGGCCATGAAGGCCTGGCGCAGAAGCTGGCGTGCCTCGGGCTCGGTCAGTCCGCGGGTTCTCATATAGAATACCTGCATCGGGTCGAGCTGGCCGGTGGCGCAGCCATGCGAACACTTCACGTCATCGTTGTAGATTTCCAGCTGCGGCTTGGAATACATTTTTGCTTCATTGCCGCCCACAAGGTTGCGGTTGGCCTGATAGGCTTCCGTCGAGACGGAGCCGGGAGCGACATATATGCGTCCCGTGAAGGCACCGGACGCCTTGTCGTCGACAGTAAATTTGAACAGCTCGTCGCTTTTGCATCGTGGCATGGCATGGTCTATGCGCGTGAATGTCGACAGTACACGCTCCTTGTCCTCGATTCCCATTCCGTAGAGACGGAGACCGGCGTTCTCTCCTTCGAAACGGCAGTAATATTCGTTGCGTGTGGTGCCGTTGAAGAGTGTCATGCCGTCGATGTTTACGTCCGACGACGCTCCCTGACTCATATAAAGAGCCGAGAGGCGCGTGGTCCTTTCTGTCGACTCCTCGATCTGGTAATAGTCGAGACGGGCGCGCTCGCCGACATGTATCTCTACTGTCTCGAGAGCCAGCATATCCTGATCCTCGGGCTGCGTGTGGTCGCAGGCGAGCAGTTTGCATTCCGCGTCATCCTCGATTATGATAAGCAGACGGCGAACGGCCATTATTGGCATCTGGCCTGTCAGGATGTTGACCAGCTGCAGCGTGCGTTCGAGCCGCACGCCCCGGCGGACGCGCAGATAGAGGCCGTCTTCGGCAAATAGCGTGTTCAGGGCTACTATCGGATTGGCCGGATCCGCTATCCTGCCATAGTACTCACTGACGTCATCGGGCGAGAGCCGTGCGAACTCATTGAGACTCCCCACGTCGACGCCGTCGGGCAGAGAGTCATAAGCCTCCGTGGCGGCCGCGAACGTGTCGTTGACATTCATCATGACAGACTGTGATGACGACACCGGCACATCGCAATGAAACGTCTTTTCCGGATCGAAATCGATATCGGCCTTCAGAAGGTTCAGTCCGTAGTCGGTCGACAGGAGCGCGTTCAGGTCGATATTCTCGAAATTCTCATCCCCTTTTGACGGAAGACGCATTTTCTCAAGTCGTCCGCAGGCCTCCTTCCGCAATGCGTTAAGCACTGGCGCGCCGTTGGCATCGATCAGGTCCCGATGCTTTCTGTATAGGTCTATATATTGTTTCAACGCATTCATTCGGCAGCCTTTTTAGTCGGGGTTTTCTTCCTTTATCCAGTCGTAGCCGCGTTCCTCAAGTTCGAGTGCGAGCTCCGGACCGCCGGTGCGCACGATCCTTCCTTTGTAGAGGATATGCACGAAATCCGGTTTTATGTAATCGAGCAGCCGCTGGTAATGTGTTATGACGATTGTGGCGTTGTTTGCGGTCTTTAGTTTGTTGACGCCCTCGGCCACGACGCGGAGCGCGTCGATGTCGAGACCGGAGTCTGTCTCGTCGAGTATCGAAAGCTTCGGTTCGAGCACCGCCATCTGGAAGATCTCGTTGCGTTTCTTCTCGCCTCCCGAGAAGCCCTCGTTGACCGAACGCGAGGCAAGCTTGTTGTCGAGTTCGACCACCGCGCGTTTCTCACGCATCATCTTCAGAAATTCAGTGGCTGTCATCGGCGGTTCGTTGAAATATTCGCGTTTCGCGTTCACTGCCGCACGCATGAAGTTGACCATCGAGACTCCCGGAATCTCCACAGGATACTGGAAGCCGAGAAAGAGCCCTTCATGGCTGCGGACCTCCGGCTCCATGGCAAGAAGATCCTTGCCGTTGAATTCAACGCTTCCCGAAGTCGGGGTATATGCGGGGTTGCCGGCCAGAACCATCGACAGAGTGGATTTTCCCGACCCGTTGGGACCCATTATGGCATGTACTTCTCCCGGCTTGACTTCAAGGTTTATTCCGCGCAAGATCTCACGGCCGTTTATCTCAGCATGCAGATCGTTGACTTTTAACATATCTATATCTAATAAATTTCAGGTTATTTCAAATGTGGATGCACGTGCGCACCTCCTCTAAAAAGTAAAACACGCGCGGGGCGTGTTTTATTTTTCTGTCACGATATTTTTTTGGCTTCCTCGAGTTGTACGCGATGGAAAAGTTCCGTCACATCCTCTCCGCCGAGCAGCGCCGGCGAAAGCTGCATCACCTCCTCCACGACATTGCCGTCGTCGGATCGCGCTGATTTCAGCAATATGGATCCGGGATTGAGCGCGAGCAGAAAGTTGTAGGCTATCGATACGAACATAAGATATCTGAACAGTCCGTAGACCCCTCCTCCGAGATTGTCGAGTATCGAGCGGTCGTCGCGTCGCAGCGCCTTTCCCAGAAACCCGGTGATGGTGGAAAACACCATGTATACCGATAGGAAGACTATCGTGGTCGAGAGCGTGTCATAGACGAACTGCTCCTCCACATGACCGTGGACCGACGGAAAGGCTCCGTATAAGACTCCGTAAAGTCCCGGGGCGAGTATCCGCGTGCTTATTATGCCGAATGCCATGCCGGTCACCGACGGAGCCTGCCTGGCGAGTCCGCGTCTGAATCCCCATATCGACCCGACAGCGGCGGCGACAATAACTGTCAGATGGTAGAGCATAGCAACGCTACGGCACTGCTTGATATTCCCTCCTCGCGTCCTTCGAAACCGAGGCGTTCGGTTGTGGTGGCTTTTACCGACACCTGATCCGCCCCGATTCCCATCACCTCCGCCAGAGTACGGCGCATATCCTCTATGTGTGGCGCGAGTTTCGGACGCTGGGCCATGATCGTGATGTCCACGTTGCCTATCGCGTATCCATGGTGCCCGATCATAGAGCACACATGCTCCAGCAGTATTTTTGAGTCTATGCCCTTGTAATGCGGGTCGGAGTCCGGGAAGTGCCTGCCTATGTCGCCGAGGGCGAGAGCGCCGAGCAGCGCGTCGCACAGCGCGTGTATCGCTACATCGGCGTCGCTGTGGCCGTCAAGCCCGTGGGTATGTCCGATTCTCACGCCGCATAGCCACAGCTCGCGGCCCTCCGCGAGACGGTGCACGTCATATCCCTGTCCTATCCTTATCTTCGGTTGCGGCATCATTTTCTTCTTTTTCCCATCAGGTCGCGCAGACCGTCCATGTCAAACGATAATGTGAAACGCAGCGTCTGGTCGAGAGGAGAGCTCTGGGCCGTCGCGAGCATATACGACGCGTCAAGCTGCACCACATTGAGCGAGAAGCCGGCTCCGAATGCGAAATACGAGCGGCCTCCCTTGTTGGGATGTTCGTAGTTGTAGCCTGCGCGCAGGAAAAACTGTTGGTTGTAGTTGTATTCCGCTCCGAGCGAGAACTGGATCTCCTGCAGTTCTTCCTTGAAGCCTCCGGGGGCGTCGGTAAAGCTTTTGAATATACCGGTGATCGGCGACATGGAGTTCCATGTGTCGTATGCCTCCCAGTATGCGTCCTGGCCCTCCTGCGTCTCCATGTCGTAGTCTTTGGGGCGCGGTTTCGTGGGCACGAGGAGTTTGTTGAGGTCGAGACCGATTCCGAGAGTGTGGTAGTCGGCCAGGGGGAACATGAAGTTCATGCCGAGTCGCAGATTGGTGGGCAGAAAGGCGTTTGTCACACCGTTGTCGTTGCTCACTTTCGTACCTATGTTCGATATGTCGAAGCCCCATGAGAACTGACATTCGTTCCGGCCGATCATGGGGAAAGTGGTGAAATATCCCGACAGGTCTACCGAGAATGCGGAAGCGGCCTTGAACTGTTCGCCGGTCTGTGTGTCCTGATAGGAGAGGTCAGAAAGAATATACCGGAGCACGACACCCATAGAGAATTTCTCCGACAGTTTGCGGGAGTAGCCGAGATCGAACGCGAATTCATACGGATTTATGGTCTGCACGTTCGAGCCGACATCCTCATAAGAGCTTGTAGTCACCTCTCCGAGCGAGAAATAGCGGAAGGATGCTGAAAGAGCCTGATTGTCGCCGCTTCCGAGTTTCCAGTAGCCCGACAGGTCGGCGAGAAATATATCGTTGACGATTTTACGCAGCCAGGGGGTGTACGAGATCGCGAGGCCTCCATGTGAGTATGCGAAGGCATATTTCGAAGGATTCCAGAACTGGGAGTTTACGTCAGGATCCGTGGCGGCTCCGAGATTACCCATACCGCTGCCCCTCGCATCGGGCGTGATGCTCAGGGTGGTCACTCCCGTGTTGACGGGATTGAACTCGTTGTCTTTGATGTCGTTCTGGGCGTATCCCGCCGCAGAAACCGCCAATAGGGCGGCAGCCGATATTTTTAAGTTGAGTCTCATCTTCTTAGTCGATTACTGTGAATTCCACCCAATTGGAATATATTTTCGATCCCCTTGCCGAGTTGCTGCGCACGGCTGCGCGATAGGTGCCGGGTTTTATTCCGGTGGTGTCGCATTCGGCATCAGGACCGGTTGTCTCGGACTCGGCTACGATATTGCCTTCGATGTCGCTTACTATGAGCTGCAGAGTCTCGTTTTCATTGCCTGCGATTTTGAAGTTTATCGTGTCGATGGCCACTTCACGGTCGGCGGTGAGTCTTAGCGGAGATTTGTCGGTTATGGCGAACTGGAGTGACTGCGGGCGGCAACTGTTGCCTGCGATGTCGGTGGCGTAATAGGTCGCGGTGTGCAGCCCAGCGCCGAGACGGGCCACGCTCACGGCTGCGGAATATTCCGGCACGGTCACTCCGTCGCTGTATTCATGGGCGATCTCTATGGCGTTGCCGTCTACGTTGAGGATCGTACCGCACGACTGGCCTATGCCCGGAAGCATGGCTGTGTCGTCGGCCGATTCGATCTTGAGTACCTGAAGGCCGGAGTCGAATGTCACGCTGACAGTCGGCGCTTCGGTGTCTTTCTCTGTTTCGGGAGCGGGTTCCGATCCTGCCTGGGCCAATGATATGGATCCGATACCCGACATGCCGAGCCGGCTCGACGGATCGTAGGCTCCTGCCATTACGGGCAGAGATGCGGAGCCCCCGGCGGCCGCCAGATAGTTGTCGCACTCTTTCGGCATCACAAGACGCACGCTGAACTCACCTCCGGTTACCTTCGATTTTACGGTCTGTAGACGCAGATCGTTGTATTTTATCTCTTCGCGTGTGATCTGTGTGTTGCCGTTGTCATCCACATATGTTATGGCCGGTACGCTTCTGACAGGCTCCATCAGCTTGACGGTGACATATCCGTTATAGTCCGACAGGGTCGATTCGCCGCTACCGGTCACACGGCCCTTGATCTCCACCACATCGCCTGCACGGTAATTTCCCGGGGCGACGGTGAGTTCGATATTGCCGAGGGCCACGGGGATCGGAAGACCCGGGTCGCCGATAAGCATGTAATCGATCTCTGTGTCATTGACCGAACGGTCTTTGGCCCGGGCATACGCCTCTCCGATAGAGGGAGTGACGGTGCGCCTGTTGTTGTTCGAGTCTAAGAACAGAGAGTTGACTAAATTTCGTGCCAGATTGTCGTTATGGTTCGACAGTACGGAGCGTGTCGCGCATATGGATCCCATAAATCCCCGTCTGGAGCGTATCACTGCCATGTCGCCTATGCCGTGTTCGCTGTTGTCCGGCCTGCACAGATCGCAGGCTGCGAGGAAAAGAAATCCGAGTTCGGGATTTGTGACTGTCACTGCGTCCGTGACACCGAAGCCCGACATGCCTCCTGTCCCGGCGTGTCCGTAATATATGGAGAAGAGTTTGCCCATATTGAGGGTCGAGTGGATCTGTTTGTTGGCAAGATCGGCGCCGAGAGCTTCGATCCATATGTTGCGATGGGCGAATTCCGAGTTATAGCCGCTTGCATAGGTCTGGAAAAGCTGTCCGAGGCGTATGGCTTGGTTGTCATGGAGATATGAGTCTCCGGCACATGATATCGCCATTGTCTCGTTGACCAGACCGGAGAAATCCTCTTTCTCGAGATATTCTTTTATCTTTGCCACGGCGAGTTCCCCTTCTTCAGAACTGTTGATCGGAAGAATGCCTACGCCCACTGATACCGGTGCGTTCTCGAGGTTGTCGGGATATGTGACATAATCCGACATGACTCCGTAATAGTCCATCACGCAGTGTCCTTCGGCGCTGAGATTGGGTTGCAGCTGCTGATAGGCTATATGGCCCTCTTCCTTACGTCCGGAATTGCGGACATCGCGGTAATCACCGTAGATCGGACCCATGAACAGCACGTTTTTCAGTCTGTGCGATTCATTCTGGTAGAGCATTTTGGTCAGCATGCGGTATGCCATGGGGTCCGGTGTGCCGGACGAGAATTCATTAAAGAGGGCCTGGGGCTTCACCACTTTCACGCGCTGTCCCAGATGAGAGGCATGAAGATCGGCGATACGTCGGGCGTAAGGTTCCATGTCGTCCGTTGTGAAAATCAGCATGTCTATGGCTTCGCCGCGGAGGGCATGAAGGTTCTGGTTTTCTATGGTGACGTAATCGCTGTTGATGGCTTTCAGCGTTTTTGCCGGGTTGAACACCACGGTTTCGCAGCGTCCCGTATAGTCATGGTACAACCATCCGTCTTCTGTGTCGAGCGCTTCCGGAGCGCCGTGATCGGTGATGTCCCATGCCAGGGAGCCGGCAGGCACCGGGTGTTTCCATACAGGGTTAGAGGTTGATTTGAAGGCTATGTACTGCTGGGTGAAATTGGTGTCGTCCAGAGCATATTCGAGTGATATCGGATATGTGACGGTCCAGTAGTCTATCCCTAACGGCTGGGAGGTGGAGTATCCTCCTGTAGCCGTGTAAGTGAGGGTGCCGCTACCTGTGTTGTCCGCACCGACCGTAAGTTTCATCGAGCTTATGGTGTTTTCGAGCGTATAGAGCTTGCTGTCAGTGCGGTTTAGAGACCACGTACGTGAACCTCCGAGCCTGATGGTGAGATTGCCGGTCTCTTTTTCCATGATTGCCACATCGGTAGTCACGGTACATTTGTTGGTGGCGGGCATATATGGCGCCCGTATCTGGAACTGTACGGGCGAGCCTGCCTTTATGTTCTCGCCCCAGAACGTCTGCCCGGAGAGATGTGTGCCCTGTGTGAGGTCTTTTTCATGATATAGATAGGCATAGCCGCTGCTGATGTTTCTGGCACTCTCTTTCTGTGCGACCGGGTGCGTGGGAACGGTGGCGGCGGCTCGGGAATCCGTCAGAAAATAATATGCCTTGTCGGAGTAGACGTTTTTTGATTCTCTGAAATGTTGTGCCGACAGATTGCTGCCGTAGCCCGATATCTTGAAATTTATTTTTGCTGTGCCTTGTCCGTAGAAAATGATTTTGTCGTTGGAGTGCATGATGCGCACGGGCATTATATTGTCTTCCACGAGCCGTTCGCCGTTTGCGCTCATGAAGTTGACAGGGAGCTGATAGCCGGAATTGCCATATACGGCCACAGCGGCCGGATTGCTGAATCCCATGGCCCGGAGCTGGGCGTAGGTTATCTCGTAGATGCCGGTATCTCCGATAGAGAACCGTACCCATTTGCCCGATGAGAGGGGCGAGTTGTCGGAAAATTGATATGAGGTATAAACCGGAAGATTTGCCGCGTCAGCCACGGGCGCGAGTGATCCGAGCAGAAGCGGCAAGGTCAGTATGAAGTTTTTTTTCATCTTATGTTTATGTCAATCAGTTTCATGTTTTGGTCAGGTTGTTCGGCCGTTATTTTTGTTTCCGGAGTGAGAGGCATTCCTTCGGGGGAAAGCGCGGCCAGAATCAGATCTCCGTTTTTCAGGGTATTGTCGCTGCTTATGGCTTCGATTATCTCTCCTGCCTGACGGTGCATCAATGTCAGATCATATTGCATGACGCTGTCTCCGCATTCGATCTTTATGGCCTTGCATTCTATAAACGTATCGGGAGGCGCCAAATTGCCAAGCATGCAACTTCTGTCGAATGCTGTTGCCTGGGTCCAGGGCATGCCTTGCTCCCGAAGTTCCCGGAGCCGGTTTGACGCCACCACGGCCACGGCTGCCGTCGCCGAGTCGATATAACGGTCCGCAAACCGTCGTGCTATGCTTTTGCCGAGTCTTCCGATACGATAGCATATGCTCGGAAAAGCGAGAAATTCCGTATCGAAATCCGGTACGAAAAAAGGATTGCCTGTTCTGAGTATCGATGAGTCGGGCATTTCATACCATGCCGGCTCGCCTGTGCCCATCGGTGAGTCTTTGCTTGTCTTGCCGTAGTTGTGTATGACCGCGAATATTTTCATTTTGGCGTTATTGCTGGCTCAGTGAGTCCAGTCTTGTGAATATGAGCGCGAGATGCGCATAGATTGAAGTGTTGGCCATTACCACGCCTTCGGCTACCTTTACCCGGTAGGGCGTGAAGTTCCAGATGGCCTTTATGCCGGCTCCGATAGCTATGTCCGCCGATTCTTGCGCGACTTCGGGAGGCACTGTCAGTATGCCGATGTCGGCCGGGGTGGTGCGCATGGTGTCGTAGATCTCGTCCATGTGCCTTATAGGCACTCCGAGATCTGTCCGTGATATGATGTCGGCGTTTACGTCAAACCCGGCCACGATCTCGAGGCCGTAGTTTGACAGTCCGGAGTCGCGTATCAGAGCCTTCCCGAGGCTGCCCGCGCCGATCACATAGGCTTTGTGCGAGCGCGAGAACCCGAGAAACTCGCTCAGGGCGCGTGCCAGATCCTCCACTTCGTATCCGATGCGGGTGCGTCCTTTCACTCCTAAAAACGAGAGGTCTTTGGCGATCTGCGACGCATCGACGCTCAGAGCGCGCGATATTTTTGTCGATGACACATACTTGACGCGTTTGTGTCGCAGTATGTCGACATAGGCCAGATACCAGGGCAGACGTCTCAGTGTCGGCTCCGGCAATATGATGTTGTGCAGCTGGTTCATTGTGCCGTCACTGCGATTTTCTTCGATTTGGAACTGCATGTGCCTTCCGGAGATTCGAGAGTCGCACGGTAGATGTATATGCCGCGGGGCACGCGGTTTCCTCCGGTGTCGGTAAGATCCCATCTTGTGCTGATGATGCTCTGCAGGTCGCTGCTCAGCGTCTCGTCGGTTTCCCACATCTTGCGGCCGTTGAGGTCATAGATCCCCAGGCTGCATTTCATGGCCGTGTTGGGACGGTCTATCATGATGCGGAAGTCTACCGATTCGGAGGCCGCGCTTGTGCTTGCCGTGATGTCGTAGATAGTCGGCTCCACAGATGCTCCGACATTGATTTCGATCGATGCCTTCGACACGTTGTTGGCGTTGTCCCATGCCGTAAGTGTCAGGGTGTGGCGTCCGGGCTCAACATCGTCGAGCGGATAGACTATCGTTCCCAGATCCGGATCTGTGGCGTCCTGTTCGAAATATGCGTTCAGCCCGCTGTGGAAATCCGTGTCGTCCACTGTCAGAAGGAGGGAGTGCCCTATGCCCGACTGCGAGATGTTTATGCCTGATTTGTCACGCAGCTGCGCGAATACCACGAGATTGCGGTTCACCACGCTTTCGGGCCCGACATTGGGACTGTTCACATAGAAGTATTCTATTTCCGGTCCTTCAGTGTCGTCGGTCGCAGATTCGTCATATCCGTACACATATAGTTTCTCGCATGCGCCGTTGGCTTCGGTGCCTTTGTCGCTCCATGCGTAGCCCGATATCAGGGCCGGTGTATAGTTGCCTTGTATCTCTGGTGGCACGCGGAGCACCGCCTGCCAGCGGCCTCCTTTCACCTCGGTGTTGGTGGCGGCCAGACGGCTGTCACGGTCATTGTAGCTTTTGACTTGTCCGTTCTTCCCTTGTCCCAGAGTGGTTATGACACGTTCCGCGTCATAAAGCTGGAGATTAAGCGTGCCGTTGAAGTCTGTGGCGAGATTCCCTTTGGCATCGGTTATCTCTCCTGCGAGCCGAACGGTCGACATCGCAGCGAGTTCAGGATAGTTTTCTACCGTAGCTGTCGATATGTCCGTGTCATTTATGGTCGATACGTTGACGTTGTGTGTCGCGCTCGGTATTCTTATGGCCGGATCGCCGAGAAACGCGTAGCGGCGTCTGTTGCAGGGACTGCCTGCGTCCGTGCAGTTGTTTTTGCCTCTTACGTATACGTCTCCGAATGTTCTCGGACCTCCGTCGGTGTCTCTGGCGAAAAACTCGGACATGGTGGCGAAGTTCAGATCGCCGTTGGGAGATATGTAGACTGTGCGGGTGGCGGCCATCAGTCCGATGACGCCTGATTCGGGATTGAGAAGCAGATGTTCGGCGCCGCTGAACGACGGTTTGTCCCAATAGGCGAATCCGCAGGTGGCGGCGTAGATGAAGGTCAGGTTCTTGTTGGTCATCGATGTGATGCTTTCCCATTCCCACAGATGTTCGTGGCCCCATCCCACGGCGCTTGCGTGACCGATGTAGTCGGTCATCATTACGCCGTCGTTGTAGTTGCGCATCATGCGCTCCGTGGCTTGCGGATAAGTGGCCCCGACGCCTGTCATGACGCGCGGATAGGAGTCGAGATATACTCTGTCATATAGAAACGCCGCTCCGTTGCCGCCCGACCGCAGGTTGTTGTAGACTTTCTGTGCCTGATTGAAGTGCTGGGCGTTGTCGTCGTCGTCGGCTATGAGCATCACCTTGTTTCGCCAGGATCCGAGGTTGGGCTCCTTGACATATTTCTCGACTTTGGCCGCCATGTCGAGGGCTTCCTGTGCGGAAGTGACGGGGAAACGGCCTACAGCCACGCGCAGCATGGCTGTGTTCATGTTGAACCCTGTTTCGGTGACATCGTCGAGCATGGCTATGATGTCGTCCGTGCAGTATGAGTCTGCTTCCATCAATCCCGTGTAGCTCTGCCATATGGGCAGCGGAGTATAGCCGGCGCCTCTTACGGATGCCGACACCATCTTGTTGTCGTAAGAGGGCTTGCCCATCAGTATGCAATACTGCAGTTTATGTCTGTCACGGCTTTCTCCGCGGTCATACCACATCTTCAGCATCCGGCGGAATGCGCCGACATCTTTTTTGCCGCCGGAGAATTCGTTGTAGATCGCATCGGCGTCGAGCACAGCGACTCTCATGCCGTCATGCTCGGTGTGCAGGGCTGCCAGTCGTTCCGCTCCCTGGCGGTATTCGGGCAGCGTGATAATCACCATGTCGGGCGTCTCCATGCCGTGTATGTCCTGGTTGGCTACGTTTCCTACAGTGGTTGTCGCCCGGTTGACCGACTCCGGATTGAAGGCCACAAACTCACGGTAGCCGCTGTAAGTGCAGGTGAAGGACGCCTTGTCGCCGTCGAGCGCATAGTCTACTTTGCGGGGTGCGACAGGATCTGTCACATCCCAAATTACGGTCTGGTCGGAACAGCCGCTGACTGTGAAGCCTTCTCCAGGTTTAAGATTTCCGTAGAAGTGCAGCTCGCCCTGATTGATGGCGGTGCGGCGGTCGTAAAATAGTTCTATATAGTCGAGACGGGCCTTGAACAGGACGCCGCTGTAGGTGTAGTCTATTCCGAGGTCAAGTTTGCCGTCAAGTCCGCTTATTTCTTTGATGGTGCCTTTTTTGCCGCTGGGGCCGTTTATGGCGCAGTATACGTTTATGTCGGTGGTGGCCTGGATTTTGTCGCGCTCGGTCGACGGCAGCTGGTCACCGTTGGCAGTGAAGATCAGCGACGATGGGCCTGTGGCCTTGGCGGCGTAGGCCTTGGCCTTGTCATCGGCCATGTCGGGGAGTGTGAATGAGAATGTCTGGTTTTTCTTCGACCGGAAATCTTCTCCGTAGATCTGACATCCGGATTCGCCGGCAGGCTCGAGTTCCTGCTCGTGTACCAGACGCTCGGTGAAGACGGTGCGGCTGTTTTCAGCTGCCGCCGCCGTCGTCGGCGCCGCTTCCATTTCGGTGCTTTCTACGGGTATGTCGCTGATGAAGTAATATGTATTGTCATCGAATTCATGTATGGAATGCTCATAGGGCGTTTCTTTTGATTCAGCCCAGCTGTAATGGTCTGCGGCGAAAAATACAAGCCCTTTTGCGGTGCGCACGCTCGGGATGAGGGGCAGATCGTCGTGATCCTCTTTCGTCAGTCCGTATCCGAGCTGACGGCCGCCGCGCCCGAACACGTGTACGTTCTGGGGATTGGTAAATCCCGCCTGACGCAGCTGGGCGTCAGTGATGACGTTCATTCCTCCGGACGAAACCTTTATCTTGACCCATTTTCCCTGGGCCATCTTTGAGTTGGCCGCGTAAAAATCAGCAGGCAGCCCGTATGCAGTCAGTGCCGGCAGCGTGGCGGCGGCCGGCAATAATATCATTGACAGTGTATGTAATGCTTTTTTCATCCTTTACTCCCGGATAATATTTATCTATGAGTAAACGGATAATATCGCTGTTTTATTGTGGGTGGAAGGCTCTTTCGGGGGTGTGGATCACCGTGCGAATCCGAGTGCGTCGTATATCCTGTCGGTCGCGCCTATCTTAGAGCGGATATACTCTCCGGCGAGTCTTCCGCGCCTTTCTCTCTCGGCGGCTGACAGGAGGAGAGAGTCGGCGGCTCTTATGAATTCCTCTTCCGATGACACAGGCACGCCCCCGCCGCATTCGGCAAGTTCATGCGCTTCGATAAATTTCTTATTGTTGGGTCCGTAGATCACAGGTATATCATACACGGCCGCCTCGTTTATGTTGTGGAGACCGGCGCCGAATCCGCCGCCCACATAGGCGGTGTCGCAATATGCGTAGGCTGACGACAGCAGTCCGAAACAGTCGATTATGAGCACCTGTTTCCCCTCTGCCGCTTCAGGATTTTCGCGCATCTCGCTCAGCAGCACGGCTCCGTTGGCGAAACGCGACCTCAGGATGTCGAGCCGGTGGGTGTCGAACTCGTGGGGAGCTATGACAAGTCTGACTTCGGGGTGGCTGTCGAACCAGTCGGAGTAGATTTCCTCGTCGGCAGGCCAGCTGCTGCCGGCCATCATGACAGCGGGGGCATTCTCTTCTCCACGGCGCGTGAATGCCTGGAGTTCAGGTATCTCCTTTCGCATGGCGCGAATCTGCGACACGCGGTCGAAACGTGTGTCGCCGCATACCTCCACATTGTGTACGTGTATGCTTTCCAGAAGCTCGCGGCTTCGGCGGTCCTGCACGAAGATGCGGGTGTACCATTTGAGCCACATGCCGTACCACGATCCGCGGTGACGGAAGAAGTACTGGTCCGGACGGAATGCCGCGCTGATAAGATATGTCGGGATGCCTCTCGCGTAGAGCTCGTGCAGATAGTTGCGCCATATCTCGTATTTGACGAATATGGCCATTTCGGGCCGCACCGTGTCGATAAATCGTCTTACTCGCGCCGGGGTGTCGAAGGGCAGATAGCACACGCAGTCTGCTCCTTCGTAATGGTTCCGCACCTCATAGCCCGACGGTGAGAAAAACGTGAGGAGTATCTTGAATTCAGGGTGCGAGGCACGGATCTTCTCTATCAGGGGACGTCCCTGTTCGAACTCTCCGAGCGACGCGGCGTGTACCCATATCACTCTGTCGCCCGGATGGAGATCTGTCTCCAGCCGGTTCCATATGTCGCGTTGACCCTTGTCGAGTTTGCGTGCTTTCGGATTGCTGAGTCCGGCCACGCGCACGCCGAAACGGTATAACGCGATTCCGGCCGTGTAGAGCGGGGCTTCCAGTATCTGACGGCTTGCCTCTTCCGCTACTATCTTGAAATCCTTATACATTGATCTTCTCGATGGCGCGGCGTATGCGTGCTGTTACTTCATCCTTGGGCATCAGTTCTGTTATGTCGAACATGTGTGGTCCGCGGCATGCGCCGACCACGGCCAGACGGAACGCGTTCATCACATTGCCTAAGTGATAGCCTTTTTCCGCTATCCAGTCGAGCACGATTTTCTCGGCATTGGCCGATGTCATGTCTTCTATGCCATCAAGTACGCCGATAAGCTCTTCCATGATGCGCGGGGTGTCTTCATTCCAGCGCTTGCGCACATCTTTCTCTGCATATTCCTCAGGGGCGGCGAAGAAGAAATCTCCTTGTTCGAGAAGGTCCCCGACAAGATTGGCGCGTCCTTTTACCATTCCGACTGCTTTTGCCACATATTCCGGCGCGAATCCGGTCAGGCCTTTCTTCTCGAGCATCGGCATCAGCAGTGCTGCGAGTTCTTCGTCGGGCATCTGCAGCATGTATTCATGATTGAACCACAGGCCTTTCTTGTAGTCGAACTTGGCGCCCGATTTGGAGCAGTGTTCGAACGAGAATTTATCGATGAGCTGTTGCATGGACATGACTTCCGAGTCATCGCCGGGATTCCAGCCGAGCAGGGCGAGGAAGTTGACGACCGCCTCGGGCAGATAGCCGTTCTCGCGGTAGCCCGCCGATATTTCTCCAGATTTCGGGTCGTGCCATTCGAGGGGGAATACGGGGAATCCGAGTTTGTCGCCGTCGCGCTTCGACAGTTTGCCGTTGCCGACCGGTTTGAGGAGCAGCGGCAGATGTACGAACTGCGGCATCGTGTCTGTCCATCCGAACGCTTCGTAAAGAAGCACATGGAGAGGTGCCGAAGGCAGCCATTCCTCGCCGCGGATCACGTGTGAGACCTCCATCAGATGGTCGTCCACGATGTTGGCGAGGTGGTATGTCGGAAGGTCGTCGGCGCTTTTGTAGAGCACCTTGTCGTCGAGTATCGAGGAATTGATGGTGACTTCTCCGCGGATCAGGTCATTGACCTTTACTTCGCGCCCCGGCTCTATGAGGAATCTGACCACATATTGGTCGCCTGCCGCGATGCGGCGTTCCACCTCTTCGGCGGGAAGGGTCAGCGAATTGTTCATGTTTCCGCGTGTGGACGCGTCATATTGGAAATTGGGTACTGCCGAGCGTGCAGCCTCGAGTTCTTCGGGTGTGTCGAACGCTATGTAGGCTTTGCCTGCGTCGAGAAGCATCTTCACATGCTCGCGGTATATGTCGCGGCGTTCCGACTGCTTGTACGGACCGTATGCCCCTCCTTCGCGCACGCCTTCGTCGATGCCGATGCCGAGCCATGCGAGCGACTCGTTGATATATTCCTCGGCACCCGGCACGAACCTGCGGCTGTCAGTGTCCTCGATGCGTAGTATCATGTCGCCGCCGTGCTGGCGTGCGAATATATAATTATAGAGGGCCGTGCGTACTCCGCCGATATGAAGCGGGCCTGTAGGCGACGGTGCGAATCTTACTCTTACTTTGCGTTCCATCTCAAAAATTTTTTGCAAAAATACAATAAAAAAATTACATAAAAAAGCGCGGTCTTATCGAGGACCGCGCTTTTTTAAATTATATAGGTAGTGTAAGGTGGTTTAGAATATCACTTTGGTGGCTTTGGTGCCGCGTACCATGATGTAGATGCCCTTTTCGGGATTGTCTACACGCTGGCCCTGAAGATTGAAGTAGACGGGCGCCGCTTCCTCGTCCGATACGATCTCGTCGATTCCTGTCCAGGTGTAAGGCTCCAGACGGGCTGTCTTGTCCGGCCAGTCAACGACGATAGTGTATTCGCCGTTGGGTGCGGAGAAGGCCTTGGCATTGTTGCCATCGCTGCAGGCGACAAATCCTTTTGCCTGACCGAGTGTCGCGAGAGATGTGTCGACTGTCGGAGCGAAACGGTTGCCCGATGCGTTTAATTCATTCCAGCCGCCGTTATTACCGTCTTTGCTGCTGAGAGATTTGGCAAACGAGAAATACCCTTCGGTAGCCTGTGCTCCTCCTCCTTTCACGGTGACATGGGCGTAGAAAAGATTGTCTTTCTTTGTCATCTCGACACCGTCGTTGGGAGCCCATGTCTTGCCGTTGACCTCGCCGATCACGTAGAATTTCGCAGGCATTGTCGGGTCGATGATTGGATCGTCGCCGCCGCCCTGATTGGTGCCTATTGTCAGCGTCATATTGGAGAAATCGGCAGTCAGGTCGTAGGTGCCCGGCGCGATTGTCCATGATTTGCAGCCCGAGGCATCGACACCGTTGAGATATGCGGTTATCGCTGTCGAGGTGTTGTCAGTGAGTTGTGTACCCTCCACGGCTGCGCCGTAACGGTTGGCTGCCATGTTGAGCGCATCCCAGTCTTCGGCGAGGGCGTCGGAGAGGTTGAAATAGCAGACTGTCTCGCCTGCAGCCGCCTGAAATGTGGCCGTGATGGTGAATTTGTCTCCCGATTTGGTCATCTCCGGACTTGCCGAAGTGCTCCATTGCGCGCCTTTTACATTGCCGAGAAGATACAGTTTCGCAGGCGTTGTGCCGGGAGTCGGATCATCACCGCCGCCTACATCGGTTTTTGTCCATACGCAGTAGTCGTTGCCCGATGCCTTGATGTCGGAGTTGGTGTAACCGTCGGGAGATACCTGCGCCGAACCGATCTTGACTACTGCCTTACCTTTTGAACCGGTCATCTCGGCCATGTAGCAGTCAGTTGTCGATCTGAGCACTTTTACCGCCGAGTTGTTGTGGATGCCGACGGCGTTGCGGATCTCTATAAGTTTCTGTATTGCGGCTTTGTTGGCCTTGTAGTGGGGGAGGAACACACAAGGTGTGCCCGGACTCATGAGTATGAACGCGTTTGCGGCCACGACATTGCCGTTGAATTTATTATAGTTGTCACGATATGTGTCGTGGTTGTCGACAAATGTCACTGCATACTGCGAATAGCCGAAGTGGATCATGCCTGCAGGCTGGTCGGTGGTGCCGTTGGCTTTCCACACGAGGTTTGTCATGTCGCCCGATGAGAAAGCCTTGTTGATGGCATATTTGCAGGGGAAGTCGAAAGCCGCCGACGTCTTGCCTGTGGCTTCGATCCATCCGGCTACTGCATCATAACTTCCGTCCCAGTATTCGCCTACGGAATATTCCACATTGGCATACTCGTTGTAGATCTTGTTGTATTTGCCGCTGTAGCCTTTCACCATGTCGTAGCGCATTCCGGCATATCCGTATTTGTCCTGGAGGCACTTCACATAGTTCTTGCAGTTATTCTGCACGTTGGCGTTGGTGTGGTCCAGATCCCGGCAGCCGTCGAAGTTCTCGCCTGTGTCATAGTTGCCCGTAGGATTGGGCTGCCCGGATGCGCTGGCCATCTCGTCGTTTTTGCAGATACCGTCAAGACCTATCGACCAGGTCTGGCCGTTCCAGGTCTCTGTCGGGAAGTCATACCAGTTTGTCACGCCGTTGCGGTGGTTGATCACGCAGTCGGCTATGAACCCGGTGCCTTTGGCCTTGTATGTCTGGATCATCGAGAGCAGTTCCGCCTCCGTACCGAACGACGAGTTGTGGTTGGTAAACCAGTACTGCGGCATGTAGCCCATGTTGTTGCTTGAGCCGCAGTGTCCTGAATTAGGTATCCATATGAGTTTGAAATACTTTGACAGTTCGTCGGCCTGAGCCTCGAGATTTGTCCATTTTGTATCGGTGTATGAGTCCCAGTAAAACCCCTGGAGCATCACGCCCTCATAGTTCGCGGGCCAGCCTATGGCCAGCGCGTCGGCCGACACCGTCAGTGCCGCGGCGGCCGTCAGTGAGGCGACCGTCAGTCTTGAGAATAAATTCCTCATGGTCTTTATGATGTTTAGTAGGTTAATCAAATGCAAATTTAACCAAAATTTCAGAATATATGAAACCTTGTGTGTTAAATAAATACAACGGTCCCGCATCTTGAAAGATGCGGGACCGTATCTGTCGGTATTGAGTGTATCCTTAGATTACCACTTTGGTGTTGGCTACGATATAGAAGCCCTTGGGAAGCTCATAGTAGTTGTAGCCTGCGGTGACGGGAAGTGTTCTTACCGTACCGTCGATCTTGACAGCCTGTACGGTGCAGTCCTTGTCGGCGTAGACTACAAGCTGACCGCCTTCGGCGAAGACTTTGATTCCGTATTCACCACGGATGTCGCTGACTCCGGTTGCCGAATAAGTGCCGACAATATTGCCTGAACAGTCGTAGATGGCGTTGTTTTCGAGTTTGAGATCTTTGGTCTGACCGTTGCCGTTGAATATGATCATGGGGTTCTTGAGACCTTCTGCGGGCAATGTCAGTGCGTAATGATAGAGGCTCTTGCCCTTCCATTCCAAAGTCTCGGTCAGAGTCTTGCCGGGCCATGCGCCGGAGAACGCGTTGTCTCCCATGTGGTTGTCGTCCCAGCAGTATGCGTTTACTGTCGGCCAGTTGTCAGTGTTGGAGAAGTATGCATGCCATTTGTCTTCTACCGGTAGATCCGTCTTGGTGTAGGTGAACGCCGTGCGGGTCTCGCCGACTTCGTTCTTGGCGTAGGCGTTGATCGTGGTTGTCTCTGTCAGAGTGATCGGGCCGGTGTAGCGTGTGCTCGAAGCCGATGCCTGGGTGCCGTCGAGAGTGTAGTAGATGTCGGTGGCGGGCGATACGCTCAGGGTCACGTTCAGAACGTCGTTGAACTGCTTGCCGCTTGCCGGATCGGCGGAGATGCGCGGAGCTTTCGGACCGGGGGTGATGTCGAGTTTAGTAGCCGACGAACCGCCGTCGTATTCATAATATGTATCTTCGGTAATGCCTTCTATATTGCCCGTCTGGGCTCCGTTGCGGTTTAGGATGATGCTTACGGGGTCTGAGGTGTCGAACGTATAGTAGTAGAATGTGCGTCCGTCCACTTCTGTTGTCTCGGTCAGAGCCGTGCCTGGCCATGCGCCGGCAGGTTTTCCTGCATCGTTCCATGCATAAAGGTTGGTGCCACTGATGTCGGCGCCGTTCTTACCGGTCACGTATATAGTGATTACGGCGTTGGGATCGACTTTCTTGTAAGTCACCGAACCGGTCTGAGTCTCACCTTCGCCTGTTGCGCTCCATGTCACGGTTACGCTCTCGCCGAAGCTCATGCCGTTTCCGATGGTGAACTGCTGGGGCTGACCTGCTGTAAGGTCGATGTGTGCGCCGCCTGCGATCTGGAACCAGCCTGTCTCGGCGCCTTCGTTGAGTGATGCGGTCACTGTCAGTGTCTCGCTCTTGAATGTTCCGCCTGCGGGATCGAATTTGACAGCTGCGCGTTCGATCACGTCGTCGATTGTGTAATAGTCGGGTGTGCCGGGATCCTCGAACTCTACGCTGCCGCCCTTGGCTACGGGCGCCGACGCATAGATGAACTTGCCGTCTTCTCCGACTTTGCCGCCTGTCCAGTCTTTTACGAGAACGCGAAGCTGGCCTTGGGTCGAGGGTGCGGTCACGGTGATCGTGCCGCCGCCCTGATACGTCTGGCCTGTCACGATGTCGGTGTATGTTCCGGCGGGAACGTCGCTGAATGTCGCGCCGCCGTTGATGGCCACGAGGGCGTAGGAGTCCTTGTATGCGCGCTTGAATGCATGGCCGCCATCGGCCTCACAGCCGTCGAATGTGTACTGGCCCTTGCGGAGCGCGGGAACTGCCGCGCGGATCTGGTTCAGACGTATGATGTGCTGTGCGAGATCGGCGTTAAGTGTCTTCTGTATGTTGCCGGAGGCTGTGTAATTACAGAAATCATCGGCTGTTACGGAGCCTTCGAGGTATGCGCCGTAGTATGCGCGGCCCGAGTTTTTGAGGGCGAGGTCGGGGCCTTTGTCGATGGTGACGCCTTTCTGGAATTCGACTTCCGAGCCGTAGTAGATACAGGGGATGCCGCGGAAGGTGAACATCAGCGAGAGGTTCTCGGCCCATTGGGCTGTGCCGCCGTTGAAGCGTATGCCGTCGTTGGGGCCGGGACAGTAGTCGTGGGAGTCGACATATACGACATTCCACGAAGCGTCATTATAGAAGTGGTCGCCTTCATTGGCGATGCGCACGGCTTGGTCGGCGGAGTTGAAGTTGTAGTGCATCGGGAAGTCGATTACGTTGAAGCCCGAGGCCTGCGAGTAATCAGGTTCGTGCCATGCGCCGTTCTTCATGAACACGTTGTCGGAGTTGTACACCGTGCCGGGGTCCTTGAGGCAGGTGAGCATATTGCCGAGGGGTGCGGCGCCTTCGCTGACGTTCTGCTGTGCCCACCAGTCGGCTGTGAATGAGTTCCATTCGTTTACGAGTGCGGGGTCTGATTTCCATGTGTAGTAGTGGCTGGAAAGCAGATGCTGGTCGCGGTAGATGACGCCGCCGAATCGGGCGCAGCATTCGCCGAACATGTAGAAGGGAGCGCCGTTGAGGCGTTTGTCCTTGTACTTTTCGCCCAGTTCGATGAAGCGGGGGATGAAGGCCGAGTTGAAGGTCAGTGGAGCGATGTGGCCGGTGGTGTCGATACGGAAGCCGTCAACACCCATTTCGATGAATTTGCCGTAGCACTCCACGAGGTAGTCGACAACAGCGGGGTTCTCGGTGTTGAGGTCGACGCAGTCGCCGGCAATCTGACCCCACCAGCGCGAGGGATCGTCCCAGTTCCATGCGTTGGCCACGTGGTGCCAGTAGTTTTTGTTGTCGTGGTTCTGTCCGTCGGTGTTCTTGAGGTATTTGAAACGTTCGCTATACTGGGTTACCTGACCCTCGTTGGGCAGATCCCAGTAGCTTGCTCCTCCGAGACGCTGGTCGTCGGGGATGAGGCAGGCGGTGATATCGGCCTGATTGCGGATGTTCTGGTCGCGGTCGAAGAGGTGGCAGAAGTAGTTCTCGCCGAAGTTGCCGGTATGCTGGAGCACAATGTCGAGGATGATTTTCATGCCCTTTGAGTGCGCGGCATCGATAAGGTCTTGGAAGTCCACGTCCTGCGCCGAGCCCCATTCCTTTCGGCTTTCGTAGCGGAGGTCTACGCGACTGAAGTCCATGGCGTGGTAGCCGTGGTAGTCGAAGCCCGATCCATTCTGAACCACGGGAGTAATCCATACGGCGGTGAAGCCTAGTGCCTTGATGTAATCGAGCTTTTCGATAAGGCCGGCGAAGTCACCGCGCCAGCACGGGTCGTTGTTATTAATTTGGTTTTCCTGCCCGTCCCAGCACAGCACGTTGTTCTTGGGGTCTCCGTCGTAGAAACGGGTCGTTATCGCGAAGTAGATGGTCTCGTCGCGAAAGTCCGTGCGGTCGCCGATGAATGTCTCGGCATTCGCTGTCATCGCGGCGGCTGCGAGTCCGCAGGCCGCCACGAATCTTGAGATTTTTTTCATGGAGAAAAATTGTTGATGTAGATTATATGATTAAAAGTTGTTACACTGCACGGTTCAGAGTCCGGTCAATATGACTCTTCAGAGTAATTTTCAATGCAAAATTGGCAAAAAAAATATATGTGTACAAGGAAACATGTTGCACAACATATTTTTTAAATATATTTCCGCGTCAGGAAACATTTTAAATTCAAACCCTCTTAATAGATTTTCCCGATTATCGTTACATCCAGTTCCTCTCCCAATCGTCGCGCGAGCCGGAAAATACGTTCAGATCCACATCTCCGCGTATCCCGGGTATGCGTCCGTGGTGGTCGAATTGCCAGTATGTCCAGTCCGTATTGGTGGAATTGTCGGTAAACTGACATATCCACAGCGGAGAACCTTCGAAGTCGGGGAGAAGGTATTTTTCATAACCGGCGCGGTTTGAGTATAGCGTGACCCGGTGGCCGCGAAGGTTGAGATATTCGATCATAAGCTGCAGCCGCGCCTTTATGGAGTCGGCCGGCACGCCAGTAGCGTTCCCCTGGTCTTCCACATCGATTGCCACCCCTAACTCGAGCGGGCGCGGACCGATGACGCGCAATAGGTTTTTTGCCTGTTCTATACCGTCGCGGTCGAAACGGAAGAAGTGATAGGCACCGGTTTTCAGTCCGGCGTGACGCGCTTTCTGATAATTCAGCACGAAATTCTCGTCGCGGAAATTCGCGCCTTCCGAAGCCTTGATAAATACAAAATCGTAACCCGCCGCCGCTGCCGCGTTCAGATTGGCATAGCCGTTATGCGACGATATGTCGAAACCGCGTACGGGAAACCGCTCCGGATCGACATAGGGCGGCGAGGACATGTAGTGGTGCCATGCCCACCATGTCGCTGCAGCGAGAAGCAGAGTCACAAGCAGGAACCATCCGGCGACTATTATGTCTTTCTTAGGTCTCATGACGGTCTGTGGTCCGGTAAATGAGTCTTGTTCACGGCCGGATCTCTTTTAAATAACGTGAAATCTTCCGATTCGATTACGGGAAGATAGCCCTTTTTTTCAATATATCGTGTCATGACTTCCGATTTTCTTGGCGTGTGGAATCTGTTGGCTGCCATTCCTTCGCCACGGATGAATTCAGTTGAAGGCGCGCCCCATTCGGCTCCGAGGGTCTTGAATTTCATCATCATTATATATGGTGGCGGGGTGTGCGTTTCGAGTTTTTCGGAAAGCATGGCGGGGGAGAGCAGTTCGGGCCAGGAGCAGCCTATGGCCGGAATGGTCGCGGTGAGGTGGTTGATCATTGGCGCGGAACCATATACAAGAAGTGTGTCGCCGGGTGAGACATGTTTTCTAAGCTGTCCGAGCATGGTGTTGACACGGCGCGCACGTGCGGGCGATGTCATTATGCCGCGTGCGGAAGGTGATTCTATCCTGCCTTTCATGCCGCTCAGCGGGGTGTCGTCGAAATATGTTCCTCCTCTGACGAGCCCCGCCACGCACGATGCCGCGAGGATTGCGGTTATCGCCGCTGCCGCGACTGTGCCGTGTCGGCGGCATGACAGCGTTAGAGATACCGCAAGAGCATACCATAATATTATTGTGCCGGCGTTGTAGATGCCGTTGTCGGACCCGAGCGGAAGTATAAGGATCATGAAGAGCGCGGCTGCCGCTGCCGTGCGAAGTCTTGTGTCGAAAAGGGCGCTGCAGCATCCCGCCAGGGAAATTGCCGTAAGCGATGTCATGATATCAGCCTTCGCAAGCATCCATGCGGCGATTATGCACAGAGACGTCCCGATGATCCTGCGTGCCGCCGGCATGACGCGCGGATATTCTGACTCATATTTTTTCGTCAGACGGGCGGTCATGCCGTAGACCACCGCCAGACCGACAAGTTTAAGTGTCATTCGGACTATAGTCATCCATGACGATATCTGCGCTTGTATCAGACTGGAGAGCCCGTGGCTCGATTCCGTGCCGGGCGTGGCGGCTGTGGCTGTCAGGTCGCGTATGGTCGCGGCCAGTATGGGCAGATGGCCTGCAAGGAGGGCGCCGAGCAGGACCGCTCCGAGTCCCGACAGCCAGCCCGCGAGCCACAGCGCCGCGAGTCTGGTCCGGTGCCGTGACGCCGATATCGGGATAATGGCTACAAAAAGAATTTCGAGAATGTTGGGTATGCGGGTCAGTGTGTTGAGTCCGGCCACTGCGCCGGAAAGCAATAAAAGCAGATATGTCTTGCGCGCGGTTTTGTTCCGGTCTTTTTCCGGCATGTCCCCACTCTCCCGGGAAAGTCCGGTCGTAAGGAACTTGAGCGATATCAGCGCGAGCGTGACGGTCATTATGTCGTTGTAGAATGTCAGGGGTGTGCCCCACGCGCCCGCTGTCACGAGTATGACCGTCAGCAGAATGGGCATAAAACCGCGTTCTCCGCGTAGCATGCGCCATACGCAGCATATGCAGAGAAGATTGCACAGGGCGCCGAACACACGCATGGCGAGTATCGAGCCTCCCGTCAGCGAAGAGACCGCGCCTCCGGCGATGCCGCTGAGATAATACATGAAGTTGTAGCCCACGGCTTCGGGATTCGTGAAGATGTTGTCGTAGAAAGTCATGTAGAAGCCAGAGTCACACAGCTCGAATCCGCAGAATGTGGCGGGAAGCTGCATGACAGCGCCTATGAGGAGCAGGGCGGCAAGCCTGAGCCGCCGGTCAGCAATATATTTCACAGTCAGTCGTTTTAATGTAGGTGTGTCTGTGACTTCGTTTCCGTATGCAAATTTAACAAATTCCGTAAAAAGCCGTAAATATTATGGGTAAAAAGATAACGTTCAGAAATCTTGAGATCCAGGCCTGGATCTGGCTCGGACTTCCTATGCTGCTGTTTCTTTACGGCTGGATGCGCTGGTATGTATCCCTGCCTCTCGGACTGATGATCGTTCTGGCCGCCGTGCGGTATTTCTCCCGCAGTCATGGATCAGACCCCGTGGGCGTGCACGGCTGGAAGGACGTGGCCGTCACGCCGGGCTGGATGGCCGCTTTGGTGGGTATTGCCGCTCTACTCGTTTTCTGCGGCATGGGAGGCATGGTCGCCCAGCATTGGGATTACCAGTGGCGCAATGCCGTCTTTTTTGATCTTGCGAAAAAAGACTGGCCGGTGGTGTACGACAGCAGTGTGCCGCGTTATCTCTGCTATTATTTCGGCTATTGGCTGCCGGCTGCGGTGGTCAGCAAGATGACGGGATATATTGTTCCCGGCGATCTGTTCCAGCTGCTGTGGGGACTGTGGGGGCTGTCGATAGGCTATACCTTTCTTGTCGGTTATCTCGGAGGCCGCTCAAAATGGTGGATACTGCCCGTGCTGGTTCTTTTCGGATGCTGGGATTCTTTCGTTTTCGACGTGTTCGGCGCCCCGATCGCGCGCTTTGTCGGGCTGGACGCCTCGATCGACATATATTCATATTATATGAGTTTCTCGTTCCTGCCTCAGATACGGATGATTTTCAACCAGACCGTGGCGCTTTGGGTGGCGCTTCCGTTGCTCTATGCGCGGCGTCTCGAGCCGGAGACGCTTCTTCTTCCGGCCGGATTGCTGTTCCTTTATTCTCCGTTGCCATGCGTCGGGATCTCGGTCGCTATGGCCTGGTGGCTTGTAAAGGGAGGCCGGCGGTCACTGTCGTTTCAGAATGTGACGGGGGCGCTTGTCATAATAGTCACCGGCCTTTATTTTATGAGCAACAACAATGCCTCCGGAGCGGATGTGACGTCTACGCTCGGTCTTGCCTCGGTGATGCTGCTCGGTATATTGTTCTTTGTTCTTGCTGTCGGCGTATGGCTCCCATTCGTCTGGGACAGAGTGCGCCGCAACAGCACCTTCGTCATACTCGTGATCACAGGATTTCTTCTTCCGCTTCTGTCGCTGGGTGATTCCGACGATCTTGGACGCAGGGCGATAATGCCTCTGACTATAATGCTGACATATATGGTGCTTGCCGAGATCGGCAGATGGAATCGGCTGGCGTTATGGAAAAAGATAGCGCTTCCCGTGGTTCTGCTGGTGGGAAGCTATGACTGCTACATCATGACCGACATGACCTTCCGCGAGATCGAACAGTCGAAAGAGAGGGGAAACGGTCCGAAGCTCATCTACATGATGGACCATCTCGATGATCCCGAGCGTAATTACCATTATGACAATTTTATTTCGGAAGGCGAAAGCTTTTACAGCCGCTGGATGATGCGGCGGACCGGAGGTTATGACGATGATGAGTGAGCGCTCCATAGTGATGCAGGCATGGGCATGGCTGCTGCTGCCCGTAATGTTGTTCGTCGGATTCTGGTTCAGGCCGTGGATCGCGCTTCCCGTGCTGGCCGCCATAATCGCGTCGGCTTGGTTTATCTTCTCCAATCCTCCTGTCGGAGCTGCGTCTTTTGTCGGAGCAGCGCCTTTCCAAGGCGGTGAAAAGCCTCGTAGAGTCGCCGCTTCCGGAGTCAGGATCTCGTCCCGCTGGTGGTGGATGCTTGCGGTAGTGGTGCTCTATGTGGTTGTGTCGGGGATCGGAGGCTTTGTGGCTCAGATGCCCAACGATCACGCATGGCGCAATGCCGTGTTCTTTGATCTGGCACGCCGCGACTGGCCGGTGGTTTATGATGACGGCGAGGGCACCATGCTGTGCTATTATTTCGCTTTCTGGCTTCCCTCGGCAGTCGTGGCAAAAGTGGCGGGAGTGATCCGTGCCGGAGATGTGGCCCAGGTGTTGTATGCCGCGTGGGGCACGTGGATCGCGCTCAACATGATATTCTGCATGTCGGGAGGAAAGCCGAGGTGGAGCGTTCTTCTGGTCTTCATCTTTTTCAATGCATGGGATGTCGTCACGGCATTCTTTTTCAGCGAGGATCGATTCTCGATCCTCGGGGATCCCTGGGATCCGCATCTTATGTGGCTCAGCACTGTGAGCGACAGCTTCGCGGCCTCGGCCAATCCTGTGATCTATAATTTCATATACAATCAGGGCATAGCCGTATGGGTGTTCATGTCGCTCTTTCTTCATGAACGGAACCGGCCGCAGCGTCTCATGTTCCTTTACGGACTTTTGCCGATATTTGCTCCGATACCGGCTCTCGCTTTTGCGCCTTATGTCACCTTCCGGCTGCTTGCCGGCTTCAGGCGTATATGGACTGTGGAAAATGTCACCGGTCTGGCAGTGGCGTTTCTTTCGGCGGCGTTCCTGCTGCAGAACAACAGCGGCGGCCACCTCCGGCTGGTCAGCTCCGGCGGATCTCTGGCTTTGCAGTTGCTTCTGTCGTTGGCATATTATGCTCTCTCGTTTGGAGTGTTCATATTTTTCATCTGGAAATATGTGAGACGCGACGCTTTCTACTGGTCGCTGATAGCCATTAGTGTGCTCTCTGCGCTTGTCGGCATCGGCACGACTCCCGATCTGGCGTGGCGCATGTCGATACCGGCGGTGGTGATGACCGTTATTCTTTTGTGCCGTAGAGTGGCCTGTTTTTACCGTATGGAGAAATGGACCCGGCTGGCTTTTGTCGCTGTCATGCTTGTTGGAAGTTTTTCATCAATATGGACGTTTGCTTTTACGCTGCATGAAGAGACATGTGTGGCGCGGGGAGAACGGCCCCGGAAATATATTTTCATGATGGATCACATCGACGACAAGGACTACAATATGTGGTATGACAATTTTGTCGCGCAGGGCGACAGTTTCTATCGCAAGTGGCTTATGCCCCGTCGGCAGACAACAGAGCCGCCCGACGATAGCATCGTCAGGCGGCAGTGTCAATAACCAATCATTCTATGAGAAAAATTCAGAGTGCGCTTGCCACATTGGCGGTGTTGGCGGTTCTCACGCTCTTGTTGCCACGCTGGCCGAGCTCGCCTTTTGAGTCATTCTTTCCCCCGCGCATCGCACGGGCTTTTTTGTCATGACTCTTATGATCCATATACGCCTTGTGGCCGCGGTGCTGCTGGCCTCCGCCGTTGATATACATGTTTTCCAGAAAGACCACATATTGGTCCGGACCGATGATAGTCTTCACCTCTTCAAGATATGACTTTCTGGCTGCCTTGCACTCTGTGCGGCGGTCGGCGTCATTTTTGAGCTTCTTTTCCTGTCGTGCCTGAGCCTGCTCTTTGCGGGCGGTCCGGCATTTGTTGTCAAGCTGCTCAAGCTTGGCTTTCTGGGCATCGGTAAGAGTTAGGCCGGCGTATGGATCCGCTTTTGCCACGCGGCCTTTGATGTCGCCTCTGAGACATGTCGCCTGGTTCTTGCAGTCGACATTCTTTGTGCATATCCTGTTTCCCTTGCATACGGTATTGTCTACGGTGGTTGTATTCTGTGCGCTGCCGTTGAAGGCTGCGAGAGACATTGCGACAAGTGCTAAACCTAATACTTTCTTTTTCATCTTGATCATGTTTTTATGTACGGTTATTATTCGTTTGTTACGCTGCTTTGATTGTCATAACAACTGTCGGATTAATAGCAAAATAGTATTTAACAACAATTTAACCATTATCCGTCCCTACATATAAATAAACCTAAAAATAAACCGCCCGATTAAACCCACCCCTCCGTCGCTCCGCTGAAATACCTCTATCTATCGAACCCTCCTCTCGGAGCACCGCTTCCCGTCAAAGTCGGAGTAGCGCCTTTCCAAGGCGTTGATAGCCTCAAATGAAAATCCTCTGCGTATCCTCTGCGTTCTCCGCGCCTCCGCGAGAGTTATTTTGCCTGCGAAGCAGGCGCGTGTTATCCACACGCAAAGACGCAAAGTCCGCCAAGTCCTGCCGAGTAAAAATAAAGTGTTAAACCAAAGATAACCGTGTTATCTTGATTTCCCTGATTATCGTTACACCCTATACAAGCTTCAAATAACACAATTATCACTTCATTGACCCCACTTATATGAGCGGATCATTTGTCACTGTAATGACCTTTGAGAGAAATGACGGTTACAATTACCTTATTGTCTTCTATACAGTAAATCAAACGATCTCCTTTATTGATTTCCCGACTCCACAAGCCGGATAAATTCCCTCTAAGTTGTTCAACGTGGCCGGTGCCGGTGGTAGGGTGCTGTCGCAGCTCCTCAAACAAATCGGCAATCTTCTTTATGGTTTTCTTTTGTCCGGATTTACGCCATTCTTTCAAGTTTCGTTCCGCTTCCGGCATCAGAATTAATTCGTAAGTCATACGCCTAACAAATCCCTTATCTCATCCATTGTATAGGGTCTTCCTTTCCCTGCTTTCATTTCGGCTATGCCACGTTGTACGGATGCCATGTTTCTTGGGTCGTCAAACCACGGATCGCCGGATGGGGAGGGATTTTCCTTTACTTCGATGGTTACGGTGTTTGCCTTTGAAATGAGGATTGTTTCGATAAAATTTTTTAGGCTCTTGCCTTGAGATGCTGCCATAATGGAAAGCTTTTGAAAAACATCGACAGGGAGGTCAATGTTTTTGCGCTTGACGTTTAGTGCTGTTGCCATGTCATTTAGTTTTGTAATGCAAAGATATATAATATTCATAGTATACACAATTGATAGGAACAAAAAGTTGGGGTCAATACGAATTTTTTAACAGTTTTCGATTTCAGGCACCCTTCTTGGTAGTCGGAGCAACGCCTTTCCAAGGCGTTGATAGCCTCACATAAAAATAAATCTCTCTCTGCGTATCCTTTGCGTCCTCTGCGCCTCCGCGAGAGGCTATTTTGCCTGCGAAGCAGGCGCGTGTTATCCTTACGTAAAGGCGCAAAGACCGCGAAGTCCCGCCGAGAAGAACATATAAAGAGTATAGAGTCGCTGTAAAAATAGAGTGTTAACCCAACGATAACAGTGTTACCCTGATTCTTTCCGATTAACGTTATACACTGCAAAAGTTTAATAACATTGTTATCACTTTATTAACAATTTAGCCAGTCGAAGCAGTGCCTCTCCGGGGCGGTGGCAACGGTCTAAGCTGATAATGGTATATTAAGAGTCTATTTCGGTTATGGGTGCGAATCGGCGGCAGCGGGGTGCTTTATATTGCCTAACAATATTTTAACACTTAATTAGGC
>ERZ791744.580-NODE-580-length-34555-cov-3.189275_pt1 | contig 34555 bp, 16 predicted proteins | sample MGYA00510039_ERZ791744 | MGnify/ENA primary metagenome ERZ791744 (study PRJEB30046, sample SAMN00791969) | human gut metagenome | study: EMG produced TPA metagenomics assembly of the A metagenome-wide association study of gut microbiota in type 2... | reverse complement strand
TATAACAATAACTAAACAAGTGGTACGGATAATTGAGGAATACATGAAAAAATGACGTAGTAACTTTAAATATTTACAGGATTCTGTAGCTATAGAAAAAATATTATCTATATATTTGTTCTCTGTAATATTATAGATTGAAAAGCACATATCTATGAGAAACATACGCTTATTTTTATATATTTTAATATCGATAGTTGTTTTTTATCCGCGGTCGGTATATGCTGTTTATTTTAAAAATATTGGAATAAAAGATGGATTGTCACAGTTGTCAGTTGTAAATATGCATCAAGATGTATTGGGACGGATCTGGTTTGGAACAGTAGAAGGCTTAAGTATATATGATGGTTCGCAAATGATCACATTGAAGGGTGGAGATTATTTATTTGACGAATACATAAAAGGTAATGATATTTCTAACATTGTAGAAAGTACTAATCATGATATTTATTTTAAGGCGGATGAAGCTTTTGTAGAATATAAATTTTACCAAAATAAATTTAGACGTATTCGGGAGAATGGGGTTACTTCTGTATCTTCTATACGGGGAAATATATATATATCAGTGCAGGATAGTATTTTGTTTTGGGATGAAGATGAGGAAAAATTGCAGTTTTTTATGGAAACTGGTCCGAATATAGAAAATGTTTATTCAGTTTATGAGGATTCCGCTTCTAATTGGTGGATTGCAACAAATAAAGGATTGTATAAAAGGAAGAATGCGCAGTGGAATTGTATAATCCCAAATACTAATATTTGGGGTATTTATGAAAGTCGCGCTAAAGAACTTTGGATTGCAACTGAGATTGGAATGTATAAGATAGATATGGAAGGTAATATGACTAGATTTATACATGATCCTGCTAATCCAAATTCTATTTGTTGTAATCAGGTGAGAAAAATATTAGAAGACAGAGAAGGTTGTTTTTGGATTGGAACATTTAAAGGATTAAATAAATATTTACCAAAGGAAAATAAATTTGAGGTATATGTTGAAGGCAGCACGTCCGGTAGTCTTCGACATTCTTCAATTCACTCTTTAATGTTAGATAATCAGGGAGATATGTGGGTAGGGACTTACTATGGGGGAGTGAGCACTTTTACTCCGGGTAAAGAGTTGTTTAATTATTATCCTGCTGATTTAGGGAGGACGGGGCGTTTGGATTTCCATATGGTGGGGCAGATGGCGGAAGATAAACGACATAATCTTTGGATTTGTACAGATGGGGGCGGATTAAATTTTATGAATCGGGAAACTAATTATTTTCATTCATTTGATGCATCTAAATTTAATATTAGATCTGACAATTTGAAAAGTATCTGTTATGATTCTATTAATGATAAATTGTATTTTGCCCTATATAGAAATGGAGTGACTTGTTATGATATTAGGCGTGGGGAATTTAAGAATTGTTTGAAAGATGTAGATAAAGGGTATTCGCATCGTAACATTCGTAAAGTTTCTATGTACAATGGACAACTTTTATTTCTTTCTGAAAGCGGTGCATTTTTGATGAATCCTCAGAATTCTGAAATACTCCCATTGCTAGTGGAAAAGAATTGCCAGGCTTTTCTTGTTGACTCGAAAGATTATTTTTGGGTTTTACATATGCGCGAAATTATTAGAATGAATCTTCACGACACAGAAGATATTAAGAGATACAGTCTAAAAACTATTGGAGTTGGAAATTACAATCCGCTTTGTATTAGTGAATCTGTTGATGGGAATATTTATGTAGGTACTCATGGGGCTGGAATATTGGAATATGATAACCAATCAGACAAATTTCTTTTATATACGGCAAAACAAAATGGACTGTTGAATGATTATTGCTATAATATGGCGAACTCTAAGCATGGTATGTTGATTTTGTTGGGAGATAAAGGGCTTTCATTTTTTAATCCTAAAACGAAAAAAGTAGACTATGTAGTTATGACGGATAAATTGCCGGTATCTGCTTTTAATGATGGTAATGGGTTGCTTGTCACTGAAAAAGGTGATATTTTTGCAGGTAGCACTGATGGCCTTATTATGTTTTCTGAAGATGAAATACGTGCATCGAATAAGGAAATGTCTTTATATTTTTCTGCACTTTTTGTGAATAATATGCTGGTAAATCCTGGAGACGAGACTGGGATATTGAAAAAGATTGTGAGTTATACTAGGGAGATTACGTTGAATCATGAACAAAATAATCTGGCTTTTGCTTTTGCTAATAATGATTTTGGAATTACACCTTCTTCACCTTTCTATGAATATAAATTAGAGGGTTTCGATAGGAAATGGATATCGGTTGATAATACACGTCGGTTGACATATACTAACTTGAATCCTGGAAAATATACTCTTAAAGTGAGAGAGGTGAATAGATATGGAAATAAGGTAAATAATGAAATACAGTTGGCCGTTGTTATTCGTTCTCCCTTTTATAATACTCCGTTGGCATGGGCTATCTATATATCATTAACTGTTACTATTGTTTATATTATATTCTCTGGGCGACAACGACAAATGGATCTGAAAAACTCATTAGAAATTGAGAAACGAGAGAAAGAAAATATAGAAAAGCTGAATCGGTTAAAACTTGATTTTTTTACGAATATCAGCCATGAATTACGTACGCCGTTGACGTTAATTATCACGCAAGCCGAGATGTTACTGAGCAGTAAAGGAATAGCGAATATAGTTCGTAATAGGATAGGAAAACTTTATAAAAATGCTTTTTATATGTACAACTTGATTAATGAATTGCTGGATTTTCACAAGTTGGAACAGAAGCAAATACGTCTGAAAGTGTGTTTTTGTAATATTGTGCCTTTTTTAAACGATATTTATTTGTCATTTAAAGAGAAAGCGGTAACACAGGAAGTGAATTATAAGTTTGTGGTGTATGGGGATGTGATTCTGTGTTGGTTCGATGCTGTACAACTGCGTAAAGTGTTTTTTAATTTGCTATCTAATGCTTTTAAATATACAAAGAAAGGTGGAACAGTTGAAGTGCTGGTTTCAGATGACGATGATGAGTGTATTATACGTATTGTTGATACGGGAGTTGGTATTGCAAAAGAAGATGTAGAGCAGATTTTTGAACGTTTCTATCAAACGACAGTTGGTAGGGATATTATTGGATCTGGCATTGGATTGGCTCTAAGCAAGGAAATTGTTGAACTTCATCATGGTGAAATATCTGTGGAGAGTAAGGTTGGGTATGGAAGTATTTTCATTGTGAGGTTGAAAAAAAGAAAGGAATGTTTGTGCAATGATCCTAAAATAGAAATTACAGAAGTTCAAGAGCCACTTTTGGAAGAAACAGAAATAAAGGAAGAAGTTTTACGACTGGATTCTGAAGTCGGACTTTATTTGGATGAAGAAGGTATGGCGGGTATGGTTCAAGAGTCGTGTGAAGGAAATGAAGAAAAAGATAAATATACTATTCTGATTGTTGAAGATGATAAAGAGTTGCTTGTTGTATTAGATGAACTTTTTTCGAGTTTGTATTATGTATTGAAAGCACAGAATGGAAAAGATGGATGGGATATAGTGCAAAAAGAGCATCCGGATATTATTTTGAGTGACGTGATGATGCCGGAAATGGGTGGGTTGGAAATGTGTATGAAGATTAAAAATGATATGCAGACATGTCATATTCCGGTCATTTTACTTACGGCAGCTAGTTCTTCTGAGCAACAGATAGAAGGATTGAAGACGGGAGCAGATGATTATTTGGCTAAACCCTTTAATTCGAAAATTTTATTATTGAAGGTTGGTACAATTTTAAGAAGTCGAAATTTGTTAAAGGGAATGTTGAGTGAAGGAGTTAAAACCAATTTTGGATTGTTGGCTAAGAATGAACAAGAACGGCAGATGATTCAGAAAATAGAGAATATAGTTGAGAAACATTTAGAGGATGTAGAATTTGATACAGATAAATTAGGGAAAGAACTTGGAATGAGTCGGAGTTCGACCTTTAAAAAAATAAAAGCATTAACTGGGATTACACCTTCTGATTTTATTTTAGGATATCGGTTGAAAAAAGCTGCTGCGCTTCTTCTTGAACATTCTGAGTTTCAGATGGAGGATATTGCTTCACAGTTAGGATTCAGCTCCGGACGTTATTTTAGCAAATGTTTTAAAAAATATTATAATGTGTCTCCTTTACAATACCGAAAACGCCATATAGTTGATAGTTAATTGGATGCTTTTACTTTATATTGTTGATTATTAGCTGTTTGATGCATACGTTAAAATGCGATGCATACTCGATTGGTGTATTTATTTATACGATAAGGATCTATTCTTAGGCTATTAAATGCATAATTTTGTAACAATTCGTAATAGAAACTTTTGTTTAATATTATATTATGTATTGCTATGAATAAGGTTCTAATTTTATTATTGAATGTATTTTTATATAGTAGTTTTATCCCAGTGTCTGGGAAAGCTTTGAAGGAAAATTCGAATGAATTTTATTTTGATGTCAAGCAAACTCCTTTTAGTTGTTACGGTTCATATATGTCTTTAATTGCTAGACATGATAAAAGAAAACAAACGGAGCTACTGGAATTGAATGACATGTCAGGGCGTGTGAATGTTGGAAATAAAAATATATTGTGTATAGAGTTAATGGACGGTGATTATTTAACACCTGTGTATTATAAAGGTACTCCTATAGAGCTACTGGGAGAGTCGAAAAAAGGGGGTATTAGTATTTATTTTGAAAATCCTAGAGTTTTACATTTTTATCTTAAAGAAGCTGATCTTCATTTATCAGGAGATTGGAAGAATAGTGTATTACATAATGTGTCCTCAGAATATGCTAATACTTATGTCATAGGAAATAAAAATATTGTATTGACAGTGAAAAAGGGTAAAGTGAAGTATCACAATAACAATTTTCAATTGATTAGGGAAGAAGGTGTGTTGGATATTGTTTTAGAACAGTACTATGATCTTTGGTTTCCTTCACATTACACTGAAGAACGTGATGTTAGTTTAGAGCGGTTGTGTAAAGAATATGAAGAGTGGGAAAAGAAAATTCCTACTGTGGCGGAGAAATATCAAAAGGGGAGAAAGTTAGCTTCTTATATAAATTGGTCTTCTGTCTATGAGCCAAGAGATTATATCAAGAGGCATGGAATGGCTATGTCTAAAAAAAGAATGAACCGTATTTGGAGCTGGGACCATTGTTTTAATGCAATGGGATTGATGTATCACAATCCTGATTTGTCATGGGACCAATTTATGTTTCCATTCGATCACCAGGATACTAAAACAGGGGCTTTGCCAGATGCTGTAAGTGCTAAATATATGATTTTGGATTATGTGAAACCTCCTATTCATGGTTGGGCTTTATCTCATCTATTGAAGCATTATACTCCTCATAAAGATGAATTAATAATTGCTTATGAAAGATTAGTGAAATGGACAAACTTTTGGTTTACTTGTCGGGATGTGAACAGTAATGGATTGCCAGAATATAATCATGGCTATGATTCGGGGTGGGATAATGGCACTAATATGGATGTAGGATTTCCAGTGGAGGGGGCCGATTTGGTTGCATTTCTTATATTTCAAATGGACGAATTGGCTAAACTGGCTGTAAAAGTTTCCCAACCGAAAGATGCTGTCATGTGGAAAAAGAAAAGTGAAGTTCTAATGAAAAAAATGATAAAAGAGTTATGGGATGGCAATAAGTTTATCACACGGATGATTAAAACGAGAGCGGTGAATGAGAAGAGTCAAAGTTTGATGAGTTATTTGCCTATTATTTTAGGAAAAAAATTACCCGAGAGTATTCGTAATGAGATGATTTCTAATTTAAAGAAGGAAGGTTATTTATTAACTTCCCACGGGTTAGCTACCGAAAGTCCACAAAGTACTTTTTATCAATCAGAAGGATATTGGAGAGGACCTGTTTGGGCACCAACGACACTTATTATTGCAGATGGTTTACGAGCTTGTGGAGAAATAGAACTGGCAAAAATAATTGCTGAACGTTTTTGTGATACCTGTATTGCTGCTTCTTGTTTTGCTGAGAATTTTGATGCTGTATCCGGGAAACCATTAAGGGATTCGAGTCATACATGGACTACTAGTGTATTTCTTGTATTTGCTCATGATTATCTATGTGAATAAAAAGTATGTTTCATATTTAAGTGGAATATTCTATTATTTAACAAGAGGAGATGAGTTTTAATTGTGTCTATTTTCGAGATAATTTGTCTGTTAAAATATAAAATACGATTGTAATTGATTGTTTACTAATGTCTTATCGCTAGAGTTAAAAAACATCTAATGCCCAATTAGGGCATTATGTTGTACGGAAAAGTACTTAATAAAGCGGTTTGATGTGTAAGTTTGCAATCAGATATATTTCTTAATAATTATTTTTTTGTTTCACCTTATTAAATTGTACTATGTTAGCAAATCAATTCTTTAAAATGAGCTATGTACTTTTAATCTCACTTTTTTGCATAGGGGGGATTAGTGCTTGTTCGGACAATGCTAAGACGGCAAGCGAGTATGATCCGGGTAAACCGGTGGAGATTACGGGATTTGAGCCTAAGAGTGGACCGGCACGAACGCGGTTGTATATATCCGGCAAGAATTTCGGTTCGGATGTCTCTCAAATTTCTGTGAAGATTGGTGGTTTGGATGCCAAAGTAGTAGGTAGCAATGGGGAAATCATTTATTGTATTGTACCAGCTAAAGTAGAAGAAGGTACAGTAGAAGTCGCTGTTGGGCAAACTGAAAATTATGTGCAAGCGTCGGAGGTTTTCGCGTATGAAAAAAGGCCTCAAGTAAAAACTCTTTGTGGTTATGTAGATGAGTATGGAAAAACGGAAGCAAAAGATGGTAGTTTTGACGAATGTGGTTTTCGCGGTCCTCGTTGGCTTGCCGTTGATCCGAAACATCAGGATCAGATTTATGTCGTGGATGGTATTGGAGAGGTAATTCGGGTTTTAGATGTTACTAAGAGAAATGCCTCTACTTTAATAACTAAAGGACAATTGAGCTTCACTCAGATTCGTCAAATCTCTTTTTCTGCTACTGGAGATACATTGTTGATTGCTAATGAAGAAAGTACTGATACTTCTACAGCAATAGCTATTTTATTGCGTAGTAGCGCCTATAAAACTCCTAATTTTATAGGACAAGCTAATGAAAATAATGCTTGTGGAACTCATCCTATTAATGGGGAACTTTATTTTAATAGTCGACGTACAGGTAAATTATTCCGTTATGATTGGAATACTAAAGTAGTGGAAGAACAGTATACTGTTATCGGACCGGGTTCCCAGTACTTTATATTTTTCCATCCTTCGGGGAAATATGCATATGTTAATGTTCCTTCCAAGAGAATAATTATGAAATCGGAATACGATGAAGTAAATCACAAACTTTTGACTCCTACCTTGTTTTGCGGAAAGGAAAATGTACGTGACTTTGCAGATGGAGTGGGAGAAGCGGCAAGATTAGGTAATCCTTTCCAAGGGTGTTTCGTCAAAAACGAGCAGTATGAGAAAGAAGGAAGGGAAGATATATACGATTTTTATTTTGCAGACCAGTATGCACATGCTATCAGGTATGTTACTCCTGATGCTCATGTGAAAACATTTGCCGGACGTGGAAGCCGCGGTCTAAATGATGACCCTCATGGATATGTCGATGGTGATTTATTGGAAGAAGCTCGTTTCTATGAGCCTGCAGGGTTGATTTACGATTCGGAGAACAGAATATTTTATGTTGCAGAATTGCAAAATAAGCGTATACGTGTGATTGATATGGAAGGAGAGTAATTATCAAGAAAAAAATAAACATGAAACGTCATATATATTATAATATTATAGTTTGTGTTACACTATTGTGTATGAGCTTACAAATGTTTCCGCAAGGAAATAGAACGATTGAAGTGTCGGGAGTTGTGGTGGATCACAATAAAGAACCTCTGATTGGTGTGAATGTGAGTGTTAAGAATGTTCCCGGATTAGGTTCTATTACGGATATGAATGGTAAATATAAAATAAAAGTAGAACCTTATTCTCGTTTGCTCTTTTCTTATATTGGGTTTGAAACTCAGGAGATATTGATTAAAACTCAGACTACCGTAAATGTCCAAATGAAGGAGGATGCCGCTAGTATATTGGATGAAGTGGTGATTACAGGTACTGGTGCACAGAAGAAAATAAGTGTTACTGGTGCTATATCTACAGTTCAAGTAAATGATTTGAAAGCTAATTCTTCTACTAGTATAGTGAATGCATTGGCCGGAAATGTTGCTGGTGTATTAGCTAGACAAACGAGTGGACAACCTGGAGAGAATACTTCGGAATTCTGGATTCGTGGTATTTCAACATTTGGTGCAAGTAATAGTGCATTAGTTTTGGTAGATGGCTTTGAACGTGATATGAATGATGTGAATGTGGAAGATATTGAATCATTTCAAGTTCTGAAGGATGCTTCCGAAACTGCAATTTATGGTTCACGTGGTGCTAATGGTGTGGTTTTAATAACGACAAAACATGGAAATACAGGTAAAATAAATATTAGTGCCAAAGTTGAAACTAGTTATAACACGAGAACCTTTACACCGGAATATGTAGACGGGTATACTTATGCATGTCTGTTGAATGAAGCGAGAATTACGAGAAATCAGCCGGCGGTTTATAATGAAGATGAATTGTTTAATCTGAGATATGGATTGGATCCGGATCTTTTGCCGAATGTAGACTGGAGAGATGTGGTGTTGAAAGATGGTGCTATGAGTTATCGGGCATCATTGAATTTGAATGGTGGAGGTACCAATGCACGTTATTTTGTTTCAGCTAGTTATATAGAAGAGGAAGGTATGTATAAAACGGATGAAACATTGAAAAAGGATTATAATTCGAATGCAAATGTACGCCGTTGGAATTACCGTATGAATGCAGATATTGATATAACAAAGTCTACATTGCTGAAAGTTGGTATTTCGGGCATGTTAAAGAAACAGAATGATGCAGGAAAAGGGTCGGGAGCCATTTGGAACAGTTTAGCAGGATATAATCCTGTAGCTACTCCCGTTATTTTCTCTAATGGTCGTTTCCCGGCAGTTCCGGATTGGGTAGATGATATTCGGGATAATCCATGGGTGGCTTCTACTCAGACAGGTTATCGACAAAATTGGGAGAATCAAATGCAGACGAATGTAACGTTGGAGCAAAAACTGGACTTTTTATTGAAAGGTTTACGAGTGGTGGGACGCTTCGGATTTGACACGAAAAATACTAATTATATTAATAAAATAAAAGAACCGGAACGTTGGAGAGCAGAACGTTTTCGTGATAAGGATGGTGAAATCGTTTATCATCGAATGAATGAAGAAATTAAAATGGAGCAGTATTCTGGAGGTAATGGAGATCGTCGTGAATTTTTTGAAGCGCAGTTGTTTTATAACCGCGTTTTTGGTGACCATCACATAGATGCTACTTTAAAATATAATCAAGATTCCAAGGTCCAGACTTATGATTTGGGTTCCGACTTGAAAACTAGTATTCCTTATCGTCATCAAGGAATTGCTGGCCGTACTGCTTACAACTGGAAATATCGTTATTTTTTTAATTTCAATTTTGGATATACCGGTTCTGAGAATTTTGCTAAAGAAAATCGTTTCGGTTTTTTCCCAGCCGTATCTTTGGCTTGGAATATTGCGGAAGAAAATCTTATCAAAAAGAATGTAGAATGGATTAATATGTTCAAAGTACGCTATTCCTGGGGTAAGGTAGGAAATGATAAAGTAGGGAACTCTGTAGGAGATCGTTTCCCTTATATTTATACTATCGGTTCGGAAGGAAGTTATCAATGGGCTGATTTTGGTGCTAATAATAGTTATACAGGTAAGGCCTATACAAAAATGGCTACACCTGAAATTGGCTGGGAAATTGCAACGAAACATGATGTTGGTGTCGATTTATCTTTATTCAAAGATAAGTTTGTGCTAACAGTGGATTATTTTCATGAACAACGTGATGGTATTTTTATGACACGTGGAAATTTGCCTCAGACTGTTGGTATTTTAGGAGGATCTTCGTCGAAAGCCAATGTCGGTTCTGTACTGTCGAAAGGATTTGATGGTAATTTCAGTTTTAAGCAGAATGTTGGAAAAATATTGGTTACATTAAGAGGTAATGCAACTTTTAGTAAAAATGAGATATTATCTTATGATGAATCTTATCAGGATTACTCTTATTTATATACTCACGGTTATCAAGTGGACCAACAGAGAGGATATATCGCATTGGGACTTTTTAGAGATTGGGATGATATTCGTAATAGCCCAAAGCAGGATAATGTGGAACCGGGTGATATAAAATACAAGGATGTAAACGGTGATGGTGTGATAAACTCAAAAGACAAAACTCCGATAGGACATACTAGTAAGCCGGGCTTTATTTATGGTATGGGAATTTCTGCCCAATGGAAAGGACTTGACGTAAATCTACATTTTCAAGGGGCCGGAAGAAGTTCTCTTATGATGAGCGGAGCGAATGTGCATGCTTTTTCTCGTGAGTCTTGGGGTAATGTACTGGCAGATCTTGTTAGTGGTGATAGATGGATCTCACGTGAAATTTCCGGAACAGTAGAAACAGAGAATCCAAATGCTTCTTATCCGCGTTTGGAGTATGGAAATCAAAATGGTAATAACCGACAGGCTTCTACTTATTGGCTGCGTGATGTCTCTTATTTGCGTCTGAAAACATTGGAAGTGGGATACACTTTTCCTAAGCATTGGACTAATAAGATTCATTTTAATAGTGTTAGGATCTTCTTTCTTGGAAATAACTTGTTGACATTCTCTAATTTTAAGATGTGGGATCCTGAAATGAATGATGCTAGTGGAAATAAGTATCCTATAGCAAAATCTATTACAGCAGGATTAACAGTTAACTTATAATCAAAAAATATATGAAAAAGAAAAATATTATATTATCATTTGTTTTGGGAGTTACTTTAGTTTCTTGTAGTGACTTTCTAGACATGGAAAAAGATATTAAAGATCGTTTGACGATTGAAGAAGTATTTTCTAAAAAAGATTATACGGAACAATGGTTGGCTTCTGCTTATTCTTATCTGTCGAACTCGAATGCTGATATGGGCTTTGGTGGTGAGTGGCCGTTTGGTTTCTGTGATGATATCTATCATCCTACGTATAAAAATTTGGTGGAAAAAACCTACCTTGAAGGGCAATGGCAAACTTCTTGGAAAAACAGTTATCAGGGGATACGCCAGGCAACTATTTTTATGCAGAATGTAGATCGGTGTGAACAGTTGACGGAAGCACAGCGAATAGACTATAAAGCGCAAGCTCGTTTTATCCGTGCATTCTATTATTGGAAATTATTACAGAAATATGGACCTATCCCTTTGGTTCCTGATGATGGACAAGATTATACGAAAGATTATGAAGATCTTTATCTGTCTCGCAATACTTATGATGAATGCGTTGAATTTATTACCTCAGAATTAGTAGAAGCTGCCTATCATCTTCCTGACAAACGGGAAATGTTTAACGTTGCTCGTCCTACGCGAGGAGCAGCTTTGGCTGTACGTGCAAAAGTTTTGCTTTATGCGGCGAGTCCTTTAATGAATGGTAAAGGTGGAAGCTATGCCGAAAGTTTGGTAGATGATAAGGGACAAAAATTACTTTCTACTGAATATGATGAAGAAAAATGGGCAAAAGCTGTTGCTGCTGCTAAAGATGTGATAAATTTAAAAATGTATGAATTATATCATGTGGCTAGACGTAATGAATCAGATGTGGAAGGCGCTTATCCGGCAACTTTACCAGTGTTTGAGGATCATAATTTTTCTATGGAAAACTGGCCAAAAGGATATGCTGATATTGACCCGTTCGAGTCTTACCGTTCTTTGTTTAATGGTGAATTAATGGCATCAGAGAATCCTGAATTAATATTTACCAGAGGGCAGAATCAAGGTGATTATAGTATCAAACGAATGATTAAGGAACAGCTTCCCTTCTTTGCCAAAGGTAATAACAGACTTTGTATGACACAGAAACAATGTGATGCCTATTATATGGCTAACGGTGAAGATCTGGAAGGTATGGATGCGGAGATAAGTGGTGGCTATGGACTACGTACAGACGGATTTGTTACAAAAGAGGATGTGGATGCAGGTAGATATAAACCATTAGTTGAGGGCGTATCTCTCCAGTATGCTAATCGTGAGCCTCGTTTTTATGCTTCGGTGGCTTATAATGGAGCTAATTGGGCGCTGAAGTATGCTACTGAAACTAAAGATCGTGCATATAAATGCTGGTATTATCAAGGAGGGGCAGAACAGTATACCGGAAGCAAAGGACTATGTACGGGTATTGGAGTGATGAAATTTGTGCGTCCTACTGACACAATGGACAAAGAGGATGAGTCACATCTTACTAATAAGGTGGATGTAGCTATACGCTATGCTGAGATATTGCTGATTTATGCGGAGGCATTGAATGAGCTTCAGAATACTTATTCAATACCCTCATGGGATAGTTCTGTTATCTATGATATTGTGAGAACTGAAGCTAATCTGAAAGAGGGGATTCAACCGATACGTATTCGTGCTGGTTTACCTGATTATGAAGAATATGTATATAAAACTCCAAGTGAGTTCCGTAAGAAACTGAAAAGAGAACGTCAGATTGAATTTATGGGTGAAGGGCATCGTTATTTTGATTTGAGACGTTGGATGGACGCTGAAAAGGAGGAGTCTATGCCTATTTACGGTTGTAATACTAAAATGTCAGAAAAAGAGAGAGTGTTGTTTCATCGTCCGGTACAGATAAATGAGATACATGCTTGTTTTTCAGAAAAAACTTATTTCTGGCCTATTAGTATTGATGAGCTTTATAGAAATAGAAAGCTGACTCAAAATCCGGGATGGCAAAATAGTAAACAATAAAAAATATACTAAGATGAAATACAAAAATATATATGCTTGTATACTTGCTGCGTTTGCTTTATCGGTAAGTTCATGCAGTGAAAAGTGGGAAGAGGAACAATATGAACATTATATTTCGTTTAAAGCACCTACTACCAATTCTACTGTGACACAATTACGTGTGAAATATAATCAGGATGGTACTCACTACCGATTACCTTTGATTGTGTCGGGAAGTACCAACAATGATCGTGATATAGATGTACATGTCGGGGTCGATAGTGATACGTTACAGATTTATAACGTTGAGCATTTTGGAGAGGGACGAAAAGATCTGTGGTTTAAAGAACTGAGTAGTCAGAGATATGTGTTCAATCCCGTCACTCACATTTCGGCGGGTGAAAATACTGCACTTGTTGACATACAACTCGATTTTAATGGACTTGATTTCAGTGAAAAATGGGTTCTTCCCTTGATTGTAGAAGATGATCCTTCTTATGGATACCAGTCGCATCCTCGATTGGGATATAACAATGCATTGCTGTGGTTTACACCATTTAATGATTATTCCGGAACTTATCAAACAACTGCACTCAGTGTTTATGCGGGGGATAATGAAGCAAAACTGAATTTGTCAACACGGAATGCTTATGTAGTGGATGAAAATTCAATTTTTTTCTATGCGGGGGCTATTGATGAAGATCGTGAGGATCGAAAATTTTTTAAGTTGAAAGCTGTTTTTGTTCCGGATCCTGATTTTGTTCAGGAAGAAGGGTCTTCTACGAAATCTAGGGGAACGGTACTAGTTGAGCCTATGAATAACATCGCCAAGTTGAATTTTTATTCCGAAAGTCAACCTACTTATATCATAGAAGAAAATATGGATACTGAACGTCCGTTACTGTTACGTAGGACATTAACTATCCAAGGGCTAAAGTATACATTTAATGATCCACTTGAAACAAATGGAAACTTGATTACTTATAGAGTTGATGGAAATATGTCACTTCAAAGGAATATTAATACAGCTATTCCGGATGAGGAATTCGCTATCGAGTGGTAGATAAGATATTGTGAACAGAATAAGACTTTAATAAATATAAAAATAGTATTGATTATGAATATTCAAATAAAACGATGGATATTGATGCTCCTGTCTTGTTGTATGTTTTTTATTTCCTGTGATAAGGATGATGATGAGGGGGCTAAGCGAATTTTGGAAGTGGATATGGATGCTGTATTGTTCATTCAGAATGCAGGAATAAAGACTGTAATGGTTACAGCTGATTATGATTGGACTGTATCTGTTCCGGATAAAGCGGTTGATTGGTGTACCGCTAAGCGCTCCGGCGATGAACTTCAGATTTCGGTGGAAGAGAATAAAGGTGTGGATGCACGTGTTACAATGTTAACTTTGAATAGTGAAGGTTTGCAGAAAACATTAGTTGTGAAGCAGACTGGTATTTCACCTTCTATTCTATTAAATTTGGAGGATGAAACTAAAGGAGCTGTTGCATTATACGATGAGCAGACGTTTGAAATGCTTGTCACTGCAAATATTCCTTATGAAATACTTTGTGACAAGAAGGTGTCCTGGATTAGGAACATAACTATTTCAGAAGCGGATGAAAATGGTAGTAGTAAGGTTGTTTTGGCATTGACCAAGAATGAAGGGGAAGCTGACAGAAGAACAGAACTGACTTTCAAACAATTGAATGGGGATTATTATGTGTGTGCCACTTTGACCCAACGTAAGGATCTTGGTGCTCAATTTGACCTGATGGAAGAATGGTTTAGTACTGAGGCTGGTGAAGGTATTGTAAAGATCGGATGTGTAATACCTGAGGATAAGATTTACTCGAAAATCATGGTAGAATATAGGCATCCGCGTAAAGGAAACCAAATAGAGCTTTTTGAAAAATCAGATATTGGCAATATTGTTATTAAAGACTTGTTGAAAAGAGATGGTGAATATGCTTTCAATGTTAGTGCATTAAATGAAGATGGTGATCCCTTGTCAACAGAACCTTTGATCTTGCGTAGTGAATGTATGGCGGTTCCTGCATCAATTGATTATACAGAAAAAGCAATAGCACTTACCGGAGAAAGTTTTCAGGTAAGTTGCGAGGCTATTGATGGTAGTAAGGTAAATGTTAAAAATTCTGATTCGTATTTCTATGACAAATGGGTGGATGGAGTATACGGTCCCGAAGGTGATCCTAATAGTTTTGTGGAGATAAATGGACTTTCTACTGTGAAAGCAACAGCTAGTGCTCAGATTGGTAAAGAATATTATCGGATAAGGATTACAATACCAGAAAAATTGGGAGTAAAGGCATTTAAGTTCAAGACTGTTCAGAGAAAAATTCAGCAGTCGCAGGCACCTCGTTTGTTTGATATTGGTATAGGAGGGGAAGAAAAGATGACCCGGACACTTCACGAAGGAAATTGTCCGAATAGTGAGTTGGATGCAATACAAAAAGAAGGAGACTGGTCATGGTCTTCACCTGTTTTGGATCCTAACTCAGATGAAAATGTCCAATACATTTGGTTTTATGTATATGATCGCTGGGAATTTAGTCCGGCAAGGACAGAATTTTATTTTACTTTGGGTGAAATTATGGTTTTTAATGAGATCCCATTTATTTATGACCCGGAGAATATGACTGATGAAGAGATGATGAAATGACTAATATTAAGACTCTGAATGTTTTCAGATAAATAATGGCTTTTATCACAATAATTTGAAGATCTATTGCGGGGAAGGTTTGTCTTTCTCGCAATAGATTGATAGACGTTCTCATTCAGGAGAAAATTTATTATTTTAACTTTTAATTAAAATACCATGAAATATATAAGTTGGATAACTTTCTACTGCTTGATATGGAGCTTATTCGCTGCTTGCTCGGATGAAAAAGAACAACTTGGCGAAATCAAATTGAAACCGGAAAGAGAATCTGTGTTGTTTTCCCAAAAAGGAGAAACAAAAGAAATAAAGGTGGAAGCTAGTGCTGAATGGGAGGTGATAATACCTGTAGAGGCCAAGGAATGGTGCTCAGCTGTAGCTATGAAAAATGCACTTGAAATAACAGTAACTGAAAACAGCAATGGAATGGCTCGAAATACCAAGTTGACATTGAAGAATGATGTAGTATCTGCATCTGTTGAGGTAAAACAGATGGGGGCTAATCCGGATATTCAGTTAGAAACAAAGATCATAACTTTAGAAGGGGATCAAACAACATTCTCGCTAGAAGTGGGAGCTAATGTTCCTTATACGATTGTAATAGAAGAGTCGGTAGACTGGATATGGTCTGGACAAACAGAAACAAGGGCTGGGATAGAGGTGAATATGGTTGATTTTATTTTGACTCGAAATACGTCCGGTAAAAATAGAACAGCCAATATCATATTTCAGTCGGAGGATAAGACGGTGAGCGAAGTGTTACGGATTACTCAGAATTTCATACAATATGAGCAAGGAGATATTGACAATATGGGAGATTATAAACTTGAAATAGCAAATGCTACAGCTAGCCAGTGTCAATCGGATCATCCTATTCAAGATTCCTATGATGGTAATTACCAAACTTATTATCACTCGCAGTACGCTGACGGAAAACTTCCGGTAGAACTGACTTATAATTTAGCACAACCTGAAACATTAGATTATTTTGTATATATTCCTCGTCAAGACAGTTATAATGGTTCGTGGGGACGAGTTGAAATTTGGATAAAGCAAAATAATTCTGAGTTATTTCATAAGATTGATGTGAAGGACTTTGGTCAAGAGCAATCGTATATTGCACGGAGATATAATTTTTCTACTTCTCAAATAGGCGTTACTGCTGTTCGCTTTATTATCCATGATGGCTATAACGATAGAGTTTCTTGTGCTGAAGTAGGATTATATCAGAAAAATACTGAGTTAAAAGAAGAAATACGAAGAATATTCACGAATGATTTGTGTGAAGAATTAAAACCGGGTATGAGTCAGGAAAATATTTCTGCAATAAGTAATTCATTCCTTCGTCAGATTGCGCAAGGTTTGTTGGACGGAATCTATAATAAAGAATATCGTATACAGGAATATGAACCTTACATGGATCGAGTCTATTTACGTGATAAAGTCTTAAAGAATGGAGGACACAATCTGTTCGAGAATCCTACTGGTATCTGCTTTGAAGAGGATGAAGAAGTTGTAGTCTTTGTGGATGATACCCAGGGGGAAGATATTATGTTAATTATCTATGACGTAGATGGAGGACGGCGTGGACTTTCGGTTAACGAACAGAAATATCCCTTACTTTCAGGCGTGAATAAGTTCAAGATAACTAAGGGAGGCCTTGGATATATTGAGTATTTTACTATGAATTGGGAGACGGCCCCAAAAGTTAAGGTGCATATTGCTTCCGGAAAAGTGAATGGTTATTTTGATTTGGAAAAACATACAGCTGCTGACTGGCAAACGATTCTGGATAATACGGCATATGGCTGTATAGATATGAAGGGAAAATATATCAATCTTGTGTTTGGAGTTGAATCTTTGCGTCAATATTGTAAAGATCCTGTGGTTTTACTTGAACACTATGATTGGATTGTTAACAAAGAGTATGAGGTAATGGGATTGATTAAATATGATAAAGTCCCCAAGAATCATATGTATGCTCGCGTGACGAAAGAAGGTATGTTTGCTGATGGCAAAGGAGCTGGTTTTTGGGAAGGGTCGATGGTAGGTTTGGCAAACTCCGAGACATGTAAAACAAGTGCTGTGTGGTCGGTAGCACACGAGTTGGGGCATAAGAATCAGATAGCCCCTGACTTGAAATGGACAGGAACTACAGAACTTACAAATAATATTTATTCTGTATGTGTGCGTTATGAACTGACGCCGGATAATCTGAACCTGGAACATGAAAAGGTTTGGGATGGACTTGGTGATAACGGTGTATGCGGTGGACGATTTAACTCCTATCTTACTTATGGTGTTGCACGTGGGGAACAATGGTTTTTTCAAAAAGGGCAAGATGGGAGAGAGGGTTATGAAGTGAATGGTGGAGATCATTTTGTAAAACTTTGTCCACTGTGGCAATTGTTACTCTATTATCGTTATATAAAAGGCGAAGAATCGTCTCCTAATGGAAAGATGAAAGATTGGTATGGGGATTTGGCGGAAATAGCCCGTACCTCGGGATTTACATCAAGCTCAGCCCTTACAGTTGGTGAATGGGAATGTAAATTCATGAAAGATATATGCAATGTACTTGCACAGGATTTATCGGACTTTTATCAAAAGTCCGGGATGTTGAAAGTCTGTGACCGTGTAATTGGTGACTATGGAGGTGACAAACCCCTTGTTATTACACAGGCAATGTTTGATGACGTTGTGAATACTGCTAAAAAATATTCTAAGCCGGAAACTCCTGTACTTTATTACTTGACAGCTAACAGTTATGAAGCTTTTGAGAAACATTTGCCATTACAAGGCACTACCAATCAAGGGATATCTCCTATTTCTAATAATTATGTTACTTTAGGGCAGGGGTATCTTGTCAATAATAGTATATGGAAAAATACGGTAGTTTTTGAAACTTATGCGAATAACGAACTAAAGTGTGTTGCGATGGTGGGTACTGGTGTACCGGGAGAAAACACTTCGCGTTCGGGGCAAACCTTTGTACGTTACCCATCAGGTTCTACTGCTATTTATGCTGTGGGCTGGGATGGTAGTCGTATGCTGGTTTATGGAAAATCAAATGGAAAATAAATAAGACTCTGTTGTATGAATAAGAATTTAACTCAGTTCTGTGTAATAATATTCGCACTCTTTGTTTCATTGGGTGCGAATGCCCAAACTCAAGAAATAGATCTATCAGGTAAATGGGGATTTCAGACGGATGTTATGGATTTCTGGAGGGGATCTTTAGGACTTCGGCATATGTATCGGTTACAAGAATCTATTATATTACCCGGTATTACTGATGATTACCATATCGGATATAAATCTCCTTATCGTCATTTAGACCGTTTGACGCGTGTATATGAATATATGGGACCGGCATGGTATCAGCGTGAAATAACAATTCCGAAAGAATGGGAAGGGAAACGTATCTTTATGTATTTTGAGCGTGTACATTGGTTGAGTTCAATTGTTGTAGATACAAAAGAAGTTAGTAAGAACGATTATGTGAGTGTTCCCCATAAGCATGATTTGACGAACTATCTGAAGCCGGGAACAACACATCTGATAACGGTTTGTGTGGATAATAGATATCAATATGATACACATAAATGGGACCATGCACATACGGAATTCACTCAAATTAATTGGAACGGTATTTTAGGAGAGATGAAGTTGGTAGCAGTCGACCCGGTTTATACAGAAGATATGCAGGTATATCCTCAGATTGTAGATAAGTCTATTAAGATTAGGATGAGAATTAGAAACTATACGAATAAAAGTATATCAGGTAATGCCATTTTTACTGTTAAAGGTACAGAATATGAACTTTCCAAAGGATTCCCCCTTAATGGAAAAGATTCTATCATCAATTTTGAAGCAGAGATAGCATTAGGTAAGGATATTCGGTTATGGGATGAGTTTCATCCTAATCTTTATTCTATAACATGTAAGATACAAACCGATGCTGGAGACATAAACTATCAACATGTGAAAAATGCAATATTTGGTATGCGTGAGGTACGACAAGGGAAAAATCATATACTTGTCAACGGGCATCCTGTACATTTGCGTGGAACGGTTGAAAATGCCGTATTCCCGCAAACAGGACATGTACCGGTAGATAATGCTTCTTGGGAGCGGATATTTACTATTTTGAAAGATTATGGAATGAACCATATGCGTTTTCATTCTTGGTGTCCTCCTGCTGCAGCATTCCGTATGGCAGATAAGCATGGTATCTATTTGGAAGTAGAGATGCCGATGTGGGGAAAAGATGGCGAATCCGGTGATGAAGCACGTTATAACTTTTTGCGTCGTGAACAGATGGCTATTTTATCAGAATATGGTAATCATCCTTCTTTTATTCTCTATTGTAATGGGAATGAAATTAGTGGTAATTTTGATTTTATAGAAGAATTAACTCGTAGAGGGCGTAAAACAGACAGCCGCCGTCTATATAGCGGAGCTACGGCACGTAAACGAGTGCCGTCCGATCAATTTTATATTTCTCATCGTACTTCCAAGGGAGGGTCTACTGTTTATGAGGGAAAACCTTATACGGATTGGGATATCACGACAGGAACGAATGTAGATGTACCTGTCATTTCTCACGAAACCGGACAACGATGTGTATATCCTAATTTTAAAGAAATTACAAAGTATAAAGGACCGGTACAGGCACGTAATTTTGAAATTTTTTATGAATCATTGGAGAAAAACGGTATGTTGGACCAGGCTGATGATTTCTTCCGTGCATCAGGAGCACAAACAGTTTTGGAATATAAAGATGTTATCGAAGCACAGTTGCGTACTTCTACTTCTGCTGGTTTTCAATTACTTTCTATTAATGATTTCCCTGGTCAAGGATATGCTCCGGTTGGTATTCTTGATCCTTTTTGGGATTCTAAGGGGTTGATTTCCCCTGAGGATTTCAGAAGATTTTGTGCTCCTACGGTTGCTTTACTTCGTTTCGGAAAACGTGTTTACTATGCAACAGAAACGTTTAAGGGTAAAGCAGAGGTATATAATTTTGGAGTCTCATCTTTGAAAAATGCCAAACTAAAATGGTGGGTGAGTAATGCTTCGGGAGAAGTATTGAGATCGGCTAGTTTTAAATCTGGTTCTATTGGGAATGACGGTGTTTTTCCGATAGGAGAGTTTAATTATGATTTACCGGATAATCCGGAACCTCAAAAACTGACAATACATATTTCAATAGGTGAAGATATAGAAAATAGTTGGGATATTTGGGTGTATCCTCATCATAAGTGGGTGATGCAGTCGACAGAGGGAGTGCTTTATACTACTGTTTATGATGAAAAAGTAAAACAGTATCTGAAAGAAGGAAAGAAAGTGGTGTTATATCCTGAACTTTCTCAAGTGAAAGGCCGTCGTTCTGTATTTCATAATCATTTTTGGAATCCGTTGATGTTTAAATGGGAACCGATGACGTTAGGATGTCTGATTCATGCTGACCAACCTGTATTTGAGCGTTTTGTGACAGATAAGAATATTGATTGGCAGTGGTGGGATATTTTGAACAATGCCAAGGTGATTGAGATGCAGAATGCTCCGATGGAGCTTCGTCCTTTCATACAGACAATTGATGCATATAATAGTAATAAGAAACTGGGAATTGGTTTTGAAGCTAAAGTCGGAAATGGAAAACTGTTAGTATTGGCTGTAGATACGAAGAAAAAGATCGAGGAACGTCCGGCTACCCAACAATTACTGAAAAGTGTCGATTTTTATGTGAAAAGTGACAGATTTGATCCACAAGTTGAAATAGAAGAATCATTTATCGAATCTTTTTTGGTTAAATAAGAATGAAGACAATATTAATTATATGGCTCTTTTTATTCTCTTTGAGCGTATTTGCATCTGCTCAGGAAGTAAGGATGTCTAAAAAAGCATCATTAGAGCAAGTGTATGGTGAGACTTATAAGGTCCAGAAGTTGATGTCCATGAATGAGATGTCCATCGATTTCGGATATGTACTTTATGAAACACAAATATTTATATATACGAATGATTTACAATTGGAGATTGAAAATGTCAGAGATTATGCCGCTATATATGTGGATGGTAAATTTGTAGGCTGTATGACTGATGAAAATAAGAAACTGCATGTTCAGCTTGCTCCGGGAGAACATCAGTTGAGGCTTTATGTTGAGAATATTGGGCGTATTACTTATGGCCCTGAGATTATGGATAATTCGAAGGGTTTATTCGGAAACGCTTTTTTGAATGGAAAAGTTATTGAATATTGGGAAATAACCCCTTTGAATGTGAGGGACTGTCAAGTAGATAAATTAGATTTCTCAGAATGTAAAGGAAATACAGATTCTTGCTTTTTTAAGGGAACCTTTTATTTAGACATTCCTCATGATACACATTTGGATATGTCCGGTTGGGGGATGGGAGAGATTTGGATCAATGGACAATATGCGGGATCTTATTGGGAGGAAAGTACTCAATTATCAACGCCGATTCTTGCTTCCATGTTGCATGAAGGAGAAAATGATGTTGTTATATTTGAATTGAAAGATGTTGAAAAAAAAATAGTTTGCTTTAGTGATAGTCCAGTATTTAAATAAGTTTAGTAATGTTATGAGAAAAAGATTAAACAGTATCGGCTTAGGATTGCTTATAAGCTGTATGTTAACTCAAGCGCAGGTTGTCACTCTACAGGCGGAGCAACGTGCTAAAGAAATAATATCCAAAATGAGTTTGGAAGAGAAAATTGAATATCTTTCAGGATATACTCGTTTTTCTTTGCGTCCTATGCCACGTTTAGGAATACCAGAAATTAAATTAGCCGATGGACCACAAGGGTTACGTAATTTTGCTCCTCATAGTACGATGTTTCCTGCCGGTATTCTTTCAGCCGCGACTTGGAACCGTGAATTAGTAAACAAATTAGGACGGGGATTGGGACAGGATAGTCGGGCACGAGGTGTCTCTATTTTATTAGGTCCTGGTGTGAATTTATATCGCGCTCCATTTTGTGGACGTAACTTTGAATATTTTGGAGAAGATCCTTATCTGACAAGTGAAGTTGCTAAACATTATATTCAAGGTGTACAGTCGGAAGGGGTTATTGCTACCATTAAACATTTTGCTGCTAATAATCAAGAATGGGATCGCCATCATGTAAGTTCGGATATTGATGAACGTACTTTGCATGAGATATATCTTCCGGCTTTTGAAAAAGCGATAAAAGAAGCTAATGTTGGTGCTGTGATGAATAGTTATAATATGTTGAATGGTGTACACGCTACTGAAAACAAATGGTTGAATATGGATTTGTTGCGGGATACGTGGGGATTTAAGGGCATTCTGATGTCCGACTGGGGGTCTGTTTATTCTACAGTAGGTACAGCTAATGCTGGAATGGATCTGGAAATGCCGAATGGAAAGTTTTTGAATGTGAAGAATCTACTTCCTGCTATAAAGAAAGGGCTAGTGACCGAAGCAACAATCGATTTGAAGGTACAACATATTCTTCAGACGTTGATTGCATTTGGAGTATTGGATAAGGAGCAGAATGATGATACTATTCCTTTAGATAATCCATTTTCAAAGCAGACTGCATTAGATATTGCTCGTGAAGGTATTGTATTACTAAAAAATACAAAGAACTTGTTGCCGTTGAAAGGTAAGACAGCTGTGTTGGGGCCTAATGCCAATCATATTCCTACTGGCGCAGGAAGTGGATTCGTCTCTCCCTTTTCTAAAGTAACTGTTGTTCAGGGATTACAAGAATTGAAAAAGAAAGATATTGTAGTATTGTCAGATGATATTGTGAAGGACGATGCTAAATTGGAAAAAGAATTGTCTAATGTATCAAATGTAGTGCTGTGTGTGGGTTTCAATGATCGACTTGAAGGAGAAGGTTGGGATCGTCCGTTTGCTTTACCACGTGTACAAGAGGAGTTGATTCGGAAAGTAGCGTCTTTACATGAAAATGTAACAGTAGTAGTAAATGCTGGAGGAGGAGTTGATTTTTTTGCATGGGGAGACCAGGTGGAAGCTATTTTGATGGCTTGGTATCCAGGACAGGAAGGTGGACGTGCTATTGCTGAGATTTTGACAGGAGTTATTTCTCCAAGTGGGAAATTACCTATTTCTATTGAGAAAAAGTGGGAAGATAATCCTGTTTATAAAAGTTATTATGAAAATCAAAAAGCAGATTATAAACGCGTCAGTTATGATGAGGGAGTATTTGTCGGGTATAGAGGGTATGATTTATCAGGAATAACACCTTGTTATCCTTTTGGTTTTGGTCTCTCATATACTACTTTTGAATATAATAATATAGAAATAGAAAAAAAGAATAAACATCAGGTAAGAGTTAGTTTCGATATTAAAAATACAGGAAAAATGGATGCATCTGAAGTTGCTCAGGTATATGTGCATGATGTAAAGTCTTCTGTACCTCGTCCATATAAAGAATTGAAAGGGTATGAAAAAATCTTTTTGAAGAGAGGAGAGACACAGCATGTTAGTATTGAATTGGATGAACGGGCATTCTCATATTATGACATGGTTCACAAACAGTTTGTAGTGGAACCTGGGGAGTTTGAAATCTTAGTAGGAACTAACTCTCGCCATTTGCCTTTGAAAGGTGTGATAGAATTATAATCGTAAAAATGAAAAACTAATATCATGAAAAGACTTATATTACTTTATGTATCTTTTTTGTGCATACAAGTAAGCTATGCACAGAAGCAACGTTGGATATTGAATGATGAAAACGGCATTACGTGGAATGTGAAGAAAGGAGAAACCCATTCGGATCATATTGAAATGTCGGGCAAACAAGTATCTGTTTTCATGCGGTATAGTGTGAATGAAAAAGGGGGATTTGAATTGAATAAAGGTATGGTTTGGCCGATGTTACGGACTATTCCCAATAATACACATGCTAGTTTGATGCGTCGGATACTCTGGAATCCTGCGATTGATGTGAAAATAGATGGATTCCCTTATACGGAACAGGTGAAGAGTATTACGTTAAATGGCACTTTGGAGGTAATAAGTGATATTGTGGGAGGAAAAAAGGAAGATTTACCTTTGACGTTGAAACGAACTTATTTTCCGGCTCCAAATTTGCCAACATTAGTTGAGATTTACCAGATAACAAATGTGGGAAAGAAGAAAGTAAGTATTGAAATACCCTTCATTAATACTCTTCTTTCCACAGATTCTCAAAAAGGGGTAGGTGGAAGTTACAATATCTATCTAAAGACCCATAATGCAGGCTTTTTTACATTGGATCCCGGTAAAAGTTGTACTTTCAGTGCATCTATATCCGGATATAAACAAAATGTGAAAGAAGACGTAATAGAGTCGGATAAAGAATTGGCTGAACGGAGAATGCTGGTGGTTGAATGGATGGAAAATCTAGTATTGGAAACTCCTGATCCTGTTTTGAATAGGATGTTTGCCTTTTCTAAGATTCGCACTTGTGAGAGTATTTTTGAGACAAAAGGTGGTCCAATGCATGCTCCTGGTGGTGAATCTTTTTACGCAGCAGTTTGGGCGAATGATCAAGCAGAATATGTTAATCCTTATTTTCCGTATATCGGATATAAATATGGGAATGCATCGGCACTTAATTCTTTCAAACATTTTGCTCGCTATATGAATGATGAGTGGAAACCAATTCCTAGTTCAATTATTGCGGAAGGAGATAGCTATTGGCATGGAGCGGGAGATCGTGGTGATGGAGCGATGTTGGCATATGGAGCGTCACGTTTTGCTCTTGCTGCTGGAGATAAAGAGATGGCGAAACAGTTGTGGCCTTTAATTGAATGGTGTTTGGAGTATTGTCATCGAAAAATAAACGAGGAAGGAGTAGTCGCTTCTAACTCGGATGAATTGGAAGGGCGTTTTCCGGCGGGAAAGGCAAATCTTTGTACATCATCCTTATATTATGATGCGCTTTTGTCTGCGGCGTATCTTGCTGAGGATTTAGGGAAGGAGAGAACTGTGGTTAAAAAATATCGGGAAGAAGCCCGTAGGCTAGAAAAATCGATTGACAGCTATTTTTCATCAACAGTGGAAGGCTTTGATACGTATGCATATTATAAAGGAAATGATGTATTGCGTTCTTGGATCTGCATTCCTTTGACTGTCGGGATAAATAAACGTGCTAAAGGGACGCTTGAAGCATTATTTTCTCCACGTTTATGGACTGAAAACGGATTGTTGACGCAGGCAGGAAGTCGTACATATTGGGACCGTTCCACGCTCTACGCTCTAAGAGGTGTATTTATGGCAGGAGAAGTGGAAAAAGCGATGGAATATTTAAAACGTTATTCTTATACACGTTTTTTAGGTGATCATGTTCCTTATGCAATAGAAGCGTGGCCGGAAGGAGGAAGACGACATTTGGCTGCTGAAAGTGGCTTGTATGGACGTATTTATACAGAAGGCTTGTTTGGTATTCGTCCGACAGGTTTACATTCTTTTACATTAACTCCGCGTCTTCCTAAGGATTGGGAATATATGGCTTTTCGTCGCATACGTGCTTTTGGAAGCATTTTGGATATAACGGTCACTCGTGAACTTGCAGGGACGTTACGAGTTATTGTAAAGAATGCTGGTAAGGTGGTTCTTGACAAAAAAGCAAAAGAAGGGACAACTTTCAATATAAAAAGTATATAACTATAAAATAATACCTTAAAAATGAAACAACTTATCTTTTTATCTATTTGTATTTTGTATAATATATTTGATTTGGCTGCACAAGAGGAACTATCTTCAAATATAAAGGAAACATTCAGAAGTCAATATTATGAGGCTTATCCACCGGTAGGAGAAACTGCCCGCAAATTGAAACTGTCCAATTATAACTCTTTTGAGAATCCTACAGGTATTTATTTTGAGCCGGGAGATGAAGTAGAACTTACTGTTGGAGACACACAGCGGCAAACGATATTTTTACGTGTACATAGCTTTGAAGGAGTTGATAAAAGTGATAAAAGTTATCCGCTACGTTCTGGAAAGAATAAAATAAAAATTGAGAATAAAGGATTAGGCTATATCAGTTTTTACACTTCTGATTGGGCTGGTATAACTCCTGTTCGGATTGAAATTGAAGGAGGTAAGGTAAATGGTTACTTTGATAAAAACTTTCATTCTAATAAAGAATGGAAGGAATTACTTGCGAGTACTGTCTGTGATATTCTTGATATTAAAGGAGATTATATCAATCTTGCCTATCGAGTTTCTTCTTTAAGAAAGTATTGCCCGGAAAAGGGTTGGGACCTGATTAATTATTATGATAAGCTTGTAGATCTTCAACATGAGATGATGGGATTGAAAAAGTATAACCTTCGCCCGAAAAATCACATGTTTGCCCGTGAAGTACAACGTGGAGTGTTTGCTGATGGCTGGGGGGCAGGATTTGCTTATGACTGTATGCATAAAATTGCTAATTTGGATAAAATCCATACTGGAGTATGGGGAATTTCTCATGAATTGGGGCATGTTAATCAGATTCGTCCTGGAATTAAATGGGTTTCTACTACGGAGGTGACTAATAATATTTATTCTGTATGGGCACGCTATTTACTAGAACCTGAATATCGTAATCTTGAGCAGGAACGTCATAACGATGGGGATGGTAATCGAGTTATTGGCGGACGTTTTAATGCTTATTTGAATTATGGTATTGTAAAAGGTGAGCAATGGCTTTGTCAACGTGGACCGGATAAAATGACAGGATATGAAAATGGGGGTGATCACTTTGTTAAGCTATGCCCTTTATGGCAATTACAACTTTATTATGCTGTTGCAGGACATGGCAATTATTGGGGGAAGCCTGATTGGTTTGCTGATGTAGCGCAGATTGTGCGTAACACAGACGAAAAAGGTATGAGTAATGGACAGCTACAACTTAATTTTATGCGGAATGTATGTGATGTAGTGAAAGAGGATCTTACGGACTTTTTTATCAAAGTGGGGATGCTTAAACCTATTGATAAGGATATGGATGATTATACTCGTGCTCAATTGACAATAACAGAGGAACAATGCCAGGATTTAGTGAAATATGCTTCCCGTTATCCGAAACCGGCTTCTCCGGTTATTTATTATTTGACTGCTAATAGTGTGACTTCGTATCAAAGAAGACTTCCGGTAGAGGGGGTATATGAAAAAGGACTCACTTTTAAGGAAGGAACTTGTCTTGTTTCTCATAAGTATTGGAAAAATGTAACTGTGTTTGAAACATATAAAGGAGCAGAATTAACCTATGTGACAATGATGGGAACAGATTCCCGTGAGCGATCAACAACCCTGATTCGCTTCCCTGAAGGCTCTACTCGTATTGAGGCTGTATCATGGGATGGCAAGCGTACATTAGTATATGGTAAACGTTGATTTCTGCTAAGATTTGTCTATTAAATAAGTTTGTGACATTTATGAAGAAAATAGGTTTTCTGTTACTGTTTTTCTTGATTACACTCTGTGCTTGGTGTAAATCGTCAAGGATAAGTTTTGAAATAAAGGATAGCGTTTTTCTGATAAATGGAAAACCCTTCCAGTTTATTTGTGGTGAAATGCACTACCCCCGTATTCCACAAGAATATTGGAGAGACCGTATGCAACGTGCTAAAGCCATGGGGATAAATACTATCTCTACATATGTTTTTTGGAATATTCATGAACGACAACCTGGGGCATTTGATTTCAAAGGACAAGTAGATTTGGCTAAGTTCATTAAAACAGCTCAAGAAGAAGGATTATACGTAATTCTTCGCCCTGGTCCCTATGTATGCGCGGAATGGGATTTCGGAGGTTATCCATATTGGTTGCAAAAGAACAAAAAGATGATTTATCGAAGTAAAGATGAGACGTTCCTGAATGCGTGTAAAAGGTATATAGATCGATTGGGGAAAGAGTTATCGTCGTTGACTGTAACCAATGGTGGTCCTATTTTGATGGTGCAAGTAGAGAATGAATATGGTTATTACGGCAATGATAAGGTGTACTTGAGCAGATTACGTGATATGATTAGGGAGGCTGGATTTAATGTGCCGTTGATGACATGTGACGGAACCGGACAAATAAGATCGGGTTCAGTCGAAGGTGCTCTAGCCACAGTGAACGGAGCCATTGGTGAAGATATTATGCGGACAATAGACAAAGTTCGTCCAGGTGGTCCATATTTTGTTGCAGAGTTTTATCCGGCATGGTTTGATGTTTGGGGTAAACCTCATACTCAAAGGGCTATCAAGATACCGGCAGAACGATTAGAGTGGATGTTAAGTCATAATGTATCACTTAGTATGTACATGTTTCATGGTGGAACTAATTTTTGTTATACCAATGGAGCTAATACTTCTTATGGTTATGAACCTCAACCTACTAGTTACGATTATGATGCTCCTTTGGGTGAGTATGGAAATGCCACTCCGAAGTATTATGCCTTCCGTGAGATTATACAGGGCCATTTACCTGCAGGGGTGACATTGCCGGAGGTGCCTGCTGAAAATCCGGTGATTTCTTTTCCTACGATTCACTTGGAGCAATCAGCTCCTCTTAATGCTGCTTTTACAAAACGAATTGTTTCAGTTACTCCATTAACAATGGAAGATGTGAATCAGGATTTTGGATATATTCATTATGAGACACATCTTAATCGGAAAGTAAAAGGAGGAGTCTTGCTGATTAAAGAGTTACGTGACTATGCTGTTGTGTTACTTAATGGAAAACAAGTGGGGAGTTTGGATCGGCGGCATCGGCAAAATAAGTTGAAAATAGATGTGACGGAATTACCGGCACGTTTGGAAATACTAGTCGAGAATGTAGGACGTGTGAACTACGGTGGGGATATTCGGCATAATTTGAAGGGTATTACTGAAAAAGTATTGTTGGACGGTCAGGAGTTGAAAGAATGGACTATTAGTCCGTTGCCGCTCTATCAGGCTAAAGTCTCGAAATTTACATGGAGTAATACGGATATTGTTAATCAACCTGGTTTTTTTAGAGGTGAATTTCGGTTGGATAAGCTTGGAGATACGTTTATTGATACTCGTGGTTGGGGAAAGGGGGCTGTTTGGATAAATGGACGTTCAGTAGGTAAATTTTGGAATATAGGTCCTCAACAAACATTATATGTTCCGGGGCCATGGTTAAAAAAAGGACGGAATGAGATTGTTGTTTTTGAAATGGAAGATCAGGGACATCGTACAATCGCAGGTTTAGATAAACCAATTCTCGATCAACTTGGTGAAGATAAGAATGCAATAGAACTTCAAACTAAATATGGTGACAAAACACCTGTGCTGGATGAAGGGGATATTATTTTCTCGGGCTGTTTGGAGAAAAAGGAAGGATGGCAATCTTTCTCTTTGGATTATGATAAGACTTTAAGACATTTATGTTTAGAAACTTTGTCATCTTATGATAATAAACATTCTTGTATTAATGAAATAGAGTTGATTGGCTCTGATGGAAAGGTTTTACCGAAAGATAAATGGCAAGTGGTTTATGCTAATACGGAACAGACTAAAGACGGATATGCAGAGTCGTTGATAGATAATGATGACAGGAGTTTTTGGCATTCTCAATGGCGGGGGCAGTTGTGTCCATTCCCCCATTGTGTGATTGTGGATTTGGGGGAAATTCTGACAGTCAAAAGTATTCGCATCCGTTTGCGTAATCCGAAGAATGCTGGATGTGTTAAGGATTTTAGATTATACGGTCGTCCACAATTCTTCTTGTTTGAGTGATTTCTATCAATCGGATGCTTACTGATTCTATGGATGTCATTTTTTTATTTATGGTATGGTTTACTGTGTGTTTTGTAACTAATAATTTAATAATATGAAGAGAAGTTTTGTATTGATTGTTTGCTGTCTAAATATGATATGTATTTCAGCACAAATAAAATTACCCTCGATGAATGCTTTTCCTAAAAAAAAGGAAATCTACAAAAAGGGATGGATTGATTTTAATAAAAATGGAAAGAAGGATATTTATGAAGATCCCAAGCAAGATGTAGAGAAACGGTTGGATGATTTGTTGGCACAGATGAATTTGGAAGAAAAAGCCAATCAATTAGCGACTTATTATGGGTATAATCATGTTCTGAGAGACAGCCTTCCGACGAAGGCATGGGAAAGTTCTGTACTGAGGCATGGAATAGCTAATATTGATGAACATTTGAAAATGGCTGTTTATGATTTGGAAAGATTATCTGTTTCTTTAGCTGAGACTCAACGTTTTTTTGTAGAATATACACGTTTAGGTATTCCTGTTGATTTTACATGTGAAGGAATTAGAGGTTTGTGTGCTCTTAAAGCAACCAGTTTTCCTTCTATGAATGGTTTGGGATGTACATGGGATAAAGAGCTGGCTTATTTGCAAGGAATGGTTGAAGGAAAAGAAGCGCGTGCTATGGGATATACAAATGTATATGCTCCAATTCTTGATGTAGCTCGTGACCAACGTTGGGGGCGTTGGGAAGGATCTATTGCAGAAGATCCTTATTTGGTCGCCCGTATGGGAGTAGCAATGGCTAAAGGACTGCAAGATCAGCAAATAGTTTCTACCCCTAAACATTATGTAGGTTATGGAGATTGTAAGGCAGCCCGTCAATGGGACGCTCGTACCGATCCGCATATAACTCCTTCTGAAATGTATTATGTTCACGAGTATCCTTTCCGTAAAGTATTTCAAGAAGCTGGGGCTTTAGGGGTAATGTGTGCTTATAATGATTATGACGGTGTTCCGATGTCCGGAAGTTATCATTATCTAACTGATGTGTTGCGTGGTGAGATGGGATTTAAGGGATATGTTGTATCTGATAGTCATGCTATTGGACGGCTTGCGACGGTTCATAAAGTGGCGGTAGATGAGAAAGAATCTTGTTTACAGACATTACAAGCAGGTTTGAATGTCCGTACAGAGTTTGATAAGCCGGATAACTATGTACGCTATGTTCGCGAATTAGTAGAGGAGGGACATTTACCAATTGAGAGAGTAAATGAATTAGTACGTCAGGTTCTTTATGTAAAGTTTTGGATAGGACTTTTTGATAATCCTTATACCGGTTCTCCAGATAAAGTGCGCCAAATAGTGTCATCAAAAGAAAACTTGGACATTGCTTTAAGAGCTTCCAGAGAATGTCTTGTTTTGCTTAAAAATGAACAGAAGTTGTTGCCATTGCAAAACAAATATAAACGGATTGCTGTCATAGGTCCGAATGCAGATACAAATGGCTATATTCCTACTCATTACGGTCCTTTTAAATATACAAATTTCAGTAGTGTGTTGGGTGGTTTAAAGGAGGTTTATAAAAATGATAAAGATATTGTTATACGCTATGCTAAAGGAATAGATTTGACTAATAAAGGATGGCCAGAAAATGAATTGATTCCTGATACGTTAACACTCAAGGAACAAAAAAGTATTCAGGAAGCAGTGAAACTGGCAAATGAAAGTGATGTTGTTGTGTTAGCTTTGGGAGACGGTACACAGACTTCCGGTGAAAGCCGTACACGTAGTAGTTTGGATTTGCCTGGGCATCAGGAGGAGTTGTTGAAGGCTGTTGTAAAAAGTGGGAAGCCGGTAGTTCTCGTGCTTATTTGGGGACGTCCTGCTACTATTAATTTTGCAAATAAATATTGTCCTGCTATTCTCGCTGCCGGTTATCCGGGAGCACAAGGAGGATATGCCATTGCAGAGGCATTAAAAGGAGAATATAATCCAGGGGGAAAATTAACAGGTACTTGGCCTAAAAGTGTAGGCCAACTTCCGATGAATGTTCCTACAAAGCCTAATGCTAATATGGAACCGATGAAATCTTTTACAGTGGCCAACAAGGGGCTGTTATATTGTTTTGGTCATGGACTGTCATATACGGATTTTAAGTATGATTCTATATCTATTGATAGTATACATACTAATACTGGTAAAGTTTTAGTATCTTGTCAAATTACTAATGTTGGTAATATGGCAGGTGACGAGGTTGTTCAGCTTTATATTAATGATGTTCTTAGTTCTACTACCACTTATGAGAAAAACTTGCGCGGTTTTGAGCGTGTACATCTTATTCCCGGTGAATCAAAAAGAGTCACATTCCAGATTGCACCTGACGATTTGATTCTAATTAATGCCATGCATGAACGTGTGGTGGAGCCTGGTGAATTTAAAGTGATGATAGGTGCTTCTTATGAGGATATACGTTTGACGGGAAGTTTTTTTGTTCGTAGTGAAAAGGGGATGAGGTCGATTAACCAAAATCATACGAGAGCTAAAATGATAAATGATTCAGATAATAAAGATTTATTTTGAAAATGAATAATTTATGGTGACACGAAGAGATTTTTTGAAGACGATGTCTATAGCCTCTGCGGGATTGGCACTGGGAGCCGGTGACATACTGAATGCTCAAATTCTTTCCTCCAAGAAAGTAAGAGGTGAAAAGGTGAAGATAGCTTATGTCGGCATCGGAAACCGTGGGGAGCAGATTATCGGTGACTTTGCACGAACGGGTATGGTGGAAGTGGTGGCCTTGTGTGATGTGGACATGGGAGCCAAACATACGCAAAAAGTAATGGCCAAATATCCGAAAGCAAAACGTTTCCGAGATTTCCGCCAGATGTTCGACAAGGCCGGTAACGAATTTGACGCCGTAGCGATTGCTACTCCCGACCATTCGCATTTCCCGATCAGTATGCTGGCCTTGGCCTCTGGGAAACATGTGTATGTGGAGAAACCGCTCGCGCGTACTTTTTATGAAGCGGAACTGTTGATGCAGGCTGCGCTCAAACGTCCCAATCTGGTTACTCAGGTGGGAAACCAAGGGCATTCGGAAGCAAACTATTTCCAGTTTAAGGCCTGGTTGGATGCAGGCATCATTAAGGATGTGACTGCTGTCTCTGCTCACATGAATAGTGTACGCCGTTGGCACAAGTGGGATACGAATATTTATAAGCTTCCTGCTGGGCAGCAACTGCCGAAGGATTTGGAATGGGATACTTGGCTCGGGGCTGTTCCCTATCACGAATACAACAAAGATTATCACCTGGGACAATGGCGTTGTTGGTATGACTTCGGAATGGGAGCGTTGGGTGATTGGGGAGCACATATCTTGGATACGGTACACGAATTTCTTGAACTGGGACTACCTTATGAAGTAACTTTGCAGTATCAGGAAGGTCATAACGATTATTTTTTTCCTTATTCCTCCACGATTTTTTTCCGTTTCCCGCAACGTAAAGGAATGCCTCCGGTAGATATTACCTGGTATGACGGTCTGGACAATCTTCCTCCTATTCCTGCCGGCTATGGAGTTTCGGGACTGGATCCGAACATTCCTGCTACGAATCAGGGGGATACATCCAAATCAAAGTTAAATCCGGGAAAGATCATTTACACCAAAGATTTAATTTTCAAGGGGGGGAGCCATGGAAGCATTTTGTCCATTATCCCCGAAGAAAAGGCTAAAGAAATGGCCGGTAAACTACCGGAGGTTCCCAAAAGTCCTTCCAATCACTTCGAGAACTTCCTGTTGGCTTGTAATGGCATTGAGAAGACACGTTCACCCTTTGAAATTAACGGTATCCTGAATCAGGTGTTCTCGTTGGGAGTAATGGCTCAACGGCTCAATACCCAGTTGTTTTTCGACAGCCATACGAAGCAGATAACAAACAATAAATTTGCCAATGCAATGCTGGCAGGACTTCCGCCACGCAAAGGCTGGGATGAGTTCTATAAACTGTAAATACGGGTTAAACAGGTAATGAGAAAGGAATTTGATTACCATAATAACACAAATAGATGAAGAAAAATATTGTATTGACTTTGATTTTATTCTGCGCTACTTCTTTGGGTGCACAGAACTGGGAACCTCTTTTCAACGGAAAGAACCTGCAAGGCTGGAAGAAACTGAACGGAGAGGCCGAGTATAAGATTGTGGATGACGC
>ERZ791744.540-NODE-540-length-36181-cov-10.823922_pt1 | contig 36181 bp, 40 predicted proteins | sample MGYA00510039_ERZ791744 | MGnify/ENA primary metagenome ERZ791744 (study PRJEB30046, sample SAMN00791969) | human gut metagenome | study: EMG produced TPA metagenomics assembly of the A metagenome-wide association study of gut microbiota in type 2... | reverse complement strand
CTGATTTTCAGCGTTTGTTGCGGAGAGACAGGGATTCGAACCCCGGGTACCTCGCAGTACAACGGTTTTCAAGACCGCCGCAATCGACCACTCTGCCACCTCTCCAAAACTCTTTTACAAGAGTGCTTCCTTTCAAAAGCGATGCAAAGGTACATATTATTTTTTAATTTACAAATTTCCAACAGTATATTTTTATCTCTTTACTATACTTATTTATTCCTCTAAAAAATGTACTTTTGTACATTCATTGATTTGAAACAATAGGAATTTTCATCAGTTTAAATACGTAACCGAATGGAAAGTATTATCGCAAAACCTGAAAGAGAGCAAATTATAGCTCTTATAAAAAGAGAAGTAGTCCCGGCGATTGGTTGTACAGAACCTATTGCCGTAGCCTTATGTGTTGCGAAAGCTACAGAAACTTTAGGCTGTCATCCTGAAAACATAAAAGTATTTTTAAGTGCCAATATCCTGAAAAATGCCATGGGAGTAGGTATTCCGGGAACGGATATGATCGGTCTTCCCATAGCTGTAGCTTTAGGGGCTTTGATTGGAAAATCTGAATACCAACTGGAAGTATTGAAAGACAGTAACCCCGAAGCTGTTGAAGCAGGAAAAAAGATGATAGAATCACAATGCATCGACATTGCCTTAAAGGAAAATATTGAAGAAAAACTTTATATAGAAGCAGTTTGTACTCATGGCAATGATTCGGCAACGGCCATTATTAGCGGCGGACATACTAATTTTGTTTACATAAGCCGCAATCAAGATGTTCTTCTCGACAATAGAACACCAGCCTCAGCCGAAGCTCAGGCTGCTCACGTTGAACTGACCTTACGTAAGGTCTTCGATTTTGCAACAACAGCTCCTCTTGAAGAAATTGAATTTATTCTAGAGGCCAGACGTCTGAACAAAAATGCAGCCGAACGTTCTTTCCAAGGGAAATATGGACATGAACTGGGCAGAATGTTAAGAAACAGTCAGACAGAAAGAAATATCATGGGAAATAATACATTTACCCACATATTATCGTATACTTCTGCTGCCTGTGATGCCCGTATGGCAGGAGCCATGATACCGGTAATGAGTAATTCTGGTAGCGGTAACCAAGGTATTGCTGCCACATTGCCTGTCGTTGTTTATGCTGAAGACAATCATAATTCGGAAGAGGAATTGACACGTGCCCTTATACTCAGCCACTTGACAGCTATCTACATCAAACAAAGCTTGGGACGTTTATCAGCCTTGTGTGGTTGTGTTGTTGCCGCAACAGGAAGTAGCTGCGGTATCACCTACCTTATGGGTGGAGGATATCAGCAGGTAATGTATGCAGTACAAAACATGATCGCCACACTTACCGGCATGATCTGCGATGGAGCCAAACCAAGTTGCGCATTGAAGTTAACAAGTGGAGTTTCAACTGCTGTTATGTCTGCCATCATGGCGATGGAACAGAAATGTGTAACTGCCGTAGAAGGTATCATCGAAGAAAACGTAAATCAGAGTATACGCAATCTTACCAAGATAGGTTCGGAAGGAATGAACGAAACCGACAAGCTTGTATTAGATATTATGACCCATAAGCACTGTGACTAAATAAGTACAGAAGCCTAAAGACAACGGCTGTTTTTCGCAAAAGATAGCGTACTTTCATGCGGGAGAACAGCCGTTTTTATTTATTTGCGCCGTTATGAAAACAAATTCAAATACATTATACATACAAAAACTCATATCTGAAGGAGAACATATACATCAGGATTTTAAATTTGCCATATCCGACGCAAGAAAAATTGCCAAAAGCCTGTCTGCATTCGCCAATACAGAAGGAGGAAGACTGCTGGTTGGAGTAAAAGATAATGGGAAAATAGCCGGTGTCCGCTCGGAAGAGGAAATCTATATGGTAGAGGCCGCAGCCACATTATACTGCCGGCCGGAAATAGAACTGGAAACACATATCTATCACATAGAAGGGAAAGATGTATTGGAGGTACAAATAAACGAAAGTACACAAAAACCCATATATGCATTAGACGAAAATAATCATCCATGGGCCTACGTACGCATCAAAGACGAAAATATATTGGCCAACCCTATACATCTGAATATATGGAAACACGACCGCGAAGAAAAGAGAGTAATCATAACCTATACTCAGCGGGAACAGCAAGTCCTGACTATCTTAAAACAGCAGGGGGCTCTGACGCTAGGACAATGCAGTAAACTTACACGTATGAACCGCAAACAAATAAGCCGCTTGCTGGCCGACTTCATCCGCTTCGGACTGATAGAACAATATTTCGAGGAACATACATTTTATTTTCGCCTTAAAGACGGTGAATGAAAAGAATGAACAAAAAGATTTTCTATCTTTGCACCTAAATAAACAAATTATATCATTATGAGCATATTTTCTAAAATATTCGGAAAAAAACAAACTTCAGAAACCGACGAAACTGTACGCGTAGGAGGAATGGAAGATTTTATGACACTTATACGTGTATATTATCAGTCGGTAATGGCTGCGCAGCTAGGTATCAGCAACATCAATTTTCTGCCTGACATGGCTGTATTCAAGCGTACTCTTAAAATTCCTACCCAAAACAATAAACTGGGAATCGCTGAACGTTCAAAATGTAAAAAGATGCTAAGTGATATCTATGGATTGAATGACGTATTCTTTAAAGAAATTGACAATTCTATCAAGAAGAACTGTAAAAATGCAAATGATATCAAGAATTACCTCTTCATGTTCCAAGGTTTCAGCCAGGATCTGATGATGGTAATAGGCAACCTGATGCAATGGAAATTCCGTATGCCGGGAGTGTTTAAGAAAATGTTGCGTGGCATGACAGAAAAAGCTATCCATGACATTATGACCAAGACAGACTGGAAAGATGATGGAGTACGTAAAACTTGTCATAATATCCGTATTTACCAGCACACTTTAGGCTATTCAGAAAGCTGGATGACCGAATATGTATACAACATTGTATTGCTGGCTAAAAAAGAACCTAAACCTAAAGCCTGATTGACAGATTCAGATATGAACGCAGAAAAGATTATTCCGCCAATAGAAACTCATCCATTGGAACCCTTCCTTCCCGGTAACGCGGTGTTATTGATGCTGGGAAGCTTTCCTCCCCAGAAGAAGCGATGGAGTATGGATTTCTTCTACCCCAACCTGCAAAATGATATGTGGAGAATCATCGGAATAATCTTTTTTTCTGATAAAGATCATTTTCTGCATCCGGACAAAAAATCATTCGACAAAGAACGAATCATAGAATTCCTCAACGAAAAAGGGATAGCCCTATACGATACAGCTTCTGCCGTACGACGGTTACAGGATAATGCATCAGACAAGTTTCTAGAGATAATTGAACCTACAGACATCGATTTGTTGCTAAAACAACTCCCTAAATGTCGGGCAATCGTTACCACAGGTCAGAAGGCAACAGATACATTACGCCAACAAATACATGTATCAGAACCTCCTATTGGAGGAAAATCCTCCTTTGAATACAACGACCGTACACTTTATCTATACAGAATGCCTTCATCCAGTCGGGCTTATCCACTAAAAATAGAAAAAAAAGCAGAAACATATCAACTCATATTCAAAGACTTAGGATTAATATAAGAAAAAGGGTACTATTTTTTATAGGAAAGAATTTGCAAATATAGAAATTTATCGTACCTTTGCAACCGCAAACACGGGAATAGCTCAGTTGGTAGAGCATCGGTCTCCAAAACCGAGTGTCGGGAGTTCGAGCCTCTCTTCCCGTGCCGAGATAAAAAGCTGTAACTCAAAAAGTTGCAGCTTTTGTTCGTTTATACCCGGGACGAAATCGGGACGCAAATTTTCTGAATGTCAAACCGTATTACGCTTTCGAATTCGAAAAACGTAATAAAAAAATGTACTCTTCAAAAAGAAAAAGTTCATCGGTTTTTTGTATAATTTCTTATACAGAACCCAAGCTCCACACAGGTAATAACTGGTATATTGATTTCTATTCTTATGATCCATTGGAGCAGAAAATGAAAAGAAAAAAGTATATGCTTAATGGCATCGCCAAAGTTTCAGACCGCCGTCGTCGAGCTAATGAAATCATCACTAATCTTAACATCAAACTCCGTTCCGGATGGAACCCATGGGCGGATGTCGAGAACTCAAGACAATACACTCCGTATATAGATATTATCCAAAGGTATCATATATATCTGGAAAAACTGTATGCGGCTGGTACCATCAAAGAGAATACTCTGAAGGATTACGAGAAGCGCCTGCGAGTATTTGAAGAATACACGGCGAAGCACATCCCAGCAATTGTATATGCATACCAAATTGACCAGTCTTTTATATCTGACTTCTTAGATTATATATTACTGGACCGTGATTCATCAGCCAGAACCCGAAACAATTATCGTACCTGGCTGTCTTCACTTTGCAGCTGGATGATGGAAAAGCAGTACCTTATCAAGAATCCGGTAGAGAATATCCGCATGTTACAGGAAGAAGAGAAAAAACGGTCTGCCCTATCGTCTACCGATATACAAAAGCTGAAGAAATATCTCAAGAAAGAGAATCCGTACTTTTTGTTCTTATGCCAGTTCGCTTATTATACCTTTATCCGTCCGGACGAAATAACCAACATCAAGCTGTCCGACATCTACTTGAAGGAACAAAAGGTATTCATCGCATCGAGCATCAGCAAGAACCGCAAAGACGGCATGGTCGGTCTGAATGACAAACTCATTAAAGCAATGCTTGATCTTGATGTTTTCAGCAATCCTGGAAATTATTATCTATTCGGTAAAGGTTTCAAGCCCTCAAAAAATAAAGTAACCACTAAAGTTTACAGAAATTACTTTAATAAGGTACGTGAAAAGCTGAGATTCCCAGACAGTTATCAATTCTATTCCCTGAAAGATTCAGGAATACGTGACCTGGCCAATGCTGAAGGTATTGTCATCGCCCGTGACCAGGCGCGCCATGCGGATATCTCCACAACCAATAAGTATCTGAAGGGTAGCAATATGACGGTACATGAAGAAACCAAGCATTTTGAAGGAGAATTTTAGTAGAGTATCCGTTTCACAACGAATACCTACAAAAAATATGAAGAAAACTCTATTCAGAATCTGCAAGATAAAAAATGCCCTCTGCTATTTTATCCATACCTTTAGGCGTTATTTTATAGTGTACTTCTTTACAGTAGTATTTTTTATTGCGTATGACAAAAATCCTGTTTAGATCATATACTTTATTCGTCAAAAACTGAAAAGTATATTCGACTGAAGTATCTATCTCACGTTTATTCTTATAGACTCTATTAAACAAGCCATTATCTCCATCCAGGGTAATTGTATAATCGGGCAAGGTAAGAATACTCTGATCACCGCCAAGCGTAGTCGGCTTTTGAATGAAATATCTATCATTCGAACCCATTGGCATTTTATCCCAATACTCACCTGGGTATTCATTAGGGCCTCGATTTAATGCTTTTTGTATACCATAATAAATACCGACATACAGCCTGTCAGGGATATCTGTATTATTGCCAGAACTATTTATCAAATCATTAATGGCAGTGCTTTCAGAATCCACTCTTAACTTTTTTACAGCTGGACCAATCAGGTAGCGTCCACCTGTAGTACTATGTATTTCTATTTTTTCGACTTCAGCAGGTACAATCTGGAATGAGCTTTTATCCCGTGAATCTAAATTACCTGCATCCTTGAATCGGTCAACGATTATCAGACCTTTTTGGGTTTCTCCAGAAACAGAATAATCGGTAACAACATAATCAAGCCCATAGTCTTCTGAATGTAAGATATAGGGCCCGGAATAATATTGCTCATACTTGGTTTTAAAATCATCCCACTCAGGACTGGAAACAGTAGAACAATTCTCTCTTACACCCTCTTTCAATTTCAGGTAATTGTAATATTCATCACTGGGTAAATCATAAGATACATAAGTATATGCAAACGCATAATCCGTATCCACGTCGTATGTCTTTTCGGTACTGTCATCAACAACATCGTCTAAATAAACAATATCCTGATTTTCAAAATATTTATTTAAACTGATTATATTGAATTTTTTTTCTACCTTATCTATAACAATGATACAGTCAAGGTATAATTCAATCTGCTCAATAAACTCATTTATCGTCCAGTCAGGCAGCAGCTCTTGTAGTACTGAATCCTTATATGGATTAACGATAAATAATCTGCTCCATACAGGATCATCCTCCAGCTCATTTATTCCCTTTGTGAATCCTAACTTCGTTATCAAATTCTCTACCACATACAACAGATAATACTGAGGAGATATGTTTTCTACATCTGTGAAGGATATATCTTCGCCCACCTCTACGTTGTTTAATAACGAAAAGCTTCCGTCCGATTCAGTGTAATTAACCACCGGCGGATATACGACGTTGTTTTCCGGGAATTTACCGAATAACGTATCGATAGCCTGCTGCGAAGTCATTGAAATCCCATCAAGAACCATACTTCGTATATCCGTATCACCCCCTTCGTAATTCAACTGAGAATTACCAGCAACGATCTGAATTTTAGCGGTATAATTTTCAATCGAAAGAACAACCTCCACACCTGATATTATTTCAAGGGCTCCTGACATTAATGTCGCCTTACGGTTTTTTATTCCTTTTGTGACATCAGACCTGTTGATATTCTGATAGATTCTCCGATTACCAGGATCTCTCAAATCGATATCTATGTCATAAGTATATTCTCCATTGCGGGTGAAATACGGATTCTCTGTTATCAATTCGAGTTCAAAATTTTCAGAAAGCACAACCTCCTGGCCGTCGATGAATAATCTGGTCATAATTTAATCCTCCTTGATACATTGTTTTTCATACGAGCCACCAAATCCTGAGCTTCGTTTACACCCATCTTGCCAGTAGCCCGAGTATATGTATAGATCGGTTCATCCAATCTCTTATTAAGTGAATCAATAACCTTAACCGCCTTCAGCAGGATAACAGACATTCCGTTATCAGCAGGTACACTTTGCTGATAGTAGGTATTGTTTGTTGTTGATGCAACACCTGATAAAACCGCAGAAACATCTTTTGCTGTCAGGCTACCGATAGTATTGTTCCGTTGCGCCTGATCAATCAAGTCCAGAACCGGACGAACAGCCGGATTCTGCACGGCATAACGGTTAGCGACAAATTCACCAGCATGGACTATACCTTTGGGTTCATCATGTCTTCCGGTACCGGTGTAACCGCCTTCTTCAAATCCACTGATTATAGCCTTTGCACTCTGAAATGCAGCTGTAATCAATGCTATTTCAGCAGCAGCTTTAACAATCCCGACCAGTCCCAAAGTAGCTATATTCTTCATTTGTGTTTCAGCAATATAAGCTATCATCATCTTCTGAAGACTATCCAGTATGATTTTTAGAGTTTCCTTCATAAAGTCGCCCAAAGATGTTTCTGAATTAGTCAGCATTTCCGCAAATGCTTCACCAAATTGTTGCCCGATGTTTTGCGCAAATGAAAGCTGCTCTCTTACCTTACGCTGATTTTCTTCATAATTTTTACGAGATTTTTCAAGACTCTCTTTCTGTTTTTTGTCAATAATCTCAGCTTTCTTTTCTTCGGAAATTTCGGAAGAAGAAAGTACCTGATCATAATATTCATTCTGAATGTCTATCAGTTGCTGACGATATTCCTGCTCGGATGACAAACCGTCATAATGTTTTTGCGTAGCTTTCTCTATCTCCAACTGGTATTGCTTCTCCAGCCTGGTGAACGCTTCTTCGGATGATTTTTTAGCATCTTCTTCATCCAATTTTTCACACTCTTCTTTGTACTTAATTCGTGCTTCGAGGATTTTCTGCTCGATCTGTTGCCGTTTCTCTGGTTCCAGTCCGGCAATGGCCAGCATATTCTCGAGGTGACGCATCTCCAGATCTTCCATAAACTGACTATATTCCTGCTGCGTCATTTCGTCGCTGGCGAGGTACGACTTCTTCAGGTCTGCCAGTTCATCGTAATACCGTTTATTCTCTGCCGTTACCTGAGGATTTTCTTTTGTCGTCTTAACATTTTCTTCACTGGTCTTAACCGTTGTAGTTACGGTAGTGCTCGTATCATCCGGTATAGAACTGATAATTTTTTTCAAATTCTTCTGGCGTTGATCGAGTTCCAAAAGAGATGCAGCCTTATCACTCGCCTGCTTGTCCAAAGAATGAATCAAAGCCTGACGCTGAGATTCGTCAATATCCTTTCTTTCTTCGATGATCTTCTTTTGTTCATCATAATATTTTCGAAAAGCGATTACTTCTTTTGACAATTTATCTTCTATAACTGACAGCTCTGACTCTGCATCAGACTTTAACTGTTGACGCTGCCGGTTATTCAAAGCATCAATGTTGCTAAACCTATCCTCAATACTTTGATACTTTTTGAGTTCCTCTTGGGTACGTTGCAATTCATCGTTATACTTCCGCTGTGCTTCTGTCGCCGCATCGGTACTAGGAATCAACTTGGTAGTGATATACGCCACCAGTGCAGTAATCCCAGCCAACACCAACCCTGCCGGATTCAGTTTCAACACTTTATTAAAACCGCTTGTCGATGCAGTCGCAACCTTTACAATAAGGTCATACGCTTTGGTATAGATGGTGGCAGCATTCACAGCTATATTATATGCCGCCAAAGCCGTACCGGATGCAATCAAAACTGACTTATATTTAATACACCAGTCAATCAAAGTAGGCAGAGCCACGATGATCTTCGTAGTCCATCCGGTCAGAAGTGACAACGATGGGTTAAGCCGCTCCATCAGCTCGATACCTGCCTCCTTGATACTATTACGGTACTGCGCCATCTTAGCCTCGTTGGTATCAGAGTTGATAGCTGCCTGTTCCATAGCGATATTGGTATCCGTCACGGCTTCGGTATATTGACGTACCTTATCTGCATTATCTATCAAGATGGTAGCGGCAGAGTAGGCTTCTTCGCCGAACATAGTCTGGATCTGTGCAGCAGACAATGACTTTTTATTCAGGTTCTCGAGCGCAGTCTGTAACCCAACCACTTTCGGATTCGTTTCATCCGGTCCAGTCTGCAATACCAAGAAGAACTTACGAAGTGCGGTACCGGCCGGCTCTGCCTCCAGCCCTTTCTCCGCCAGCATCTGGATTGTACCTTGAAGCTGTTCGATACTTACTCCAGCTCCGGAGGCAGCCACACCTGCATTCTTGATCGCGGCAGCCTGGGCTGATACATCAGCTGCACCCTCTTTAGAACCGGCAGCCAGTACGTTCACGTAACGCGCCGCCTGATCAGCTGATTCACCATACATATTCAGAGAAACGGTAGTAGCCGTTACAGCATCCTTCAAGTCGATTTTTGCAGCCGCCGCCAGACGCATGGCTTCGATAGTAACGGCGTTTAGGGCTTCTTTATCTTTTAGCAGCTCCGGTTTCTTAGAGCCGATCAACATATATGCCTGAAGAATCTCGTCGGATGACTGACGGATACGTAAACCAGATTCATCCATGGTAGTAGACAGCTTCTCCGCCTGTTCGGTAAGCCACTGAATAGATGAATCGTCCAACCCAGTCAAAGCTTTCAGCTCTGCTTGAGAAGATTCCTTGGAGTCACGGTTATTACGAAGGGTATTCAATGCCATGGAAACTCCAGTGAGTGTAGCAGCACCAGTCGCCAGTAAGCCGCCCCACTTCGTCAGCCCGTTATTAAAGCGAGAAATCCAGCTTTCGGTTTCCTGTACCTCCGTCTTGATCTTCTGAAGTTCGGCTGTCACCAGTTTAGCCTGCTGCTGATAGTATTTCCATTCAGCTGATCCTCGCTTGATGTAACCACTGTTTAGTTGTCGATTAATGGCCGTCAGAGTAGCACGAAGTTCTTTCGGCGTTGCTTTATCAAGGTTGTTCATCACCTCAGTAAGCGCCGTAGTATCTTTCTTCAACGTCTTGATCTGTGCTTCAGTCTTACGAAGCTCGGATGTAACCTGTTTGATCTTAGACGTATCACCAGCTTCGTAAGCATCAGCCAGTTCTTTTTTCAATCCGGATGCTATCGCCTCCAGATTCTTGAGTTCCTGCTTGGCTTCCTCGCCATTTACCCGGACCTCTACGGTCGCTATCTGGTCTATTGCCATATTATGCTTTAATTAAGATTGAACGAACTTTGAAAAATGCAAACAGCACAATGAGAATAAGCCCTACAACAGTGAACACCACGCAGAATTTTTGCCACGACGTAAGTTCTTTCTCCACCTCTACCGTTTGCACGGTCTTTTGTATAATTGTACTGTCTTTGCCTGGTATGAATACTGTATCTGAAGGAACCTTAAAGTCTGCCATCAGATTACCCATAGAATCCAATTTGAACCGGAGACGTGCGTTTTCCGACTGTACCACATCCAACCAGGAAAGCACAACCCTACCATTTGAATCACACTCCAACAAAGCCCGGATGGATGCAGAATCCGCAGGCTTGAAGACCGGTACCAACTTATCATGTACGATGATCTGCGTGTGATTGTCGGAAGTAAGGTGTTTCCCAGTCTTGCAACCGAGAAACACCGAACAAAAAACAATTGTAAAGAATGTAAGAATAAATGGTCTCATAATAAATTCCAGCCTGATTCAACATCCGACATTACGGCAGGAACACCGTTCTCTACCTGGGATATAGCAGCTGCAAAAGCGCACATGGTTGCCTTATCCTCTACATCCGGAACGTAGGTAGTCGGTACCTGCATTTTCTTGCATACGCGAGAAATGTATCCGGATGTGTTGTTTTCGGTTCTGGGTGCCCAACGGCTGATGAAGTCTGCAATCGTCTGACATCCGTACTTACGACGGTAGTTCTGCAGCAGCTTGATCAAAGCCCGATAACCATGTGCCATGTCTTCGAATTCTTCGAAAGTGTTGTCTTGTTTCCTAGATGCAGGAACCTCGCCCTGCCAGTCGGTAGCATCTGAATTGCGGATATTGCCTGGATTGTTATTTCTCAGACCTCGTGGTAATTGTTTCATCTTTTCACGCCCTCCTTAATCGTTCTGATAATCTTTTGAGCTTCATCCGGTGTAGCACATTCCATGATGCGAACGGCCATATCTGCAACTTCGGCTGCATGACTCTTTTTCTTTCGAAGATTTTCAATGATGGATAAACCTTCTACAATCATCACGCCAAGGGTTCCGATTATCGCTCCGTAGGGTAGATTATACCAAGGGAAACACAACCCCAGTATATCAATCATAATGAAGAACAACAATAACCTGAAGTAATCGACAATTTTAGTACCGGTCTTGCGCAGTGGCCGACTACAGATTTTTTCTTTGTTAGCCCGAGCTGCATCGATTCCTGTCCATAAATCCAGCAAACAAACGCAGCAAATTAGTACCAAACAAATAAAGATGATCATCACGCCTGAGCGGATGTCTTGTGTGATAAATTCTACATATTTTCCCATGTTTATTTTGTGTTTTTCTCAAAAGTATTGTGGAAAAGAAGGGCATAAAAAGACAACCCCTGCAACTTATGCAGGGGGTATTTATCAGAAAAATTACCGAGTTACTCTACTTCTACATTCCACATACAACATGGAAAAATTAATTCTTGTATCATTGAAAAAATAGACGCATCAGCCCACCTATTAGGATGTATATTACCATAAGTACCATCTGAATTAAGTGTTGCCCAATAGTTTGAGCCATCACTTTTGTGATCATAGGTTCTTGCTGTAAAATCAACGAAAGCACAATAATACTTACGGCATAATTCCATGTTAACAATTCTGAGATGTTCAAACCATAGTACATTACTTCTTCCTGTTGATTCTATATTAGCTACCGTTGGATTACATATAATAATAGACAGTTCTGATAATGGTTTATTATATGCTGGTCTACCATTAATCTCTACATTTCCTCTTATTCTTTCTAATGCTTCTGTCATATTATCCTTATACACCTGTAATCTTTCTTCGATTGTTTTTGTGCTATAATTTCTATTAGCGTCATTCATACCATATCCAATAATAAGCAGATGAGGTATGAATGCTTGTGTTACACTCCCCATAGCGTTATGTAGGTACCCATAAGGAAAATCTGCTCCAGCATTTGAATCTTCATTTCCGACAAATTCATTCGTAGTTTTTCCTCCATGAGCAGTATTTACAACTCTAAATCTTTCCATAGGGAACCCACCAATTTTCATAATTCTTTTGAGAAATTTATCCCTCATTCCCTTTTCTGTATCATTTACTTGTGGGTATAATGGGGCAGAGCCCTCCATTATTGAATCTCCAGCTAATACAGCATTGATTGTAGTTACACCATCTCCCCCTTCGTATATTTTCTTATACCATGAATACATATATTCATACCCCCATATTGGAATCAATGGATACTTATATATGTTTCTATTGACATTTTCTAACCTAATAGAATTATTATTTACTTTAGGTTGCAAGTATGGAATTTCATCTTCCTTATTATCATCATTATACCATGCAAATGGAATTTTATTGATAATAATATCCTCTGAAACTTGTTTTAGCTCATCTTCTGTAATTTGTCCTATTCTAATATATCCTTGTATCGCATATTCCCCATCTTTTTCTATATAATGAATATTATCTATATCATTTAAAGACTCGCATACATTGTTATTAAATGTAGCTATTTCTATTTTTAGATATTGATTATTATATGTTATGCAATCTCCCTTTCTTAATGATAATTTATTAGATGTAACAAAATATGAAGAATTATTTCCTAATGAAGAGTTTCCTACACTCCATTTTGCGTTTTTAAATTCCGTTTTTTCGGATTTACGTAGTTTTTCTATATAATCAATATCCCTTTTTGTATACTTGTATAAATGAGATAAAGAATTTAATATATTTAAATCATCTTCTGATATTTGGGTAAAGTCTTGTTTAAATGATGCAAATCCAACGTATTTATCAACATCTAAATTTAATAATACTTTATTACCGTTAAAATATTCTTTCTTTTCAAAAATTTCATCGGCTGTGTAATATACAATACACTGTTCTCGCAAATAATCGTCAAGCCCACTTAAATCTAATTCATAAATCCCATGTGTTAATAATAATTTATTAATACGGATTGAAGAAATATTACCTGAATTAGAACCAGTGTCACTATATCCACCTATAACCCATTGTACTTGAATTTCATTAACATTAATGTTGGCTTCTTCTAATTTCGCATTATTATTAATAGTATCATTAGTGCTATTATATAATAGATTATCTAATCTTGCATTAGACCTACGAAATATATTAACTCCAATATTAGACAAATCCTCTTCAGTAAATCCCCCTTCTTTTTCAGTAAAGAACTGTATAACAACTTGTCCTTTATATTCAAATACATAATTGTTAGAAATATACTCAATCCCTTTGTATAATCCATTTTCAAAATATACAATTGCAACTTCTTTATATGATTCAGGTACATTAATTTCATATATACCATCTGTAGTTAAACTTGACGATTTTGCGTAATTTAAATTACTAACAACAGATCCATTAACATATCTTCCGTGAGACCAACCTACCAAATGATTAGATTTATATAATTTAATTCCTGTTTGAACTATTGTATTCTTAATATTACTTTTTATATATACAGACTCTTTCTCTAGCTCGGTAAGTTTTTCATCCCGCTCTTTCAGCTCTTCATCAGTCGCTGTTTTGTCATAATAGTCCTGTTCGAGCTTGTCAAGATGCTCGAGCATTTGTGTACCAATACGTGTAGCGGTATTCTGTTTGTTCGTTTTCTCATCACGAATCTGTATTGCCAGTTGTTTTAGTTCTTTGAATGTTTTTGTTGCCATAATATTGAGTTTTTTACGAAGTAAACTTACCGAGTTATACTACAAAAAGACATAAGTTTATTTACGTTTACGAGTCCCATACAAACGTGACTTGAGTGTTGTGCTGCGTTTATGATTTGCTTCTTCGATTTTATCTACCAGCAAACCACAGAACTCTTCTCCGTACATGTACGCCATCTGTTCTTTCAGCACCATGATTGACGCAAAATAGGGACGTGAGAACCATTCACGAGGTTTACGGGGATTACCAGATGTATAATATCCACCAGGCTTAGGGCCTACTTTCCGAGGAACGTTAAGCCCGTGTTCCTCTCGATATATAGGGTTTAAAATCTGCAAGTCACCGCCATTACCCTTAGTATACCCGTTGCCAACACCCATGTCCTGGTAGATACCGTACTCGAGAAACTTGTGCTGGATAGTAGATACAGAGTCGGTGGATGATATCACGTTATCCCGAATTTGCTGATGCAATGAGTAAGTATTGATGACGTGCAACCGTTCGATTTTCTCACGCCAGATTGTCACCATCATTTCCGCCCAGGCTTCCTGATATTTCTTACGATCTTCGTCAGTTGCTGCCGGTCTGTTATTGTCTGTCTTAGCCATCCCATTCGTCCTCCTTATAACACAGATCAGTCGGTTCAGTCAGCTCGACCATGAAGTACAAGCCGGTACAACCGGATATAAAATACTCACCCAGTTCACGGGTGTAGATTCTGGATACATTCAGGAAGGATAAGTCCAGATCTTCGTATATGTATTTGTCACGGATCATACGAGAATGGAACTGCCGGAAGAGTTGCCGACAGATATCCAGCTTTGCCGCACGATCACTCATGTCATCGTAGCGGTAACGGATCAGAAGAAACACCGTGAAGGTACGCTTCTTGAACCAGCCGCCCCCGATCTGTTCGGTAGCTGCATCGTTGGTATCGTCGATGCAGACGAAAGCGGACTGACGGCGGAACTTGTCAAGCACATCCTGAAGAGAATTGATGCCGCTACAAGAACATGGAAAGAATGAGTTTGCCCGAGCCAACTTATTCTTTTCTGTCAGCTCCTTGAAATAGGTATGGCCGTCAAAGAATTTACTTGTGTCCATTTTGCTTTGATTTTAGAATTTGAATATCGTGTGCTTTGGCATCCAGCTCTGTCAAAGCTCGCCAGCAGTCCATTTGCAAGACTTCCTTTTCTTTTGTAACATCACCACCTGTCAGTGCCCTAATCTGGGCGTTCATCGCACCCATCAGGTCGGGTAGTTCTGGCTGATCAGCACCAACTGACCGTTGAAACGGCTGGAAAAAATGAGGAAACTGGGACGCAAAATACAATTTAACACTACCCCACCAAAGAAATACGGAAACCAGTTCGTATTCTTTGATCCGGGAAAAGGCTGCCTGCAACGAACCTTTCATGCCTGGCTTTTTCTTATAGAGATAAGTATACAAAGATTTAAGCTGGGAAATGTTCTGCGAATACAAGTAGCCCTGGTAGTAATTCTCACAACAAAGGTAATCTTCGAAGCTCAGGCCATGCAGCATTGAATCAATAGCATACCGGCCGCCAATCTTGTCCAATCTGACGGGATAAGCATTGGGCTCGGAAATAAAATCAATCTGCCGGAGAAAGCTACGGATCTGCCAGTCCTGAAGAATGCACCTCAATTTCTTGTGCCAGTTCAAACGGAAAGAGCACAGCCAGCCTTCTTTAATCCTCCTGCGAACACGTATTCCAGTAAATCGCATAAAGACGTAGGTCTTTGCCTTGACTGGAGGAAACAGCGTGATGACCAGGAACACATACCGAAGCTGTTCCTGGTTAAGTTCCTTCCAGGAAGTGGGAAAACGGAAATCGAGAATCCTACCCCCAAAAGTATACGGAATCTTCTTTTTCATTCTGGTAAGTCTGGAAATGTTTGACCTTGTATGCCTCGGAGTCCTTATAACTGGTAAATACCTCTACCTTGGATTCCGCATAATTCTCGATGCGCTCCAGCATGCTCTTTGCAGCCGGCCAGTGCCCCATAATACAAAAACCTATAAACTTGCACATGTAGTCTGCCATGGTGGTTTCCTCTTTTGTGAAAGCATTGTGCCGAGCCTGTTCGAGGATATGATCGAAAAACTCAGACGATACGTGCTGCCGGATCTTTTCTTCCGCCTGATACATTCTCGTGCGAAACTCATTCAGTTTGGAACGATGTACGTCTGAAGAAGGGAATTCAACATACATCTTCAGCTGTCGGGCGGTATATATCAGGTTGGGGATATTGATACGAGCCTGTGCTGTATCTGCCCAGTCGGTACCGACCAGCAGCTCCAAACACCGATCGTAGGCATCTTCGGCTGCATTGGTAACTTGCTGCAACAGGTTCTTGACTCTGTCGGCCGAAGCCGGAGCCAGATTCTGATTAGACACCACACCGAAGCCAGTCGGAGTCAATACCAGATCGAGCTGCGGAATCTGCTCCTGATAGGTACGCAGACAAACCAGCTTTGTGACCGCCTGCTCGAGTCCAGGAACCGTATTTAATTTATCTGCCATGTCACCCAGCAACACATGGTTGATGCTCTGAAGAGTGTCATCCAGATGTGGAGCAATCATGTCATATACCTCTGCCGTAGAGTGGGTGGCAGAAGAACATATCTTTTCGAAAATCTCTTGTGAAAATGTGATAGCCATAATGATTCGTTTTATGATTTGCTTTCAAGATCCGAAGCTGTCTTCTGCTTCGCATCGGTGTTCTGATCAAGAGTAGTGAGCAATACCATGGGGACATCCGGATAAACTTTCTCACTCCAACCGTTGTACTCGATAACGATATTATGCGGAATGTTCATCAGATCATGAAAAGGTATCTCCAGTGCCTGCTTGAGCGTGAACAGCTCGCGCTTGTCTGAACCAGAGTTGTTGCTCTGCCCTTTACCCGGAGTAGCACCTACCAGATTAGGATGAATGTTATCGCCATAGCAAGTAATGTTACTGGCTTCCTGAATGTCTTCGCTCCAATCACCACCCTCCTTGCCGGTCTCCACCACATTGATGCGTACCATCCGGACCTCCCGGCCATTCGGATCAATGTAGTAGCCGGTGATCCAAACCTTGCCGCTATTTTCAATGCCAGAAACAAAATTCTTGATGTTTTCCTTCTCCTTTTTGATTCGTTCCATCTTCTTCAGCGGATCGGTGATATGATCTTCTGCACAGATATTACTCCAGTAATCCTTGTGAACCTCGACCTGATATTTTACGCTGGCATGGTTACGGAGCTTTGCTTTCTTACCTTTACCAATCAACCGCTTGATATCGTACCAGTCGCCCCGGAAAATACTGGTATAATACGGTATCGGATAATACTGGAAACCAGGTGTAGGAAACCGTACAAGAATGGCAAACTTACGTTCACTGGTTCTTACTTTAACCTTGCCATCACGCCCCGGTTCACGCCCCATTAAAACCATCAATTCACCAATCGGGTCGCGCGGATCAAGCAGACGGATGACTTCGTAATCCTCCGGGCGGAGTGAAGCATTATTACGGAAATTGGCATAAACCACATGGTTTATCTTGCCATTTCTGGCTTTTTCAAAACGACAGTAGCAAGCCTCCTTATGTACCAGACGATTAATCCTCTGCCCATCTTGAGAAAGAATAATGACCGACACACAGAAAAAGAAATACTTCATATCTGTGGCCTGCTCGAGCTGGAACGCCGGAAGACTATTGCGTCGCATCCAGCTTTTAATTTCAGGATGTGTTGTCGGCTGTCTGGTATCGACATCCATATACTTCAGTCCGGCTCCGTAACAGGTTATGACATTGAACAATTTGTTCTGACTCATCACTTCATCAACGCCAATCATTTTGATAATCTCAAACGGAAGCTGATTATCAGAACCGAAATTGACATAAGCCATGCCGTTCCGCCCTGGAACAGGCGTTGTCTGAATATCCGCATCTTCATCAAATACCAGGCTGCTATCCGTAACAGAAGCCATTTCAGTGGCTACGTTGGAAAACTCTATGTTGAATATTTCACCTGGCATGAAGTTGTCATCGTATTGTGGAATTATTTTGTCCATATTAGAGATAAATTGTCATGTTGTTTATTTCGAAAAGAGATATGTCGCGGAAAGCCCGAATTAATCCGGATGCCGGAAGACGGACACGGTGAATACCTCGTCGCCAGTGCGAACCGACACACACCGCACCACGATATTCCAGAATATCGCCTGTGCTAAGTTTCCACAGTTTCAGATTACAGGGCTGCCCGGATTCGAGCAACCTCAAAGCGTCTTTGATATGTATTACGTTCATAGGCTCTAATTGTATGTGTCATCGAAGGAATCATCAAAAATCTCAGGCAACAGTTTCAAACGATTCTGACAACGAGAAGAAAAAATATAAGTAATGGAAAACGAGAACAGCCCATCATCTGAAGTATCGCGCTGTGTATCGCTGTCTATAATCGTAATCGGAATATCTTCTGATCCGTCTATAAGATAAACTTCCTGCGACCGTGCTACATCATCTACCAGCATATACATAGATTCAGGAATATAACCAGTAAAAAGTGTATGTTTGCGCTGCTCATCGATATAATATGTCTTGTAAATACCATTGAAGTATGCAGCACTGCGAGTCAGTTCAGGTTCAATCTTGTCTGTGCCTATAAAATAAAAGGTTTCCATACACCCAAATGAATTACGGAACCTAATACCAACTGAGTCTGGTTCATCATGATCAACCCTATAAACCTGTCTTCTGGAACCAGCCGTAACTGTATACCGAAGCAGCTTATAGCCTGACAAGGTAAAGCGTGAAGGAGATGCATCTATCGAATTAATCCTGTAATCGGTTGCAATCCCCAAGGGACGAGTAGTTTTTAATACATTATTCTGTCCATCAACAAAGACACATTCTACCATTACCGCAATAGTAGTCCCTCCTGTAGCCAAGTGACCTGTAGTCAGATACAATACCTCGGAACGACCAAACGAAGTAACCTTATCGCATCCGGCAAGGGCCGTAAGAAAATAATTGGTTACAAAATCGGTAGCAGTACCATGTATCAGATATTGAGATAACAGCACTATGAATGTCTTGCTGACAGAAGTTTCTTCGGACGCACTACATGTATATGAGAAATCGCATAATGGAGCTTCAAGCAAGTACGGCTCCAGCAATGAGAACAGATCAAGAATATGTATCTGGTTATTTGAATCCGGAGTATATGTTTCTTGCAGAATAACGTTTCCCGCTTTATAAAGAGAAAAGGTCACCTGTTTATCTGCCTCTATCACAATATCAAGTTGTGACGAGAGAACAAAATCCGGAATATCCTGTATGATAGAAAGCATAAATCTTTGTTTTCCTCAAAGATACCAGGTACAGAAAATGAGTAAAAAGACAAAAGGTGCAGCATCGTCACGACGCCACACCTTTTTATTGAATGAAAAAATGGGTTACAATCATTAAAAAAGCATACAGTTACTTGCGCTGCATGATCCACGCCGGCCGACCATCGGGGGAAATGACAAGCTCATACCCCAAATCCACCATAACCCTGGCGATATCGTTAATGCTGATCTCTGCCATATCGGAGAGTTCGTCCTGGATCTGCTGCGAAGTTTTATAGATTACATCATCTGTTACTTTATCGACAGGAAGATATTCCTGGAAGTAACGATAAAGGATATATTTGTCAAACTCTACTTTGTTATTTGCCATGATCTGCCTCCTTTCTATCATTCAATGCGGTTTGAATCAATTCACTGAGCTGCTCCATTTCCGGACGTGTACAACATAATTTATCACTTCCATACATGAGAATAGTGTATTGTTCAAACAGAACTTTACCATCCTCGTATGCCTGATATTTGTCTACGCGAAACGTTGCGGGTTGTGGCGTGTAATCGGTCATCGCAAACCTCCTTTCTTGCAAAGCAGAACGGAACAGGTAAACCAGCACAGGCAAGCAACGGCAGCCAGCCAATGAATAAAGAAGGAACAGCTGAGAATGCTGAAAGAAGCAAGTACCTGAGAAACAAGCACAGCCTGACGGTTTGATACTCTCTCTTCCATAAGAGCGGAAAAGATACAATTTTCACGATCCAGCCATAACGATATACGGCTTTCTCTTGCCTGGCGAACAGGCAATGCAATTTGATTTTTCATTTTGGAGAACATTTTAAAATGAAACAATATGTAATTTAAATTACGGGAAAGGAAACAAGAAAGGTTCCGCTTTCCCGCTGTTCTCCACCTGATACAGGCAGTGGGTGCATTAACACTCCACACGGGGGTCGGAACCATATAGGTATATAGCAAAGCTATGGACATAAAAAATGCCCGCAGCAAAGTTATTTGGCGAGCCTTCGCGCGCCTGTATCAAATGGAGAACAGTGCAAATGTATGCTTTTGTTTTGAAATGGCAAAAGAAAGGGACAAAAAAAGTGCCTAACCATCTAAGAATAGAATGAGTAGGCACTTTTCTTGGTTTACCAAGTATTTTAATGATATGATAAATCAGAAATTAACTCTTTAAAATATCTCTGAATTTGAATATCATCCATTTTATCCTCTGTTCGATACAATGCAAAATCAGAGTTTTCAAAAAATAATCTTGTCTGTTTATCGTTCATTATTCTTAATTGAAACAATATATCAAGTCTAGACTTTTCGTTGTATGTAAATATCCTTATCTTCTTACGATTCTCTGGAGCTATTTTTCTGCATTGCATTTGGAAAAAATCAGAGAAATACGGATAATCAGTTTCTCCCAATGAATGTCCAAAGAAAATAACTTCATCAGCGTCCTCCAACAGATCTATTATATGAGAAGAATGATAGTATGGGCTATGTGACTTTATAACATAAGAAAAACTTTTATCAACTTCTACACTATCCTGGATACCGAGAATTAGATTTGCTTTAGAACCTTTTGAAACCTTGCCATGAATATGATAAACAGGAACCTTAATATCAAATCCTGTAGTTTCATTTAAATCTGTATAATTAAATGTAACAATCTGGACATTTTCATATTTATTTGTACCTAATATTCTCATTATTTGCAAAGCATAGTTATTGGGACTATTGTCAGGAACTTCCAAGTTTAAAATATAATCATTTAAACAATCTCTAAGAGCATTAAAAGATGACATCATAAAGTCAGAAGAGACAGCTAAATAGTCCTCATAAAGACCTGTTTCATTATTAGTTTTTTTCATATGCCGACCAGCTAATTTGCCAATCTCCATCTCTAAGTCTATCCAATTTTGAATACTTAGTATATTCTTAAAATGCTCGAAGATATTAATATCGATATCAAACTGTAAATTATATCTTTTTTTATATCCAAGACTCTCTGAAATCTTTTTAGAATAATAATCATATATATCACTTTCGATAAAATGTTTGTAACTAGTTCTAAGACCTAGTTCTATATCGAAGCCATTTCCTATTATCAGTAATATATTTTTTTTCTTCATAACAATTCAATTAGAAACCATCTTCAAAATCAGTTTGATTATACAAAGCTGTTGTTATTATAACATAAGCTGAATATAAAAAATTGCCTAACTCATCGTGTTTGTACATTCTAAACTCATAATCTACTCGTTCAGCATTTATCTCCAATCTAATTTTAGAAATACCTTTTTGCAATTTTTCAATGTCTTTCTTATCAATTCTGTAATTGGCAATAACACTATATTCTACTATGTTATACATAGCAGAGTAAACATAGCCTATATTGTCTTCCTCCTTATCATTACAATATAATCTAAGTATTTCACCATCTCTTAATTTTATAAGAAGTGGAGAATTTTTAAGAATATAAAGGCTATGATCCTTTACCGTATTGACAAGTACATTTAAATCGTAATAAGTACTATCGGAGTATTGTGTAACAGACATTCCCAAACGAATCCCGTATATTGTTTGTTCATCAATGGATGAATTTTTACCTGTGGGAATAAATTGTGAGGACTTTACATATTTATAACCATCCGTTGTTTGTTTATTCATTTCTACTACCGGATGCTGATTATAAGCTCCCCAAAGCCCAATTTTATATCCTTTATCCTGGGCTACCATCGTATTGAAGGACATGAAAGTAGCCAATAATATTAATAATAAATTCTTCATAGATATATTTTTAGCTTTCTGTTTCTGGTCTCCAAATCATATCTCTAAACCTTTCGACAGATTTTATCTCTATATTAGGGAAAAACGTAGAATGCTCTGCATTAATCAAACTTTCAATGTGCATATTTTCAAATATATTGTATTTTGAATATAAGCGCTCTGCGTTTGGAAATAGCAACATATTGTAAAAGAGTATGACTAACTCTGATGAAGATAGCCCTGATTGAGCAAAAGCGAAATAATTATTAATCTTATTTTCTACCCACCTTTTTTCATCTGCATATTTGGATGAATTGATATCAATTTGGCTTAATAAGCTTTTTTTATAATCATCTAGGTATTTAATTATATTATAAAAATGCCGACAATAATGGCCCAAACAATGTTCGTATTTGTAATAGAATAACCAATATGAATATGCACAAATACGCCGCTCATTTTTAGATTCATGCACGTTTTTAAATGTATTTTCGTTTACGTAATATATAAATCCTCTATATTGATAAAACACCCATTGCTTAAATTCTCCCCATTTATCTTCATCCACAAAACATCCTAAAGTATCATTATAGTTTCTACGATAATAATTTTTAATTTCACCGTTAATCGACTCAATACTGGTTTTTGTAAATGTATGTTGCGATACAAATGAATAGATTCTATCCAATTCATTGATGCCTCTATTGAAGAAATCACTACCTTTTATTTCATAGCTATCCTTTTTAATATGATAACCTACAATTGAAGCCGAATAAAAATAAGCTTTTATGTTGTTTTTGATATTATCTTGAACTTTGAGCAAATTGAAAAAGGTTGTCTCAAATAGCTGTTGATCCAGGAGCTTTTGGCTAGTAGCCATCTCCTCTCTTTGGCTTTTTAATTCTTGTTGTTGTAGTTTTAAAGCACTAAAATATAAGAAAACTCCGGCTAGAGCCCAAACAGAGCCAATAACTCCACCAATGAAATCGCCTACCTGTCCGGTTTGAGCCATTTCCTCAGGAGTTAATTTACCACCAATATTATAGGTCTCACTTATGAGAAATAAGAATTTACCCAAAACGAATAATCCTATAATAATGCAAGTATAAGCAATCCAGAGTATAGGATTTCTATGTTTTAACCAACTTATAATTTTCCTCATTTTATTAAATGCACTATAAAAATTATAGTCCAAATGTAATAAAATGTTGAGAGGAGGGCAAAAAATAAGCGGAAACTTTTTGGAGAGTTTCCACTGGAGGATTTATATTATTCTATTCTTATTTAAGATGTATTAGGGTTTTGTATGAAATTTGTATTATGACAAGAAATATAGAGGAACGACCATTAATTAAATAACTCCTTTACTTTTTAAGGTTTTCTCTATCTCTTGAAAACCAACAGGTTTTATTAAAACAGTTAAATTATACGAATCGAGTTTATGCTCTTTTATTGCATCTTTAATTTTATTATTACCGGTTATTATAACTATACGATTCATCAAGTCCGGATGATGTAATCGGAATTGTTCAATAATACCAAATCCGTCTAAAGTACTATTGGTTGCTAAGCTAATATCAACAAAAATAACACTATAGGAATTAATATCCAGTCCTGTTAATTGTTGAGCTTTTGAGATGTTTTTAAAATGCAGTTTATCATCAAAGCACAAAGTGTTAGCTGTATCAAAAGCGATTTTTACTGAACTATATTCATTCTCTATTATTAAAATATTATCATTCATAATCTTCGTTTTTTTTCATTTCTAGGGTTAAAGCTAAAACGATAGTATCGCCACATTCTTCTCTTTTCGCTTTATATGCTTTATGATTAATATTAAGTTCTGTTATTGCTTTTTTTATTAAATATATGCCATGGGTGGTTCGTCGGGTAATCAATCTTCTATCATCTTCATTTAAATCAGAAATTAGTTGAGTAATCTTATCTTCTGTACAAGTATAATCATTTTCAAACTTGATAATTAAATTATTTTCCTTGACACTAACATTACACCATACGCAGTCGTTTTTATACTTAGACATATTAGATATCCAATCTGAGAATAGAATATCCAGCCCTTCAAAGTTAGAATTTATTTTGTATTTCTCGCATCTTTCTACATCAATATTTTCAATTTCTATTATTTCATCTGAAAAAGACTCATTCCAAACATTTCTAAGCTCTGTAAAGATATCTATAAATGAATAGGGTTTTAATTCTTCTATTTCAAATGGATTTTTATCTTTCTCCAACAAAAAATCTGCTCTTTTCGTGATTTTTTCAAGCTCATTCTTGGCACACTTATTATTCTTTATTATTAGAGAATCTATTTTTCTTCTCATTTCTTCTGATTTGCATGATTGTTTTGCATCTATTTGTTGGGTTAAATTTTTGTATGCACTTAAACTATTACGTAGAAAATGCATTGTTCTAACAGATTGTTCAACAAATCTTGCTTTATTACGAATGTCTAGCATCGTTTTTCTTCTTAATTCTTTTAGAACACTTTCACTAAGTAAAAATTTGGCTATTCTTCTAAAAAATGGAACAAGTAAATAATCATAACCTATTAGTGATAATGGTAATGGAGCAAATAGTGTGACAATAAATAAATATTGTTTAGGGTTGTCAGCGAAGCTTGAAGAACAAGTGGCTAAATACGCCATATTGTATTTACTTTCTTTGCCATCATATTCAAATTTTACATTTTCAACCAGTAACTCATCGTTTAATTTTATATTGTTTTTATCGGTTAATCCCAATACAAAATTAAAGATAAAATTAGAAGAGGTCAATATTTTAAAGCTGTCTTTTTCTTTTTCAAAACAATATATATCTTGAATGATATTAATTTTTAGGTACTCATTTATACGTCTTACAGCTTCTTTAAAAATTTTATGAGGTTTATCGATAACTAGATAATATTTATCAACTAAATCTAATAACGTTTGAGAGAATAAATTAGCTTTCCATCTACTGGAGGAGTAAATGTCAATGATGAACAGGCTACCAAACCCTAGTATTACAGATAATATGTTAAAATGGTTGAATTTAAAGAAAGAACTGACTGTTACATATGATATCAGAGCGCAGGAGAAGAGCAATATAGGATTTCGTTTTTTGCCTGTAAAATTTATAGCGTTGAATATAGGTAAAAGTATAAATACAAGTGCTGTTAAATTATTCGGATTTTGCCCTAGAATAATTAAAGTTATGAATGTATAATCTAATAATAATCTTATTGTATCACTAGAATGTCGATATAATGTAACAAGTGATAGATATGTTATAAAATAAAGGAACATAACAGTGATATAAACCCAGCCACTGAAATAATTGTCATGGATTATAACAAAAAAAACGGCATATGCTAAGCATAATATTCGATAATATATAGAGTTTTTTCTCCTTAATATAAAGCTAAAAAAAGTATTATAATTGTTCATTCTATCGATAATTTTTTTTCAATCTTCAGTAAGACAAAATTAGAAATAACAATCCAAAATAGCAATTTACCTATACCATATAATATGACACCTGATGAAGAAAGGGTTGTAACTTTACATTTTAAATCGAGATCTAGAATCAATCCGCATACATTGATAATATGATTAATAATTGAATTGGAATGGTACGTACCATACTCTATTTCGAACATTGGAATTATAGGGTCTGATACTGGATATAAAATCAGACATATTATAAAAAATAAAAATAAAAGAAAAATAATCATGTTGACAAGAGAGTATGTTGATTTATATAATATTGCCATAAGGATATTATATTTACTCATATATATTCGAACTTTAGTTCTACTAATAGGTTTATCAAGCCAATCAACATCGTTAAATGATTTTTGAAGGCTCCTTTTCAAATACAAAAGAAGATTTAATGATTTTTTAGGATCTAAGTAATTGATATATTTTAAAATCTTATCATGATTTAGAGAGTCATATCCATAATCTTTGAATTCTCTACATTTAATGTAATATTTTATAAATAGTTTTATGTCAGTATACAAAGAATACCTATAGTCTTTTAAGTCAAACTTTATTTTAATTTCAATTATGTTAAACATAATTTGGCTCTTAGTTTCATATTTACTTTCTCTTCGAAAGCTAATATATAGATTATCAATATATTCCCTATGCATTTAAAATTTTATTTAAGAATATGCGAAGATATAAAAATATATAATTATAATATAAATATATCTTATCAAGATATAAATCAAAAAAAGGAGTCAATATGACTCCTTCGAAACAAAATCAAAGCCTATTATTGTTTTTGGCAATGATCATAATGTTTTATACCAAATGTACCATACGCATATCATCAAAAAAATTATGTAAGGCTGTTTCAATTTTTTCAACTTGTGCCTTACGCGGTTTTTTCAAACCAGAAGCATAATGTCCTAATTGTTTTTGATTAATACCGGTAATTCTCTCTAAAGCGGCTTTTGTAAATATGCCGTTATAATACTGTAAAAATGACTGTACATCAAAATGCCATTCGATTTCATAGTCACCTTTGAGTTCTTCAGGAATATTCTTTTCATCATTATATTCTTTAAACAAAGAAATTGATTTAAGAATATCTTCCTTCACTTCTTTAACTGATTCGCCCTCACCATAAATTCCAGGGATGTTTTCAGCCCAAGCACTAAATAAATCAGCGCCTTTTTCGATTGTAACATTAATAGTAAACATAGCCATTTAGGTTTTATGTTTTAAGCTCTATTTAGCTTATATTTTAACATTAAGGAAGGAGCTTATTCCAGCTCCATGTCCTTAATGATTTTTTTCCTCAGGCCTTCGCCTATTTCTTTGCTTCCATGATACGGGACCGGATAACGGATCCCATTTTTGTCTTCATAAATCCGATGACTTCCGTCACCTTCTCCTTGCACCCAATGCCATCCACGCCTCTTTCCGCGTTTAATCAGTTGGCGATGAAATTCTGAACTTTTTATCATTGTTCCTCCTTTCTGTTTTGGTTCAGCAATGCAAAGGTAGTAGTTATTCTACCATTTCCAAAGAAATAATAGAAAATTTTCTACCTTTTAGAAAAAAAATCCAATCCATTCTCGCCGATTTCAGGCGTAGAAAACAAATACCTTATTCCCCGCCGTCCGATTTTTGCCGCTAACGAAGTGACAAAGCGGTAAAAATCGGGCGGCGGGCGGCTGTTACGCTACCCACCTCCCTAAAACGCTGCTACAGCCATTTACAGCCCCTACAAACGTCCTTCGTCCTCATAACTAAAGTATTCCTTATCACCATAAACGATATGGTCTAAGAGTTTTATATTCATAGTATTTCCTGCATTTTTCAAACATTCAGTCAGGCGGTTATCGTCATTACTGGGGCGGCTGTTTCCTGACGGGTGATTGTGGCAAAGTATCATTGACGTGGCGTTACATTTCAGAGCTTCACGCAAAATGACTCTTATATCTACCTGCGTACTGGTTATGCCTCCTATAGAGATACGTTGTTTTCTGACAACACGGTTAGACTGGTTCAAGTAAATTGCCCAACACTCCTCCACTTCCAAATCTTCCATATAAGGTTTCATCAAGTTATAAATGTCCTCACTATGCCGGATAATTACCCTGCTGCTCCTACGATCTACGATACGTTTGTAAAGTTCAATCACGGCGAGAGCCATGTCCCTGCGTGCTGGTGTCAAAAGCTGACAAACATCTTCTATTGAAACATTATCGCCACGCAATAACATCTCATTAACTCTTTTACTGGTTTCTCTGTTGTTTGTCAACTGATAAACTACTTCACAGTCTGACAAATGTCTGCACTCTCCACAAATTTCGAATAAATCTTTCATAATGTTGGTTATTAAATTGTTATACGAATAAGGCTCTTGCTAAAAACATACCTCCCAAAACCGAAGCTCCCAGCGTTTCAAGATGACAAGCAAAACGAGCGTAAGAATAACCTCGAGTAATTACATCGTCAAAAACTAGAACTTTCTTTCCCTTAAAAAATTCCTTGTCGAAATTGACTATCTGTACATTATTGACATGCTTTCCTGAGTTGCTCTCATGAATTGCCAACCGTTCACCTTCTACCATGATATGGTCGTATGCACTAACTGCACCTGATAACCTTGCAACTTCCTCTGAAAACTGTTTGTAGCGGATTTCATTTTTTTGCTGGCTACTGGCAGGAATGCAAGCAAACACGATGTTACATGTTTCTTCTCCGAACTGCTCACGGATTTTCTTTGCTACCAACTGTGCAGCTGAAACGGCACATTTCCCATCCTTGAATGCCCATACAAAGTTTCTCACCTGCCAATCTCTTGAACTGGCTTTATATTTTGTCGGCAGATAGTCAAAGAAATTGAACATATACTTTCTGCACTGGTTTAGCATGGATTCGGTAAAGGTTTTCATGGTCTTAAAATTTATTCTGGTGCCGAGCTCGGGAGTTGAGCCTTTTTTTCTGCTCTTCCTGCTCTGAGTTTTTTTTATTCCGTTCGCTGTCGCTACGGTTTGTTTTCGCCTTTTACACCTGCCAGCAAAGGTGTTCCGAAGCGTATAAAGACAAGTTTTCACGAAAAGCATAGCCTTGAATACTACCTGAGTCCTGTGAGGGTGGAGATTTTTTCGGGAACAGCGCCTGAACTTGGCATACGAAGCGGAACATTTACCTTTGCAGGTACAAAAGGCATAAACCGCGGCGACAGTGATACCGATTTAAAGGCGAAGAGCAGATAAAGAAGAGCAGTCAAACAATACATAGCTTTAGCTATACCACTGGTAGGGAGAGCAACGGGGTGGGTGGGCCGCTGCGTGAACGCCATCGCCAGCCAGAAAGACTATCGAGTGTCTTTCTACCCTATAAATTCTGAGAATTTCTCGGGTGCCAGCAGATTGTGTCGCAGTAAATTAGCAAGCAAAAACAGGCTTAAACAGGCGGATTTATTCTGATTTTCCGCTCATCCGATACAAAAACAACACACAATCAATCGATTACCCCCTCAAAACACCGCATTTTATGCGGACGTCGGTTTTCCGACCCCCCACCGCTCTACGCATTAGTTAACAACCATTAACAGATTTAATGCGGAATATGTAGCAATATACCTCCCTACATGCACGGTATACGCCAACTCGCACATAAAAAAAATAGCCCCGACAACCATTTGCACGGTCATCAGGGCTTACCCAAAGAATAAAACTAATTAGATTAATAAAAACTACATAGAGGATGTCACAAACATATCAAATGTCATCTGAGGGAAGCGCTCACAACCGATACACAACGTATCGAAAGCATCCGAACCGTCGGTTCTAGCCTGAAGCTGGTCTTCTTCTGTTTCTGCCAGCTTTTCACCTCGCTTGTCTTTACCACCATTATACACACCAGCTGTCTGGACAGAAATAAGCAGATCTTCGTTGTTCTGTTCGTTAAAGAGAGGGATGAGCTTTGCCTTCCCCGCAAACATACGGTTAATGAGCAGCCATTTTTCAATATGCTTCATCGGGTTACCGATATAGACAGAACGCACCTCCCAACCTCTATCCTTGAAAGCACGCTCGACGACGTAATGAAAGTCTTCGTCATTGACTGCATAGTTTGAGCCCAGGGCCGTACTGTCGTAATAGAATATCACTTCCTTGCGTCGCTGGTGCCGGTAATACTTGCAGAAGTCATCAATCAAAGCTTCGAGCTTACGTTCATACTTTACCCAAAAGGATTTTAGAACCTTCAGTTTATTTCTATCAGGCTGCCCGGCTACCAACCAGTTGATGTTTGCATTAAAGTCAAATGCTATGCAGATAGGTTTATCCCTATCGAGATCAGCATCCATCAGACAGGAAGGCTCCTTGATTTTGTCGAACTGATATTCCAGACTGTCCAGGTAACTAAAGTCTGTAGCATTGTACTTGTGTCCTTCTGTCATGCTGGAATAAAACCCGTCCTTGCTGATGCCGATACGCCTACACAGGATAGCTGTTTGAAAAGTAAGCGGAGGAAGGTCACGCTTCATCTGATTGATGAATGCTTCGCCCAGCAACTGCATATTCTCGATTGTGGAAAACTCACGATATAAAACGGCAACAGAACCCATGCGGCATACATCACGGTTCAGGGTGCGCAGATAGTCTTTCAGATACAAAGGTACAGGTTCAGATTTAGCCTGAAGGTCACGGATTCGTTTCTTTGTTCGCCAAATCTCATGCACTGTCGCCTGGATGACTTCAATCAGTTCCGGGTCGCATTTCTTTTCATAGTCCAGGAACCAGGAACCTTTCTTCGTCACCGGCATATCAGAAGTAATCAGCATGCCGTGATGAAAGTAGTGATGACCGAAGTATTGTTTGTTACCTCGGTTCGCCGGAAGGGTTTCGTCTTTCAGCTGCTCGAAGTCGATGTACTTCGCTTCGTCGATGTCGAGGTAGTCAAGAGAAAAAGAATTTGATGTTCCGGAACGGTCCTGACTGATAATGTAGCCGATGGATCCGTTATAAAATGAAATTACATTCTCCCAGTTGTCCGGCTGGAAGATAGGCTCACCCCACCCCCACGACTTCGGAGGCTTCTTGCCGATTGTCCAGTGGACATCACGCTTGAATCCCCATCGCTGCCAATGGATCAGCATGGACGGGATGGTATTGGTGAGGGCACGTTTACAGTTGGCCGCCACAAAGCCAGTGATGCTTCCGGGCATACGCTGCATGTTACGCAAGTTGATTGCGGCATGAATCGGACCTTTACCCCAACCACGCCCAGCACAAAGAACTATATCTTTAGCAGGAGTGTAAAGAACCTGCTGCTGGGTTTCGTGAAAATATTCTCTCATGGTTTCGGTTCCTCCTGTAACTTTTTAGGATTGAAGATGTCGTCTTCGTTGAAGTCAGCATCCTCGAACTGGATGTCCTGAACATCATCGTTCATATACTGCTTGATCTTATCTGCAATACGCTGCCTGATGTTGGGTATGGGTTTGATACCCAAAATTGTCGGATCGCTGTCAGGTTGGAACGGCTGAATCACAATCTTGTCGTAACCCATATCTTTGGCATCCTCTTTGTCGAGTTGCATATATTTGGCGTAATAGTTGTCACAGGCAGCCATTGCCCTGGCATCCTTCATACGTTTAGCCATCTCATAGCTTTCTTCGTTTCGTTGAATAAAACGATAGCGGTGATAATCTTTTGTAGCTTTGTTAAGATCTCCCAACAGATACTTGATAATACGTATATCCTCATAAGCTGCCGACTTCTGAATCTGGTATCGTTTCTGAAGCTCCAATACGATTTCCTGCTCCCGTATACGTGGGTACTGAAGCCAGTAATTATACATATCCCGAAGCCGGAGCAGGCGTTGCTGAATGACTTCGGGAATGTTACGCTCTTTCATCTCGTCAACCGAGGCAAAGAGATTATCTTTTGCAATATCAATAGTCGCAGGTAATGGCATAGTTATAAATCTTCGTCAGAATCCATGTCACGGATGTAGGAACCCACAAGCTGCACCGCCAGCGGACTTCCGGCTTCGACCAGCTCCAGCTCGTTTTGCCGAATCTGCAATGCCCGTTCAGCTTTGCCTTTGCGGTAGGCTATGCTGGCCGGATGGGACTTGTCGGAAATGATTTCTCGCAGAAGTCGTTCGTCTACATCCATCAGAACTGCAATGTCTGATACTGGGGTGAGCATCGTGGCAAGTTTCTTGATTCTGTCAATCTGTGCTGAAGTTAATTCCATTAAGGTGTATGCTACGGGTATTAATAATTTCGGAAAACTGGTCTCGTAAGGTAAGGAAGATGTCAGGTTGCGTCGTAACCATTGCACATTCGGTCCGGTTTCCCCGTGTCTGGTTCTGACTGGTAACAACTGTGACCATCCAACGGTCATTCTCGATAAGCAGCACTTTGGAATGATTTTCCGTAAAGTACACATCATCAAACACGGAAGACATAAAGGTGTACAAGTTGACGGTCTTTCGAGCTGCCTTCAGGTCAGCAAGCAGAACGGAGTGAAGGATCATCTTCCGTTTGCGAAGCGAAAACAACCGGCGCAAGAACTCTTCGGATGTAGAAAAGGTGGATACATAGACCTTAGCCGGTCCGGTCTGTGACAGGATGTACTCAAGAACATCAAAAAGCTGAAGCCGGTTATCCAGGTATGCTTGTAACGGCACATCGGATAACGGCTTCAGCAATCGGTTTACATGTTTCATGCTTTCAACCCTAATTCACGTAAGGCATTTACCTGGTCTTCTCCTACGTTGTTTCCAGTAGAAATCAGGAAGTCGTATCTCTGCTGTACTTTAGCCAGCAGCTTTTCGTATTTCTCCTGATCTCCGGATTCTTTCAGCTCTGCCAGTTTCTTTTTGTTGTCTGACAGATAACCGCGGGCTGCACTGACTTTTTTGGCCATTTCAGCGGAGTCTTCAGGTGATTCACCCTCTGCACCGCCGGCACCCTGATTGTTAGGATTGAAATGGTCGTACTTGCTCATGTTATCCCGATATCTGGCATCCAGCTCTTCCAATTGCTTCAGGTATTCGTACCTGTCGCATGGAAGAGCATCCTTCATGGTTTTCAATGTTTCAAAAGTCTGCTTCAGGCGGAAGTAGATATCCTTATTGTCCTCCCAGAGCTGGCGGATCTCTTCGGGCAATGAATCGTGATCCGCGCGTTTACCCTTTGCGATGGTAGCTTCTTGCGGTATGTCGTCATCGGAACTGATTTCAGGCTGGAAGGTGGCCAGCGTTTCCGCTACTGCCGGAACCAGCTCTTTGTCCATCTTGACTACATCTTGAATCGTCTTGCGGTCCAGACGGATCGCCAGATATTTCTTCAGCTCATACTCAATCTTACTCGCAAACTTCTGCGGATTGCGGGAAATATTCTGAAACAGAATGCGGTTTCGGGTCAGTTTGAGTACCATTTCCGCACCTTTCATCAGGTCACGCTTAGCCGGCTCCGTATTGAGCCAGCCTTGCATGTCTGTAGTTAACTGTTCATCTATATACATAACTGTATTCTCCTTTTAATTAGCCTCCCGGAAGGATGGTACTACCATCTGCTCCGGAAATTTCGCCATCTTCCGTTTCGATTTTACCCGTATAGAACGGTGACGGGCAAATATCTGTACATTGTGCCTCGAGAGTGGTACCTGCGGTACCGGTATCCCCTTCTCCCGAAGTTTGAGAAATGGTAACTGAAGGATCAAAAGCTTCAGAGCCGAGTACACGGAACTTACCATTCTTCTGCTGGCACAGAAATATCAGCTCATCGACATTAGCCTGACGACAAAAGCCTGACGCTTCTTCGTCAGTACCAGCATGGACCAACGTGGCTTTATTCAGGAAGGTTTTAGATGGAACTTCACCCTGTGACTCTGCACTGATGGACGACTTCGTTGTCAGCAATTCAATGTACTGCCACTTCTTGTCGGCAGCCAAAACAAAGTCACCTTCGTAGGTTGCCAAAGCAGCCATACTCTCTGCCCCGTCAATCGCCGGAAGTGCCGGCCATTTTTCGATCCAACTTTTCGGGATAAAGTATACTTTACGTCTAATACCCGGTGTCGATGTCTGACCTGGACACCAGGAAAGGGACTCGTACATCCCTTTGCTTGTACAATCTACTGCCATAACTTAACCTCCTATTCCAGCGACAACCGGAGTTGAACCGTCGACGGTACCAACCAGCAGACGCTCTTTAGAAATTGATTCGAATTCTGTACCGAAGTACATTGTAGCGATGTAATCCAGTTTGAATGCATGATGCTTCTCAACGGTAATGTTCTCCGCATCGGCACCATTGCCAAAACCTACGAGCATATTGCTCTTGGTAGTCAGGTGGATGAACGGTGAACCTGCCTTATTCGCCAGCGGAACCAATTCGCAACGGCCATTGGAACCTTCGAGTACCGTTTTTTCAAAACTGGTGTTATAAGGTACATGCCCCACAGTCGCCTGGTAATCGTCTACATAATTATCGTACACTCCCTGAGGAATAAACAATTTAGTTTGCGTTTCACGCAAAACCGGATCAGCTGCACGGTAAAATGCTTTCAAGACATCTACGGCATTGTCTTTACTGATTGCTTCGATGGTGAACATATTACCCAAATCAGTAGAGATTTTAGCTGCGTCTTTTTCAGTTTTGGTAATGGTGTCAAAACCATTGAAAAGTTCTTTGGTCTTGGTTCCACTGTCGTTACGTTTCGCGTTCCAAATTGAAGCATTCAAGTTACCACCCATTTTCGCAGTCAGGAAAGCCAGCACCTGACGGGCAATATCTACATTTTTCAAAGCCTCTCCTTTTGTAATCAGATTACCGTAAATGGTCTGCCATACAGAGTTAGGAGAAAACTTCTTTACTACACTACCGAGAAAGGTTTCTAATGTACGCGGATTGATAGATACTCCATCAGTATCTTCACGTCCTTCGTTATAAGGTCCCAGCTCAATATCGCCAGATAATTCGCCTACCACTTCTTTACCGCGAACACCCGGTCTTTGTGTCATGTGCTGTAATGTTGTACCCAATGCCAGTACCGGCATCATCAGTAATTCTTTTCGATAACGAACAGCCGACTTGGCCAGCTGCTCATCCGTAATTTTTACGTATCCTGTTGTGTCTGCCATCTTATAACAAATCTTTTACGTCGTTAAACAATTCTTTAGCAGTGTTTAGTTTTGCAATGTCGTCATCCTCACCTTCATCACCATTGATGTGTGTGGTTTCCTCACCATCATTTTTTTGCAGATTCTCATTCTGCTTCTTCAGATCGGAAATCTGATTGTCTTTATCAGAAGATTCCTGCTCCAGATTGGCGATGTGGTCATTGAGGGCCTTGACCTGATCTTCGGTAAGCGTCACCTTACCATCTTTGTCAACTTCCACACCCTCGATTTTCAAAATGGAATTGACTTCCTGATAATCCTTTTTCATTTGTTTTGACTGATTAAGTGATTTATTTTGTGTCTGTGCAGCTTCCGGCTGATGTCCTTTTAAGAACTTATTGACGAAATTATTGAACCAGCTGGGAGCTGTATCAGCTTCCAGACTTTGTGTCCTATCTATGGCGGGCAATGCCGGCAGGTGGAACATGTTAAACTTTGTCTTCATCGAGTCGTCGAAGTTCAGTTTCGAACCTTCTTCTACAATTTCATCAATGAATCCGTATTCAAGTGCTTCTTGTGCAGTAAGCCAGCGGCCCTCTTTTAAAATAGGAAGAATGTCATCTACCTTTTTCTTGCACTTGTTGGCGTAGAGATTGGCCAATACCAAATCCATCTTATCATTCTCCAGCTTGTTAGCTTTCAGATCATCAATGAGCTGTTGAATCTGGTCGGCATTGTAATTACCCCAGGCATCTACCCAGTTCGATACTTTGTGGATAAGATAAAACGCATATTTGGACATACAGGTTTTCTTGGCTCCAGTAGCCAGAATGGTAGCTGCACTCGCCACATAACCGAAAAGATAGCACGTCACATTACCGTGATCAAGGAACTGCTGCCGAATGTCGAGCGCATCATCCACCGAACCGCCTAGGGATGATATGCGTACATTGACAGGCTTGTTCTTGAAGCCTGACATCTGACTACGGATATAGTTCTTTGAATATCCCCATGGGCCGATGTGTGAATCAATACTAAGGTTATATTCCATATTGTCGAAAATTAATCTATGCAATATTAACACCTTATATATACAGCATAAAAAGACCTTAATCTAATATGGAAAGCATCGGAATGGTAGAAGTCAGGGTAACAGTAACTGTCACACCCGACTTTCCGTTGGCTGCGGACGGAAAAGTCTCGTCGTTCTGAATGACCGGATAAGGCTTGTCTGCGCATCCGATCAGGAACTGGGAGCCGGTGATGGTTGTCACCTTAAAGCAGAACTTCTTGGAACCAGGTAACAGCTTCTCTGTCCGAAACATGGTGAGTTTGGTAGTGAAAACTCGCTGTTTGTTCTCGATTTTGTCGGAAATCTCTACTGAACTCAGCCCGATGGTTGAAATTGGGTTGAATTGTTGATAGACATTCAACCATACTCCACGGTCGGCTATAATATCTGAATGTTGCAAGTGATAGGCTTCAACACATTCAACTTTTCTAATGTTCTGAATCAGATGTACCATGATTATCGTTATTGGATTAAGTG
>ERZ791744.537-NODE-537-length-36258-cov-11.256940_pt1 | contig 36258 bp, 41 predicted proteins | sample MGYA00510039_ERZ791744 | MGnify/ENA primary metagenome ERZ791744 (study PRJEB30046, sample SAMN00791969) | human gut metagenome | study: EMG produced TPA metagenomics assembly of the A metagenome-wide association study of gut microbiota in type 2... | reverse complement strand
CATGCCCGCCCTGAACTCCGGGCACACTATACGTAATATCTCCGCACCATACCCTGTCTGGCTCCGGTACAGCGAACTGACGCTCGAGCAGATTCGGCACGATAACGGCTCATCGGGACGCCGTTTTGGGTCAGCATTTCAGCCAGCGTGCGCGCGCCTGCAGAGCCCCGGCTCTGGTTCCATGCCCGGCGTATTTCGCTGCACAACCTGACGCGAGCCGAATTAACCGTATCGCGTCGTTTTCGCCAGTACCGGTAACTGCTACGGTGTATTCCCAGTGCGGAACAGAGGCTGACAACTAAGTGGCTGTCACTCAGTCTGGAAACTATCGTAAACCGTTCAGTGAGTCGGACATCAAGAGCGCGGTTGTAGATTCAATTGGTCAACGCAACAGTTATGTGAAAACATGGGGTTGCGGAGGTTTTTTGAATGAGACGAACATTTACAGCAGAGGAAAAAGCCTCTGTTTTTGAACTATGGAAGAACGGAACAGGCTTCAGTGAAATAGCGAATATCCTGGGTTCAAAACCCGGAACGATCTTCACTATGTTAAGGGATACTGGCGGCATAAAACCCCATGAGCGTAAGCGGGCTGTAGCTCACCTGACACTGTCTGAGCGCGAGGAGATACGAGCTGGTTTGTCAGCCAAAATGAGCATTCGTGCGATAGCTACTGCGCTGAATCGCAGTCCTTCGACGATCTCACGTGAAGTTCAGCGTAATCGGGGCAGACGCTATTACAAAGCTGTTGATGCTAATAACCTAGCCAACAGAATGGCGAAAAGGCCAAAACCGTGCTTACTGGATCAAAATTTACCATTGCGAAAGCTTGTTCTGGAAAAGCTGGAGATGAAATGGTCTCCAGAGCAAATATCAGGATGGTTAAGGCGAACAAAACCACGTCAAAAAACGCTGCGAATATCACCTGAGACAATTTATAAAACGCTGTACTTTCGTAGCCGTGAAGCGCTACACCACCTGAATATACAGCATCTGCGACGGTCGCATAGCCTTCGCCATGGCAGGCGTCATACCCGCAAAGGCGAAAGAGGTACGATTAACATAGTGAACGGAACACCAATTCACGAACGTTCCCGAAATATCGATAACAGACGCTCTCTGGGGCATTGGGAGGGCGATTTAGTCTCAGGTACAAAAAACTCTCATATAGCCACACTTGTAGACCGAAAATCACGTTATACGATCATCCTTAGACTCAGGGGCAAAGATTCTGTCTCAGTAAATCAGGCTCTTACCGACAAATTCCTGAGTTTACCGTCAGAACTCAGAAAATCACTGACATGGGACAGAGGAATGGAACTGGCCAGACATCTAGAATTTACTGTCAGCACCGGCGTTAAAGTTTACTTCTGCGATCCTCAGAGTCCTTGGCAGCGGGGAACAAATGAGAACACAAATGGGCTAATTCGGCAGTACTTTCCTAAAAAGACATGTCTTGCCCAATATACTCAACATGAACTAGATCTGGTTGCTGCTCAGCTAAACAACAGACCGAGAAAGACACTGAAGTTCAAAACACCGAAAGAGATAATTGAAAGGGGTGTTGCATTGACAGATTGAATCTACAGTAGCCTTTTTTAATATCGTATTTTGTTCCTCCAGTCGGCGAACCTGCTTTTCCAGCTCGCGAATACGTTGCTGTTCAGGGGTAATGGGTGTTGCAGAGGGCGCAATACCTTGGCGCTCTCGCCTGAGCTGACGTACCCAGCTCTCAAGCGTGGTAGAACCGAGATTCATCGCCTCACTGGCTTGTCGATACGAATAGCCCTTATCAACAATCAGCTGTGCACATTCCAGCCTGAACTCAGGGGTGAAAGTACGTTTGGTTTTCTTGTTCATTAAGTCACCTGTTTTGTGTTGAGGTGAGAATATCACCTTTAATCAGGTGGCCAAATTTACTGTGCCACTACAAACAGACTACATCATAAAACAAGTGCTTACTGAGTTAGGCGGCTATAAGACTTCTTCAGTCATACCGGGGAAGCTATGGGAGTTCAAAACAGGTAATGCAATCTGTTTCAGAATTGCCCATCCAAGGGCTATGCGCGGACACCAGAAGTACAGAAATGAGGTGATTGCACGAATTAAGCAACTTTGTACTCAGGGTGGCTAGAGCGTTACAGCTTGCTCAGCAGGGCCCCCTTCCCGGAAGAGTACCGGAAAACAGGCAAAGCGACCTGGTTCTCTATGCTGGAGGCGACACGTTCGATTCGGCATTGCCACGCTGGAGATTGCAGCTCATTGCACCCCGTGAGCACAGGATATGCACAGGACATGAATTTCAGATACAAAAAAACCACCCGAAGGTGGTTTCACGACACTGCTTATTGCTTTGATTTTATTCTTATCTTTCCCATGGTACCCGGAGCGGGACTTGAACCCGCACAGCGCGAACGCCGAGGGATTTTAAAAACTATCAACCACCATTTATAAATCATAACCTTATGATTTTATTAACTTTGAAAATGGCTCTATACAACGCCATTTGAATCTATTGTCACTTTTTATCGCCACTTTTTACCCTCTATTGTCAAAAGGGTTCAATTCAACAGCAGCCTCTAAATGACCTGGAGCAAAATGCGCATAACGCATAGTCATTTTTATATCGCTATGCCCCAGTATTTTTTGCAACACAAGAATATTTCCGCCCCGCATCATAAAATGACTGGCAAACGTGTGACGTAGCACATGAGTTAATTGCCCATCAGGAAGCTCGATCTTCGCTCTCTTAATTGCAGCGTCAAAAGCCTCATAACATGGTGAAAATAGCGCTCCTCGTTTTTTAGGAAGCATAGCCTGCAATTGAGGTGAAATCGGTACAGTGCGGTTCTTCTTTCCTTTAGTTTTAACAAATGTGATTCGACCGGGCAGTACTTGAGATTGCTTTAATCCTTCTGCTTCACTCCACCGAGCACCCGTCGCAAGCCCAATACGGACAACAACCCCCAAATCTTTATTCCGTGACTCATCACACGCAATCAGAAGGCGCTCAATCTCATCTACATACAGAAACGCCAGTTCCTTTTCTTCCTCACGAAACTTGCGAATACCAGTCAGGGGGTTTTCACCAGACCACTCCCCAAGGCGCTTCAGTTCGGCAAAAACAGCATGTAGATATGACTGCTCGCGATTAACGGTTGCTTCACTAAGTTTTTTCTTCCCCTTGGGATTCCATTCTCCAGATAGCCTTCTTTCCCGATAAGTAGCAAACATATTTTTGTCAAACTGAGAAGCAAATGGATCTCCCAGCCTGGAACAAATCGCCTCAAGTTTGACTTTGCGCTCTGCACCAGAGGACAAGGTTTTACCGTACATCTCAAACCAACGAGCAATCAACTCAGAAAGACGAGGACCAGAACCATCTTGAAACTCGTCTCCAACTCTACTATTCATTAAACGGCGCTCATAAGAGAGCGCCTCACTTTTTGTCGCAAACTGTTTACGTATGCGTTTTCCCGATGCCCCGTAGGGATAACATTCGCAAAGCCATTTACCTGATGGAATCTTACGAACCGACATTTTAGTTACTTATCACATAAATCAAATGCAGCCTTAGTGACATCCCCCAGACTCTTTTTTAACCCTGGGGCGGCATCATTATCTAGCCAAAATGGATTATTGTTATCTAACGGTAACGCACCAAATGTTTTACCTTTTATTCGAGCCAAACCTGTAAGTGCATATAACTTATTATCGTCAAAATTCATCACATAAGGATTACCATCAAGACACTGTAATTGAACCTCATCAGTATTAAATGGCCATACCCCATTGAAACTCTCACGTTCAATAGTTTTAAAAGGCATTGCGAGGGCGGAAAAAGAAAACATAGATAAAAAAGTAACTAATAGTTGAACCTTTTTTACTTTCATATCATTACCTCAATTTAGCTCAAGTAAGATTACAAATTAAAAAACGCCCTAGAAATGACACCGCCTACCAAAACCCCTACGCAGATAAAGAATATTATTTCTTTTGGATAAAGTCGGATTAATTCTGAAGCACGAAGTCGGACTTCTGGTAAGGTCGAACTCTCTGTGTGGCTTGATGCCGATTGTTGCTCTAACCACGACAATGCAGACTGTAACTGAGAACGAGTAAGATCGTTTAAACGTCCTGTACCGAAATTGATATGGCAATACCGCAGAAGTTTTTGTCGAAGTCCACAGTCTTCACTGTTACGTAGTAATAAACTTACAAGAGCCTTACAGGCATCATGATCTTTACATCGCTCAAGCATTGCATGCAGAAAACTCTCCGCTGTTTTATATTGATTTACTGTCATATCATCAATACCAGCTACACCAATCTCCGCATGTACTTTTTGCCAAATAATAAACGCTTCAGTATTGCTAGCTTCTGCAATAGCAGCAACCAAGCTATTTAGCTCCTTACGCTGAGCCTTAAGCAAAGGGCGATCGTCATCATCATTATTCGAAGGGATTGCGATATTGACGGTCTGAGAACCATCATATCGCTCTATCTGAATATTCTTTTCGTGAAAATCACGCCCAGCAACGCGATTGTTTGAACCGTTTGAGTTGACGGCCATGTCACCTCCCTACTATCACCTACCCTTAGTTTCGTTATAGTCACGACCAGCGATACGGTTTTTACCACCAGAAATATTTAACTCACGTCCTGATGGCTGAGTTTCCTTTTCACTGATCGCACCTTTTAAAGCCCCAATCACCGCGTTTTTCACATCTAACGAAGCTGCTCGAAAGCGAGTAATCAACTCCTGCTCATCATCGTTATAAGTTTCAGGTGAGTGAATTCCCAACACAACATACTGAACATCAAGGCCAAAACGAGACAGCGCTGCCAAATACGCAGCATCAGGAAAGCTATCTCCTTTCTCATATCTAAGCTGAGTTAGCTTTTTGACTCCACCAATGTCGCTCATGGCAACTTGACTAAGTCCCAATCTTTCCCTTTCCTCACGCAACCGCTGACCAATATCATTTTTCATACAAAAACCTTGACAGGTATCTTTTTTGATACCAAAATGATTTCACGAGCTATTAGATGATCACAATATACCACTATGAAACAAGTTCTTCACGATACCAGATCACGCATTCCGCGTAACACCGCCACAGGTCCAAGACTGGCACTTCGGCTGTCCCTCGAGGAGCGAGCCGTCATTGATGAAATGGCAGCTAAAGAACAACGCTCATCCTCTAACATGGCGCGCATGATCTTCCTTCGCGGCCTAGAGCTAACCCAGAAAGAACAAAACAAATCTTCCTGATCAGGAGGCTAGTGGGATGTCAGGTATAACCATCAATATCAATGTGAATGCCCCCTATGTATCCCTGCAGAAATATGCAGAGATAACAGGTATCCCTCTTAATACATGCAAAAAGATGTTGGCTGACGGTCGAATTATTATCCGCCCCAAACGCGCCAAAATGGAAAAGCCTGAAGTAAACCTTGTGGCGATGTTAAAAGACGCTTTGGCTAACAGCTAAAACAATGAACAGAGCACCATCATGAAAAAAAACGCTAATAATCCATACTCCAAATTTCGTAATGGCGTAGAACGCCATGTACACCACGTCGCTACCAGTGCATCACGTAGTAACAGTCGCTATAACCTGAACGAGACGCACGCAACACCGGATGGCCACGCTGTAAAACAAATCGGCGAGCATGCCTGGCTGATTGAGAAAGCTGGAATCGTGGTCCACAAATGCCCACGCAATCCGTTTACCGGAAACCGCATTTTTGCATTGAACTGCGGCGACAATCACTTCGGGCAGGATTTCACATTATACGAAGCACTTCGCACGGTTGATCGTCTGCTTCGCGGGCAAAGTTTTATTAAACAGGCTGATTTATAACAGGTGCTTTATGACCAAAGAGCATGCACAAGGTGTATTTATCCGTTTTATTGATTTTCGCGGTGAACTGTTATTACGCGCATCAGCCATTGACGGAGTTGTTCCATCCGAAAAAAACGCAGCTACTTACGTTTATCTGAACGGTACGCGCCTGACTGTGGAGCTTCCGTACCAGACCGTACGAGAAATCATTAGCGAAGCTGAAAAGGCACGTCAGGTTAATGGCGATGAACCCTATATCGAAATTATTTGTATGGATTCAGAAGCTGAAATTCAGAAAGCAGATTAAAGGGCGTTGCGATGGGCAAAGAATATAAAACTCTCATTAACAAAGCACTTGAACGATTTTATTTTCGCTTAAGTGCATCAGGCGCTCATGCTGAACATGCAGCCCGTGACTCATTGACCAGGGCAATCCGGAGTTTGTATGACGTTGCTTTTTACGCTGATGATCTGGATGCACTGAACGAACTTTCCGAGCTGATCTGTGCCGCAGAATGCGGGGAACACATTGAACCGTATAAGCTGGGGAATATCGCATGAGTATATTTATCTCATGGCTTGTTCTGATTATTTCGGTGGCCTGCGCCATTGGGATTATGCGAATTATTCATTCAGTAAAAAAGATTGAACGCTTTTTCACTGACAAATAATAGCTTAAACAAAACACCAGATTAAACCCGAAAACCTGAAAACTATCCGCATTCGCGGAGGTATTCGCACACGTAAATAACGGAGATATAAAATGAACGCAAAAGAAAAAAATATTATCAATACATTAAAAATAGTGTCAGCAGAGCAAGACAAGCTGTCCAGGGCAGCCCAGAAAGATAATCAACATATGGCAGCGCTTTACGCACTGACCATCGCAATAGCCACCTCTGAAGCAGCCAAAATTATTGAGGAACAGGGCAAAGAAATCGACACTCTTAAAACACAGTCAACAGTTGCAGCCATGAATCCGTCCAGCATTGGACGCCGCATTTACATTCTTGGTTCGGCAATAATGACGCAATACACCATTATTGCCGAACTGCACGGCAACTACCTGATAACGCCTTACCACACAAAAGAGTCAGAGCTTCTGACAAATCTCCGCCTGATAGAACGATCTCAAGCTGTATTCATTGATGACGCGCAACGTGCCGTATTTCACGCATAGGGTTACTGGACAAAGGGGGCGCAATGGCAATTAAGCATTTTCCCATCATTCGCTTTACCTCCAGAGGGCGCGAATACGAGGTCGACGAACGCCTGATTACCACTATCGACAAACATCGTTCGGAAAAGGATGCACACCACATCTACCTCACTGACGGCACTTACTTCTGCGCCACCAACGTGGCGCGGGTGAATCTTATCCGACAGGTACAGGAGCCACGCAAATGACCATTCTGGACTACATCACTACACATCCGGGTTGTAGCGGCGGAGAAATCGCCGCAGCACTGAACACCCCAACCACAGCTATTAATGCTGAGTTACGCCGACTTTGGCGCAGCGGCTTAGTCATCAGAACAAACCGCAGCACAGGTGGTCGCGCTCGCAAAACTGGAGGCCAGGCTTCTTACCACGTAAACCCGATGCCGTTCGGGTGTAGCAATCCACTTACTCACATGTTTAACCAGCTACTGAAGGAAGCCAGAACATGAGCACCATCAACCACCAGAAGCTACGCGAACTGGCATTTGCCCTGCAACGAATGGCAACGCCTCAAAAATTACTGGCATTTCGCGCAATGCTCTCGCCGTCTGCCGTGCTGGCACTGCTGGATGAGCTGGAGCACGCCAGAACCACGGCTCCTGCCATTCGCCTGACGCTCCATCATGAAATCGCTGATTTCTGCGCGACGTTGAAGGCGCCAGGCGAACCGGAAACACCGGAAGCAATACAGCAAGAGCTGCTGCAACGCATTGACAAGGTTTTTGATTTTTTTCTGAACCAGTAAGAAACCAGAACATGCACACACAAAAAAACCGCTTGCCATGCCGCAATCAGTCAGGTTACATTTCCGCTGCACCTCACAAAACGGGTGTCGGGTTTCGCAGCCTGCTGACTACACAAGCGCACAACCGCGCCAGCGGTTTTTTTGTGCGTACTGTATTGCCACGTTTTTTTCGCGTCAGAATTATGGCGGGGCGTACGGGGCCGACTTCGGTCGGGCCGGGTTCTTGTGTAGCCGGTACTGCGAACCTCGTACGTCTCGCCACCCACAGTTTCGCAGCTCTGGATGGTGAGTTTTCACAACTTACTACACAAGGGGCCACACCATGGCAAACCGCAAACCACACCGCGCTATCGCGGAGCGTCGTCACATCCAGACTGAAATCAACCGCAGACTTTCCCGCGCATCACGCGTCGCGCAAATCATGCACATCAATATGCTGCATGAGCGCAGCCACGCACTATCAAACATTTATTCCGCCTCTGTTTTCAGCTATCTGGCGGATGATCTGCACGAGCTTCAACAGCTCATCCAGCAGCAAAACAAACTCCATTAATTCCTGTTCCGGGCCTTTCCTGCACCTTGCGGCGGGAGGCCTTCGCACATCTGTAACAAGAGGATTGCCGCAATGATTCTCGCCAACGACTTTCTTGAATACCTGCTCAACACAGAACGTGATCTTGCCGCTCGCGTGCGTGATCGTTATGACATGTACCAGAAATCCCTGCCTGTACCGCAGCTCGCTGACGGAAAGATTGTTATTGATGGTCGCTACATGATTGACAGCCACGAGGGAAATTACAGGCTTTACCGCATTGAAGGTGGCACCCCGTCCGTTATTGGCATTTACCAGCGCCCATCCTCTGCAATCGTCGATGTGATTGCCGACAGCATCCGCATCACACATCGCCATGCCGACACAGAAGACACCGTGCTGGAAATTCAGCGGCTGGCTACAGCCTGCCGCGACACCCTGAATGGCATGACGAAGTAAATCACTATGACGGCAGAGTACATCAGGGACTGGCAACAACCGCGCCACGCAGTGGGGCGTGAAGGAACGGGGATCCCCGCTCCTGAATCCGCGCTTTCCTCCTGGCTGGATGCCTACCGGGTAGAGAACGAGCGCCGCCAGGAAATGGCTGATGCGGCGTTCTCCGCAACGCCGCTGGGCAACCTGATTAATAAAAGCCTGGACGCACAGGAAAAACAGGACAAAACCATCACACTGGCAGGAGACGCCAGAAAACAGGCACGCGGTGCGGTGGATGAAGCCATGGCCTCGCTGCGCCTGCTGCCGTCCTATCTGCGCGATCCGCTTATTCGCCACCTCTCCTTCCTGCGCAAAAAACAGGAAGCCGATCGTCAGAAAGGCAAAAAGAGCTGGCAGGCTGAACGCTACGCGCGCGGAAACCTGCGCAAAATATTCGAACGTCTGGAGCGCACCGATCACCGCTGGCTGACACAGGGTTATCGCTCCCTTGCCGGACGCGAACGCCTGGACGATTTGCTTTACCTGCCGCAGCTCAACAAACACCAGATACAGACGCTGGCCACCATGACGGCGGCGATGTTCAGCAGCACCTTCGAAAAACTCTGCGATGGCTTTGGCGCGACCGATGGCGAACTGACCATGGATGTAACGCTGAAGGCGTATCAGATGCTGGCCCGCATGGCGTTACACCTGCACGCCATGCCTCCACATTATGACGCACTGACAACAGACAAAGACCGGAGGAACGAACCGGACACGGAGCTGCTGCCGGGCGCAATCCTTCGCCTGACCTGTGCGGAATGGTGGAAACGCAAACTGTGGCTGTTACGTTGCGAGTGGAGAGAAGAACAACTCCGCGCCGCCTGTCTGGTTTCCAGAAAAACATCGCCCTATCTGAGCCAGGACGCGTTAAGCGAGTTTCGCGCACAGCGCGAGAAAACACGCGATTTCCTGAAAAGTTTCATGCTGGAAAACGAAGACGGGTTCACGATTGATCTCGAGACAGTGTATTACGCGGGAGTAAGTAACCCGGTTCACCGTAAGGCAGAAATGATGGCCACCATGAAGGGGCTGGAACTTCTGGCCGAAGCCCGTGGCGACAAAGCGGTGTTTCTGACTGTCACCTGCCCGTCAAAATACCACGCTACAACAGAGAACGGTCATCCGAATCCCAAATGGAACGGGGCCACCATGCGCGACTCCAGCGATTACCTGGTTAACACGTTTTTTGCGGCGGTCCGCAAGAAACTGAACCGCGACGGCCTGCGCTGGTATGGCATCCGCACGGTGGAGCCTCACCATGACGGCACCGTGCACTGGCATATGATGGTCTTTGCTCATCCGGAAGAAATCGACACCATTGTGTCCCACACCCGCGATATTGCCATTCAGGAAGATCGTCACGAGCTGGGCGATGATATTACTCCGCGCTTTAAGGCGGAGTATGTCGACGGCTCAAAAGGCACGCCAACCAGCTACATCGCCACCTACATCGGAAAAAACCTGGACAGCCGCGCCGTGGATGGCATCGACCCGAAAACAGGCAAACCACGCGTTGACCACGAAACCGGAAAATCAATGACCGAGAGCGTGGAACGCGCCATTGGCTGGGCGCGCCTTCACCGGGTCCGCCAGTTCCAGTTCTTTGGCATCCCCTCCCGTCAGGTGTGGCGTGAACTGCGTCGCCTTGCCAGCCAGATGGCACGCAACCCGGAAGGCCCGCAACGGCTGAAGGATGACGCAATGGATGCGGTTCTTGCTGCCGCTGATGCCGGATGTTTTGCCACCTACATTGAGAAACAGGGCGGCGTACTTGTTCCACGCAAAGACTACCTGATTCGCACCGCCTACGACCTCGCCGATGAGCTGAACGATTACGGCGAACAGAGCGTACAGATTTACGGGATCTGGTCACCACTCATCGGGGAATCCTCCCGTGTGTGCACGCATCCGGATAACTGGAAGCTGGTAAGACGCAAACCGGAAGCGGAAGACAGCGCCCGCGAAAATGGTTTTGACCTTCAGGGCGGCCCTGCCGCCCCTTGGACTCGTGGCAATAACTGTCCCCGTGTACAGGAAACAGGCAACAGCGGGACAGAACAGTCGAAAGAACGGCCAGCACCGTGGCCGCAGCTTCCTGACGGCGTTGAAGTGAACGAATGGATGCGCTCACTGAAACGGCACGAACGCCGGGCGCTGATGCGTTCGCTTCGTGACAAACAGGCAAAAAACAGCAGTGATGAAATGCAGAGCTGGACACAGAGCCGCAAACAGCAGCGGCCTTTGCCTGATAACCACGAATTACTCGCTAAAGAATGGCGGGAATCTGCCGAATCTCTCGGCCTGCATATCGGTGAACAGCAGATGCAGCACCTGTTACGGGGCGGCAGCCTGTACGTTGACGGCAGCATCATTGCACCGCAGGGATTTGAAATTGTACGCAAACCGGATACCCGCCCGGCCAGCCGAATTACGCAGCTCTGGCAGCGCCTGAGCCGTAATCACGGCGTAAGCAGCACAGAGATCCGTCATAACCCGGTCGCCAGCTATCTGGAACAACTGGGGGCATCAGACCCCGAAGCCGCCGCACGTCTGGCATCCACACTTCAGCAGGACCAGAACACCATGAAAACCCCCGTTACCGTGCTTTCTGACATGCTGCGCGCCATCCGTGACGCAGAGCACGCACAAAGAATCAATGAAACCACTGAACGCGCCCGCCGCAAGGCTACTTTGCTCCAAAAGAGAGGCAAACAGCACTTTAGTAATCAAAATGATGATGAGAAAAAACAATTACAAAGTTGGATATGCCTTTTCCATCATGAGGGATGAGATGTGAATCGCTAACCGAATATTGTGTTGAATAGAATGCAATTGATATAATTCCCCTTAATTCATTGAAAACTGGATTTTTTGCATAACTATGCAAATATCTATGGACGGCGACGATGTTTTTTATCGGGAAAACTCAAGTGCCATGTTAAGATTATGTTTATTTTTTACTGAGAAAATCGTGGATGACAAAGCCTTCTCATTTTAGAACCCCTCTTCGTTATCCGGGAGGTAAGGCAAAATTCTTGCCACATATTGAACAAATACTCCGCAACAATGATCTCATTGGTGGATGTTATGCTGAACCTTATGCAGGTGGAGCCGGTGTAGCATTAGGTTTGCTCCTTAACGGTCTTGTTGAAAATATCTTCATAAATGATATTGATCCTGCCCTTTATTCTTTTTGGTTTGCAGTGGTTAATCATAACGATCTGTTATGTGAAATGATTGATGAAGTTCCTGTGACTATTGAAAATTGGCATACTCAAAAGGAGATACTCCTAAACAATGATAAATATAGTATGCTTGAAGTCGCATTATCTACTTTCTTTTTAAATAGAACAAACCGTTCAGGAATACTTAAGGCTGGCGTTATTGGAGGGAAAGAACAAAAAGGACCATGGAAGTTAGATGCAAGATTCAACAAAAAAGAGTTAATTAAAAGGATTGAACTAATTGGTGCATATAAGGAGAAAATTTACGTATCGAATTTTGATGCTGTAGATTTTCTGCTACACCAAAAAGCATTGCTACCCCAAAATAGTCTAATATATCTTGATCCACCTTATTATGTTAAAGGAGCAGAGTTATATAGAAATTTTTATAAACATGATGATCATGTAAAAATCGCTAATACACTACGGGAAATTCAACTACCTTGGGTTGTGTCTTATGACAATGTGCCTGAAATAAAAAGCATATATCATGAATTCAATATGACTGATTATACGCTTAATTATACTGCACAAGATAAGAAAAAAGGTCTAGAAATTATCATTTATAATCATGGTATAAAAATCCCTGACATTTAAATTTAAGGATGATATAGATGATTAAAGAAATTAGTTTTAAAAAATTTAAGAAACTGATAGATATTGACTTCTCATTCAATGAAGACATCAATATAATATCAGGAACCAATGGGACATGTAAGACAACATTGCTTCATTTAATTAGCAATGGTTTCCAAATGCCACCATCTCGATCACAAAATTATTCAAATAGTAATTGTGTTAGAGTTATAAAATCTATAAACAAAATAGCCAACCCCAAAATGGAAGCAATTGTTAGGGAATCAAAAAATTACACCGATCCGGCAGAGGGAACAAAAGGTGTGTTATTTTCTATTAACTATTTGGATCATAGCACACTAGACTTCAGAAAGCACAACTCAAAAAATCCAGACGAAGCGCAACGGTATGCTATCAAACCAGTATACCCACGCGGAAAAGAAAAACAATCACTTCCAGCTAAACCAGTTTTATATCTTGGATTATCGCGACTATTCCCAATTGGTGAAACTAAAGACGACGCCCTTACAAAAATTCCGTTAAACCTACCAGAAGAGTATGTTGGTTATATATCGAAAATATATAATGAACTTTTGGGCATTAATATTATAAATATAGAATCAAACAATATCGGAGATTTTAAAGCTGGCCCATTATTTGATACCGATAACCCAGCAATTGATTCTAATACCATATCATCCGGGGAAGACAATATATTCATTATAATCAAGGCATTAGTTAGCCTTAGGTATTATTTTGAATCACTTATTCAATCCACTGATCAAAAAGAAAGCATTCTGTTAATAGATGAATTTGATGCCACTTTACATCCTTCTTTACAGATAAGATTATTAGATAAAATTTATCAATACGCAAAAGATTATAAGATTCAAGTATTTTTCACAACGCACAGTCTGACATTGCTAGAATATGCTTTTCATAAAAAATACCATGTTGTCTATCTAATTAACAATATTACAAAGGCTCTGCTTTTGGATAATCCTGATATATTAAAAATAACAATGTATCTGAAAACACAAACAAAGGATGAGATATACACAAGGAACAAGATACCAGTTTTCACGGAAGATGAAGAAGCTCGCTTTTTATTTAATGAAATACTTGGTTATTGGATAAGCAAATATCCAAATTTTGCTATAGTTAGTAATTCATTTCACTTAATTGATTGTTTCATTGGTGCAGACAATTTAAAAACTATTTTTAATGATTCTCATCTTAAGGAAACCTCGTTAAAATCAATTTGTATTCTTGATGGAGATCACAGCCCTGAGGATCAGAGAGGAATTATATCACTGCCGGGTGAAAAAGCTCCAGAACAATTGATATTTGAGCATTGTGAGCACCTTTATAATACCGACGACTCTTCCTTCTGGGAAAATCAGGATATAATTAACAATGGTTTTTCGAAAGAGTTATACTTACTCAAGATACGTCCTCAATTACAATCAATTGAAACTGAAATTCAGAAAAGAAAAGACAACCATGAGTCTACATCCGGTTTAAGAAGAAAATTAAATAAGAAAATATTCAATCAGCATATTGAATTCTTTAGAATGATTACAAGAAACTGGTTAGACAAACCAGAAAATCAGAAATCTCTCCAGTATTTTTACAATGGATTACGATCCTTATTCTACCGGGTTACACCAACAAACGGCATTGACAGAAAAATTTGGGATTTTGACTATAACAAAATCATTAAAGAGGATAAATAATATATTCTAATAGGATATAAACATCAAAGCTATATTTTTTACACATATCAAGAGTAAAAAATAATTTAACTTTTACATAACGACCTCTTTTACAAATAAGTAGAAAAGGTCGTTATAACTCTCATCTCCATAGCATGTAATTTTCTTTGCATATTTTCACATAACAGTCAGGGATGTATTTATAAGCAACGTCGTATACATAGGCTCAATTTTTCTATAAATAAGCACTCCGTTCGGTTTGCACAATAGTGCACAAATTTGCACAATTTTTTTGAACGACTTTTTACCCTTCCGGCCCGCGTGGCGGCTGGATCCGTCAAGGATCCGTGCATGCACAAAAAAACGCGTTTTTTCTGCGCGCAGGTGACGGGGGAACAGCCCGCGTTTCAGGGGGTAAATAGCATTCCCTGAACGATGTCGCAGAGACACAACAGAATGGCTGTATTTCTCACGCTGAGCGTGAAAAATACGTGAGGGATTCTGATTTGATGGGGTGAAAGGTAAGGCCGTCAAAATCGCACTGAGGCGGCGAAGAACATGCAGTCAACGCGGTGGGATTGCGTAAGAGTCTGACCGTCGATGGTGGCGATATACTGTAAAGCGTCGTGAAATTATCTGACTGATACAGGAGCTGGAGAGTCGGGGCATAAATTTTTTATGCCCCGGCGAAGCAGCAGACAAGCGAAGCGCGTCAGGATGTGAGCTGGGTATCTAACAGTGCGTAAGGGTTAAAGCGGATCACCTCTTCGCCAAGCCAGTCATTGATGTGCTTCATGGCCTCCATGATGGGCATCAGCTCGTTAATTGCGTAAACCCGCGCGGCCTTCTCCACATCACCAAACGCACTTTTTTCACCCGGCATCGCCCCCATTAGTTGCGGCGGAACGCGGTGCGCAGCCAGCACATCATCACGGGATGCCGCCTTAACATTCATGAACTCATCCTTTGCGGTGATCTGCTGGAACGGCAAAATTTGCACCCCCTCTTTGCCCCCGTTGGGCGCATGAATGAGCACGTTTTTAAACGCACCGCCACCACGTGCACCCTGTAGCGTTTCTTTCAGAGAGTCCATGCTTTCGCGGTTTACCTGCGCTGCACCGATGTAGATGATGCACCCGGCGTGGGATCCGTTGTCGTAATACAGTTTTCTGAACATGTCCGCCGAATGAGACAGGCTGGCCGAGAGTAATGCGCCGAGATATTCCGGCATGCCGTAGATTTCCTGGTTAATGTCAGGATTCATCAGGTGGCACACTTTGCCAGGGCGAAACTGGAACGCATCCTTGCCATCCTGCACATACCACCATGATTCAAGATCGCTTCCGCGTCGTATGTATTTCGCCAGGGCGTGCCGTAATTTAAGCGGTTCGCCGAGCATATTGCTTCGAAGCTCAAGGAATGCGTTACCGAACACAAACCAGTCCAGCGCCAGTGCCGAGAAATCCTGCCGGGAAAGCAGCGGGTGCGGGATGTAGCAACCGAGCAATACATTGCGCTTAAAGTAAAGCGCAGACTGATGCCAGGACGTTTGCCGGGCGGCTCTTGCCAGACCGTACCAGTCCACCGGGGTTTCATACCACCGCCCGTTATCAGCACAGTACATATTGTCCAGCAAATCATGCCCGGTCAGGCGATAAGGACCATCAAAAGTGAATGCACTGAGCGACGATTCTTTCCTGAGTGCATCAGCGAGATCAATGCGTGAACTCATGCGCACTTTTTTATTTTTTCTGCTCATCAGAACTCCATAACCGTGAAACGCTCGTTTTCTCCTTCGCCGCCAATTGGTTCGTTAATGACAGCAAGCATGGTTGCCCACGCAAGGTCGCCGTGGCTGATCCCCCTCGCGCGGTCCGTTTCGTAAGTGATAAAGCCGCCCGGTGTTTTCACCTTACGCACGGCGTTAAAGGCCGCGACCAGCTCGCGTTCGGCGCGATCGTATTCCCACCGCCCGGCACGCATTATTTGCAGCATTTTCAGTACAAGCGACCGTTTTGATGACAGCGTGAAGGTGTACGGAATAGCGGCAGGGAAAAACCGTTTCACTATCTGATAAACAGCCTCCCCGTTCCCGCCCGTCACATCAATGCCGATGTGTTCCACGTTGTAGCGATACGTGAAATCTTCAATGACTCTGGCCTGTTCTTCAAACTCCAGCCCCTGAACGCGTCGCGTCTCCACCGTTCGAAAACGGCCACCAGGAACAGCCGGAGGAACCACCACGGACACAGCGCCGCTGTCGCCGTTGCCACTGCTGCCGTTTGCGTCATACCCAATCCATACCGGACGATTCCCCATCGGGCGGGGAGCAAAAGGTTTCCAGTCTTTCCAGTCGTCGTATCCGTCAACACCGCAGCCAATCAGGATATTCAGGTTAAATGCCGATTCCCCTTCGCGGACAAACTCACACATATAGAGATTGAGGAACTCGTCTTCGGTGTTTTCATCACGAATTTCGTCGATATCGGTGTGTTTCCAGCCGTGATTAACCACATCTTCCAGCGTGACAATTTGCCGCCACGTCCGGTCAGGGCAGATAAGCCCGTTATGCAGTGTTTTCCAGTCCACAGAAAAACGCTGGCGTTTATGTGTGGCCTTTTTCTCGTTCCAGCGGTCGCCGTTCCAGTAGGCGTATGCTTCGTGCGTTTCGGTGGATGGCGTGGAGAAGTAGGTGCGCCGCAATCCGCTGAGGGTTGCCATAGCGCCAGCCACCTTGCGCAGTTCAGCAAAGCGACTGACCCAGAAAAATTCATCAAAATAAAAATTGCCCGTATAGGACTGCGCCGACGCAGCAGAAGTGCCGAGAAAATGCAGCTCTGCGCCGTTGGAGAGGATGATTTTATCGCCCCCTTTCAGCTCCACATCAACTTCAGCCGCAGCCTTCTGAATAATGCTTTTAAACTGGAACGCCTGACGACGCGACGCAGACAAAAAAATCTGGTTACGCTGGTAAGGTTGCGCCACATCGTCACGCAGCGCCATCAGCAGTGCTTCCTGTGCAAAATACCAGGTCGCGCCAATCTGTCGGGATTTCAGGATCATCCTGTTACGTATCCCGGCTTCCCTGCAAAGGGTCAGGGAGTCAAACCAGCCCCGCTGATGCCACTCCAGCCTGCTGATGATTTTTTCCCGCAGTGCGGCAATCTGTTCCGGCGTGAAATGATTTTTGAGTTTTTTCGCCCGGCCTTTCTTTCCTGTGGCCGTCGCATCCGGCTGGCCATCATGCATTTTTTTAAGCTGCCGGGTCAGCAGGTCAATTTCCTTAAAGTCACCGCCTGTTTTATTCTGTTTTTCAGTAAGCTGGATGAGGCGCGCATCGATGGACTGCGTGACACGCTGCACGGGTGGCGTTTCATCCCACTGGTCGCGTTTTTTCCACGCATAAATCGTGTTCGGGTTTATTCCCATCAGACGTGATATTTCTGCGGGCGGATAACCCTGCCAGTAAAGTTGCCGCGCACGCTGGCGCACAAAAGCGTCCTGAATCATTGCTCCCCCTGAGTAATTACAGGAAGATTACCCGCGCGCGAAACCGTTCTCCTTAACCCCCTGTTCTGGCCGTTTTCTTACAACAAAAGCCCTTTTTATCAGCCTGTTACGCTTTGCCATCATGACTGAAGAACCAGTCAGAGGGGCAAAAACTATGGCTAATGAAAAAAAGACATCCCGCAAAAAGTTTCGCGTGGCTGTCTCCGGATCAACTGTTGATGGCCGCGAAATCAGCCAGGTACATCTGCGTGAAGCCGCCGAGAACTTCAACCCGGATGTTTACGCTGCCCGCGTGAACGTTGAGCACTATCTCTCGCCATGCCCGTCAAGCGAATTTTCCGCAATGGGCGATGTCACCGCGCTGAGTACGGAAGATATTACGGAACCCGCCATCAGCAGGACCGCCAGAAAATCACGTCACTGACCACAGAGCTGACAGCATTGAAGGAAAAACTGCGCACACAGGACGGCGATCCGCAGAACCGCTTCACCGCAACGGGCGCAGCCTCCGACCAGCTGGCTGACTTCTGATAAGACAAAGGAGCAAATTTTTTATGAATCTGGTGATGTCAGATATTACCCGCAACAAGCTGGGTTGCTATATGGCGCAGCAGGCGTCGCTTAACAATATCCCGGTATCTGCACTGGTATCGCGATTTACCGTGGAACCCGCGGTGCAGCAGCGTTTTGAAAACGCCTCAAAGGAAAGTACCGAATTTACGAAAAGAATTAACGTGATCGGCGTGACCGACCAGAAAGGCGAAAAAATCCTCCTGGACACCACCGGGCCAATTGCGCGCACGAATAGCAGTTATGACGGCATCAAACGCCGTAACCCGAATAACGTGATCGATATGAAGTCTCGTCAGTACCAGTGCGAACAGGTGAACTACGATACCTTTATTTCGTACCCACAGCTTGATACCTGGGCGGCCCACAGCGATTTTCAGTCCCGTATCAGTACACAGATCGCCCGGCAGGTAGCGCTTGATCGCATCATGATTGGCTTTAACGGCACATCCCACGCCTACGAGTCTGATTTTCACACCAACAAGCTGCTTCAGGACGTTAACGTGGGCTGGCTGGAGCACATCAGAACCGATGCCAGCGAGCGCGTAATGAATGACGTGACGCTGACCTCCCGCAACATGGACAACACTGTGGCGCACGCGGGTAAGTATGCGAATGCCGATGCTCTGGTACAGGATGCGCGCTCATCCCTGCTGGATGAATGGCACAAGGAAGCTGACGACCTCGCGGTGATTATGGGGCGCAACCTGTTTAACTCGCTGCGTCTGCCCGTGCTGAACAGCATCAGCGGCCAGAATCCCAATGCGGAATTACTTGCCGGGCAGCTCATCCTGTCATCGCGCACCATTGGCGGGCTGGGCGTGTTCCTTGCGCCGTTCTTCCCGGATGCAACGATGCTTATCACCTCGTTCAACAACCTGTCGATTTACTGGCAGAAAGGTTCAATGCGTCGCCTGATGAAAGACGAGCCGGAATACAACCGCATCGCCACCTACCAGTCCATCAATGACGCTTATGTCGTTGAAGACTATGGCAAGTGCGCGATGATCACTGGCCTGAAGTTCGCCGACAGCTAATCAACTCACGGCGGGCATCATGCCCGCCTGTAACGGAGAGAAAAAATGATTACTCCTGCACAACAACACTGGCAGAACGTGATGGCACAGCGCGCAGGCCGGGCGAATGAAGGTGTGGACCACGCCGCGCGTACCGCGCATGAAGAGGTGCTGTATCGTCTGCGTCTGGCACAGGCCAGGCTAAAGGGCGTACAGGCCAGAAGCGCGAAAGCCGCCATCAAAAAAGAGTTGTTGCCGGACTTTTCCGGCTGGATTGAGGGAACGCTGGAGACTGACGGCGGGCAACAGGACGAAGTAATTGCCACGCTGATGGTGTGGGCGATTGACTGCGGCGATCTTCCGCTGGCGCTGCGTATTGGTGCATATGTGGTCCGTCACAACCTCATCATGCCGGATAACTTTGGCCGTACTGCTGCCACGGTACTGACCGAAGAAATCTGCAACCCGGTACTGACGCAGGCCGGGACGGATGCCGACGCGGATTTATCCGCCTTTATCGAACCACTGGACACACTTTGGGAAATTGTCGCCAACCAGGACATGCCGGACGAAGTGCGCGCCAAATTATGCAAGGCGTGTGCCTTTGCCCGTCGTGGCCTGACCGATGCAGACAACATGGCCTCATCACTGAAGCTGCTGCGCGAAGCGATGCACCTGAACCCGAACGCAGGTGTGAAACGCGAGATTGCAACCCTTTCCCGCGCCCTGAAAAAAGCCGATTCCGCAGCCGCACCAGAAGACGCCAGCGCACAGCAGACGCAGGACGAAAGCAGCAAAAGTAAAAAGACAACGCAGAAGCCTGCAACACGAAAAACCACCGCGTCGCAGAAGGCGAAGCGCGGTTAACGACTGACCCCGTCAGCGGGCGGCGTGCGCGGTGTTCCGGTTTGACTCCGTGACCGTTTACACCGCGCACCCACCGCCCGATTTTTTTTCAGGAGTGAACTCCATGAGTATGGTTGCCAGAACTGAACCAGGACCCGCAGAGGACGACATCACCGATACCGATGATGGCGACACTCGCATTTCAGCAGGTGCATTCTGGCCGGATATTGTGCTGCGCGAGCTGCGTCTGGCGGTACGACTGCCGGGCCGCGTGACCACCTCCCGCCTGCTGCATACCGCCACTGGGGCCGTGGCTCACGTTACCCGCGAACTGGAAGCGTGGCAGCAGGAACAGCAGGCGGCTGGCCATCAGACGCTGGCCGATGTTCCGGCATACACCTCAAAGATGTAGGCGTTCGTTTCCGGTGTGCGGTTGCCCCAGAAGCGGAACCCGTTGCGACGAATAATGGTCGTGATTTCTTTGTTGTTGAGGCTGTTGGCATCGCTGTCTTCGGCCTGCAACGACCAGAACACATGCCTGGACATCCCCAGCACATTTTTAACCGGAACGTTGGACAGTGATTTGTGCCATCCCTGCTCATGGTCAATGTACGCACGAAGGCCGCACGCATAGGCAGGCGCGGGGAACGTTTCGTTTTTGCCACTTTTCGGGTTGTAGGCGATGAAGTCCGGCCATAAGAGCATCACCTCACGTTCGTTGAATTTCTGGCGGTAGGTAATCACCTCAGCCATCGTGTTACAGCCGTGACATGAGGCATACACAAACGCGCGCAGTTTACCCGCAATCACGCACAGGGATTTTGTCACCGCCTCCGTGTCCAGCTCCGGCGCGGCCAGAATACGCGGACGGTATCCGATGCTTTCATCCTGCTCTGCAACAAGCAGCGCATACATCCCCGTATAGCTGCCGTCAGATTCAGAACCACCGATAACCAGTTGATCCTGCGTCTTTCCGTCTTCTTCTTTGTGTTCAGCCACGCGAACGACGATCACCTTTGTGCTCACCTGGTCTGCGATGGCCTTAAGCGCACGATAAAGCGTCCCCGTTGTCCTGCATTTTCCCAGCACGTCATTGACGCGGGTCAGCAGTGTGGGCTTGTTCAGCGGGAACAGCTTCGCGTCCGCATCATCCGCCGTTGCCACGATACCGATAACGCTGGAATCAACATCGTTAATCGCTGTTACCAGGTCGGTATTTTCCGTAACACGGGCACCATGAAAACGAGTTTCACTCATAGCTTTAGCCCCTTGTATCCGTTAAATGATTCGGCAACAATCATCACCCACCACGCGCGTAATCTCACCCCTGTGCCGTTCTCCCGATCCGGCGACAACAAAAAGCAGTAACCCCCTCCGCACGCACATGCGACCATGCCGCACAGGGAGGGAACAGATGACCGATACCACCATGCAATTGCTCAGTCAGGGCACAGACCCCGTGAAAATGCCGGATTTTGATATTCTCGCGGAGGGTAAAACGCTGTCAGGCGTGGCAGAGCGCCTGATGAGCCTGTCACTGACCGACAACCGGGGATTTGACGCGGACCAGCTCACCATCACGCTGGATGATGCGGATGGTCAGTTGCAGCTACCGCCACGGGGCGCGCGCCTGACGGTTCTCATTGGCTGGAAAGGAGAACCGCTGACAGAAAAAGGCACTTACATTGTTGATGAAATCGCTCACGAAGGACCGCCGGACAGGCTGACTGTTTCAGCCAGAAGCGCAGATTTTCGGGATGAATTTAACGTTAAACGTGAGGTGTCCTGGCATGATGTGACCGTTGAGCGTGTGGTATCCGCCATCGCTCATCGGTATGGTCTGAAACCGCAAATCAGCGAAATGCTGATGGATATCGAAATCGACCACGCCGACCAGACCGAAGAAAGCGACATGTCCTTCCTTACGCGCATGGCGGAAATGCTGGGCGCAATCACCACGGTAAAAAGCGGTAATCTGTTATTCATTATGCCAGGCGGTGGCGTGAACGCACAGGGCCAGCCGTTGCCATCGTTCGCCATCACGCGCAGCAGTGGCGATCGCCATCAGTTCCGCATTGCTGACCGCGAAGCGTATACGGGGGTACGCGCTTACTGGCTTGATCTTAATTACGGGAAAAAGAAAAAAGTCAGCGTGAAACACCGCAAACCGCCAAAACCCAAAAAGGAGAAAAGCAGCAGCCGCGAAGGTGATTATATGGAAGGCGCGGAAGGCAATGTGTTTGTGTTACGCAAGACTTATCAGAACGAGCAGGCAGCAAGACGCGCAGCGGCGGCAAAGTGGCAGCAGCTACAACGCGGAGCCGCATCATTCTCCATCACGCTGGCATGTGGTCGTGCAGAACTCTACCCCGAAATGCATGGCACGGTAACAGGATTTAAAAGCGAGATTGATAATCAGGACTGGATTATTGCAAAAGCCGAGCACACCATCGATAACAGCGGCTTTACCACGCAGCTTGAGCTTGAGGCAAAAATCCCGGAATGGATAGCAGAAACAGAGTGAGCAACTTAGAATAGCAGCAGCACAACGTTAAGGGAGGTCGCTATGTTCCGTTGTCCGCTTTGTGGCGCATCTGCCCGTATCCGCACCAGTCGTCCGGAAAATGATTCAAACACCGTGCGGCAAAAGTATTACCAGTGTAACAACCTGGAATGCGGCGTATGCTTCTCAACACTGGAAGCTTTCCATAAATTCACATCAAAACACACCTCCGGCGTTCACTCTTCAGAAGGTATCCCGTGGCATGAGCTGCCAGCTTCACACAGGGGAAACAATCAGATGAGTTTGCCTTTACCTCAGAATTAACAGGCAGAATTGCCGGAGTAACAAAAAAGCGATAGATTACGCGCGGGTGCCTTTCGGCTGATGGTCGGAGGGAATACCCGAAGGCCAGATGTGGAAAGGCCCCGGAAAACATTTCTGTTTAACCGAGGCCCTAACATATCTACCTTAAGCAAGTGATAGGTTAGCGCCTCTCCAACAAAGGAGCAAGCGCTATGTCGCAAAAATCGCTTACGGCCATCACGTTCTGCGTGACGGTAATCCTCATCATCTGGATGCTACACGGTTCGCTGTGTGAAATACGGATGAGCTTCTGGGGAGCGGAGTTTGCGGCGTTCTTACAGTGTAAGCAGTAAGGAAACCGCGACGGGGGAGCAATCCCCCGTCAATCGGTTGCTAAGGTTGGCTGAAGTGGCACCCTATCTCACAGACATGAACAACAAACCCGCAGCGTAAGAACTGCGGGTTTTCTTTTTGGAACTATCACTAGCTAGTGTACCGTTAACGGCACATAATGCTCGCACAACAAACCTGTTAAAAGAGATTACTCAGCATTCTCCTGCTTCCATTGCCGGATCATTTCATCGGTAACATCACCCTCATAACATACCACGTCATACCCTCCATTACGGCTATATGCACTGCGTCCACCACATCTACTACCATTCCTTGCATGATTATAAGGACACGCACAATTGCCTGGATAAGATTCAATGGATTCTTTAATTATTTCTTTTTTGATCTGAGCATCAGACTTTCCTGTTGCTGCATATCCGCTAAAAGATACTAAACAAAGGCAGATTGCCATTAATAAACCACATCGCATACCGATACACTCTATTACTAACCAATCATAGCCCACATCATAAAATCGAGATGAGGAGTACAATACCTTTAACAAGAAGGTGTCATAACGATAATATGTCGTGCAATTCATCAAAAAAAAGATCTATATCAAAGAGATAGAACTCTTATCAGTGCTTCAGACATCGGGATTCGAGGCAGCAGAAAAACAGTAAATCTGACGAATTTGCCTTTTCCCAAGATGTTGTCAGATTAAAAAGATAGATTAGCGCAGGTACCTGTTGGTGGATTGCAGGAGGAAAAATGAAGTCGAGTGGAAAAATCCCAGAAAAATTTTTGTTTAACAGAGGTCCTGGTTCACTATGCGAAATACGGAGGAGCTGCAGAAGAATTCTGCTTCATCCTTAGAGTTTAAACAGCACGTGCACTACCATTGTTTCTGCATATCGCCACACCATCGCCACTCAACCGCCATTGCACAAAATACAAATACAAAAAAACCACCCGAAGGTGGTTTCACGACACTGCTTATTGCTTTGATTTTATTCTTATCTTTCCCATGGTACCCGGAGCGGGACTTGAACCCGCACAGCGCGAACGCCGAGGGATTTTAAATCCCTTGTGTCTACCGATTCCACCATCCGGGCTCGGGAAGAAAGTGGAGGCGCGTTCCGGAGTCGAACCGGACTAGACGGATTTGCAATCCGCTACATAACCGCTTTGTTAACGCGCCAAATTCTTCAGGCCTTTCAGCCAGACATCCGCTTGACGCCGATGTCTTTTAAACTGGAGCGGGAAACGAGACTCGAACTCGCGACCCCGACCTTGGCAAGGTCGTGCTCTACCAACTGAGCTATTCCCGCATTCATCAAGCAATCAGTTAATCACTTGATTTTATTATCGTCTGGCAATCAGTGCCGCCGTTCGATGCGTTGCATTCTACTTACCTGGCGCGATGAGTCAACGATATTTTTCACCACTTTTGATCGTTTGCTGAAAATTGCGCCGAAACGATCACTGATCAAGCAAATCTGCACGCGCAGCGCTCAAATATTGCAACATTGACCACAGAGTCAGTACCGCAGCCACAAAGAAAAGTGCAATACCGGCGTACTCAACCCAAATGTTCGGACGCCACAGCAGCCAAGCCAATGCCACCATCTGGGCAGTTGTTTTCACTTTCCCAATCCAGGAGACAGCCACGCTACTGCGTTTACCCAACTCCGCCATCCATTCGCGTAGCGCAGAAATAATAATTTCACGGGCGATCATCGTTGCTGCCGGTAAGGTCACCCACCAGCTGTGATAATGCTCGGTTACCAGCACCATGGCGATAGCCACGAGAACTTTATCTGCTACAGGGTCAAGGAAAGCACCAAACCGGGTACTCTGGTTCCAGCGGCGTGCCAGAAAACCATCGAACCAGTCAGTCACCGCCGCGACGCAGAAAATGAGCGCGGCGGCAAACGGCGACCAGGTGACAGGCAAATAAAAGACCAATACAAAGAATGGGATAAGGATGACACGGAACAGTGTAAGCAACGTAGGGATATTAAATTGCATAATGACGGGTAACTATCTGTTGTCAGTGAGATTACCCCTATGTTGCTACAGAGACATCAATGTTTCAACGACCAGAAGATCTTTTCTGCCAGACCTTGCGAAATACCCGGCACTTTTGCAATTTCCTCGACGCTGGCGTTACGTAAACCTTGCAAACCGCCCATATATTTCAACAACATTTGCCGACGTTTTGGCCCTACGCCTTCAATGGTTTCCAGGGAACTGGTATTTTTGACCTTCGCCCGTTTTTTGCGGTGCCCGCCAATCGCGTGATCGTGTGATTCGTCGCGAATATGCTGGATAACATGCAGCGCGGGAGAATCTGGCGGCAAACTGAATCCCTCACCTTCCGGCTCAAAGAACAGCGTTTCCAGCCCAGCCTTACGATCTGCACCTTTGGCAACGCCAAGTAGCAGCGGATGATTTTTATCCCATGAGACATCCAGTTCGGCGAAGACATTTTTCGCCTGCGCAAGCTGGCCTTTGCCGCCGTCGATAAGGATCACATCCGGGATCTTACTGTCGTCAATGGCTTTACCATAACGCCGACGCAGCACCTGATTCATCGCCGCATAATCATCGCCCGGCGTGATGCCAGTAATGTTATAGCGCCGATACTCCGCACGCAGCGGGCCGTTAGCATCAAACACCACACAGGAGGCGACGGTTTGTTCACCCATGGTATGGCTGATGTCAAAGCACTCCATCCGCTTCACTTCCGGTAATTTCAACACGCTGGCAAGCGCGGTCAGTCGCTGGTGAACGGTAGATTGCTGCGAAAGTTTGCTGGTTAAGGCCGTCGCCGCATTGGTGCGCGCGAGTTTCAGATAACGCGCCCGATCGCCGCGAGGTTTGGTTTGAACATTAATCTTGCGTCCCGCCAGTTCTGAAAGGGAATCGGCAAGCAGCGTTTTATCGCTAAGATTAAAATCGAGCAGGATCTCACCCGGTAAGGTGCGCATCTGGCTGCCTTGTAAATAGAACTGACCTACGAAGGTTTCCACCACCTCGCTCAGTTCCGTACCGCCAGGCACTTTCGGGAAATAGCTGCGGCTGCCGAGCACTTTACCCTGACGAATGAACAATACGTGGACACAAGCCATGCCCGCATCGAACGCCACACCAATAACGTCAAGGTCGTCGCCGGTATTGGACACAAACTGTTTTTCGGTGACGCGTCGCACCGCCTGAATTTGGTCGCGAATACGTGCCGCTTCTTCAAACTCCAGATTCTGGCTGGCAGTTTCCATACGGCTAATGAGTTGCGTAAGCACCTGATCATCTTTGCCAGACAAAAACAGGCGCACATACTCGACCTGCTGAGCGTATTCTTCTTCACTCACCAGTCCTTCAACGCACGGTCCCAGACAGCGCCCTATCTGATATTGCAGACACGGACGCGAGCGGTTGCGATAAACACTGTTTTCGCACTGGCGAATGGGAAAAATCTTTTGCAGTAGCGCCAGTGTTTCACGTACGGCATAGCCATTCGGGAACGGGCCGAAATATTCACCTTTGGCATGCTTCGCTCCACGATGCATAGCCAGACGCGGGTGAGTATCGCCACTCAGGAAGATAAAGGGATAAGATTTATCATCGCGTAGCAAAACGTTGTAACGCGGCTGATAGAGTTTGATGTAGTTGTGTTCCAGCAACAGCGCTTCGGTTTCTGTATGAGTAACCGTTACATCAATTTGCTGGATCTGGGCGACCAGCGCTTCGGTTTTGCGCGAAGCGAGGTTGCTACGGAAATAGCTGGAAAGCCGTTTTTTCAGGTCTTTCGCTTTGCCGACATAGATAACCGTACCACCAGCATCGTACATGCGATAAACGCCTGGCTGGCTGGTTACGGTTTTTAAAAACGCTTTTGCGTCAAACTGATCACTCACTGACTTGATAATGTCTCCGCATTACACAGACCATGGCGAATTGCCAGGTGAGTCAGCTCAACATCGCCATGAATGTTTAGTTTACTGAACATACGATAGCGGTAGCTGTTCACCGTTTTCGGACTGAGATTGAGCTGTTCTGAGATCTCATTGACCTTCTGGCCCTTAGTGATCATCAGCATAATCTGCAATTCACGTTCAGACAAACTGGCAAATGGACTTTCTGTTTTTTCTGGTTCGATCTGGCTTAATGCCATTTGTTGAGCGATGTCAGAAGCAATGTAACGCTGCCCAGAATAGACAGAACGAATCGCACTCACGACTTCCTGCGGAGCCGCGCCTTTGCTGAGGTAGCCCGCAGCTCCGGCCTGCATGACTTTCGCTGGTAAAGGGTTTTCTGTATGGACAGTAAGCATGATGATTTTGACATCAGCTGTGGAACGCGCGATTTTACGCGTTGCCTCAAGGCCGCCAATGCCCGGCATACTCATGTCCATTAGCACCACGTCAACGGCATTTGCCCGGCACCACTTAACGGCGTCTTCACCGCACGATGCCTCACCGACGACTTTTATACCCTTTATATCTTCCAGAATGCGTCGTATCCCTGCGCGCACCAGTTCGTGGTCATCAACAAGTAGAACGTTGATCAAAGGAATATCTCCAGAAATAGGGATAACGCTACTGATAGTTAGTCATTCGTATATTAGCGGTTTTTATTGCAACTTTGAAACGTTAAAAATGGTGGGTATTCGATTTTTCTCTCGTTTTTGTCAATTCGATTGTCCACAGTTATGGTCACGCCCGTCACCAACGGCTTACCGGATCGTTTCACAGTAAGCCCTACGATGAAATGTGACAAAAATTGACTTTATTCAGCAAAAATGAAAATCAGCCCGCTGAATATGTAACATTAATTAACCCGAACAATACGGGCAAAAAACATTCATGATAAAAATATTTATTGGTCATTATATTAACGTATTTTATAGCACTGCCGATATCACGCTCAAAAAACAACCACTGCTATTTTTAGCAAAGCTTATGGTATACTCCGCCGCCTTAACATTTTTCACCGCAAATTTTCATTGCAACATGACGAGGAAAATAAATGAGTACGCCTGATTTTTCTACTGCCGAGAATAATCAAGAACTGGCAAATGAAGTTTCCTGCCTGAAAGCGATGCTGACGCTGATGCTACAGGCGATGGGACAAGCTGACGCGGGCCGCGTGATGTTAAAGATGGAAAAACAGCTTGCGCTGATCGAAGACGAAACCCAGGCTGCAGTATTTTCCAAAACGGTTAAGCAAATTAAACAAGCCTACCGTCAGTAATATAAAACCGGCTGATAGCGTGCCTTTCAGCCGGTTTTTGCATCTGGCACGCAGGACAGAAAAGAGATCAAATTAAGCCAGTAGCGGCCGCGTAACAGGCAACCTGGGTCTTATTTGGTGCATTGATTTTTTTCTGCATGTTTTTCTGATGGAAATTGACCGTATTCTCAGAGATTGACAAAATCATCGCTATCTCTGCTGATGTCTTCCCTTCCGCCGTCCATTTCAAAATTTCTTTTTCGCGCTTGCTGAAATTCATCTCTGGCGTCATCACTATTTCATCATTTAAACGCATCAGAGCCATCAGACTTTCGCGCACCAGTAACTGCATTTTTAATTGCAGTTCATCACTAAGAATGGGTATTTCGCGCGCGCTGCTACGGGAAAAGGACAAAAAGCCCAGCGCCCGGTTTGGCAGCATTAAATACTGAGTGACACCGCGGCGTAAACCATGTGCGCGCGCGGCTTCCCATAACGGCTGTGCTTCGCTGAATAAGTCATCATTCCACATTAAATGGCCCTGACTAAAGTTTTCAGGGTTCAGCACCGGATCAATTGCGAGAAAGTTTTTTGCCTGATAATAACTAACCCACGCCTCAGGGTAATTGGTGTAGAAAGCCACTTTAGGTCGCGTGAATGGTACCGGGTGGCGAACACATAACGAATAGTAATCGTACTCCAGCTGCTGAGCCTGAAACTCTATTTCATGGTAGACCTCTTCTGCGGCCTCCATCCTCTGAAAACGCAACAGCATCGTGCGACGCCAGCTGAAAAAATCCTTATCCTGCATAGTAAACCGCAACGCCCCTGAGAGTGAGTATCATTTATAATGATAATTCAAACTATCACATAAATAAGATTTATATATAATTTATATTATTCAGGCAATGAATTACTTTTGCAAGCCATCGCATTCTCTTATGTTATTAATGAGTTATGCTGATTTGTTAAGCAGTTTTATCAGGCTTGAAATGGCGTCCAGCCCCGACAGGTGAATCGTCGGGGCTGATTTTTTCTTATTATTGCAGCAGAAACTTCTCGAGGAACTGGCGGGTGCGAGGCTGCTCGGGATCGGCAAATAACGCTTTTGCGGCCCCCTGCTCGACTATCCGCCCCTGGTCCATAAAGATCGCCCGGTCCGCAACATCCCGGGCAAAGCTCATTTCGTGCGTCACAATCACCATCGTGCGCTTTTCCTGCGCCAGCTGACGGATGGTGTTCAGGACTTCGCCCACCAGCTCTGGATCCAGCGCCGACGTTGGCTCGTCAAACAAAATCACCTCAGGACGCATTGCCAGCGCACGTGCAATCGCAACACGTTGCTGTTGACCGCCAGACAAACGACGTGGATAGCTGGTTTCTTTACCGGCCAGCCCAACTTTCGCCAACAGCTCGCGAGCGCGCGCCGTGGCCTCTTCTTTCGGTTCGCCTTTGACGATCACCGGCCCTTCAATAATGTTTTCCAGCACCGTACGATGCGGAAACAAATTAAAGTTCTGGAAGACAAACCCGACGTGTTGACGCAACTGGCGAATCAGCGATTTTTGCTGACTTAATGAACGTGCAGTATCAATAGTGATATCGCCAACGGTGATGGTTCCCGCTTCCGGTTGTTCCAGCAGATTTATGCTGCGTAGCAACGTGGTTTTGCCGGAACCACTCGGACCGATAATTGCCACTACTTCGCCAGGCTTCACCTCAAGGTCGATACCGTGCAGCACCGTCTGACCGTGGAATTTTTTCACCAGGTTCTTAACTTCAATGGCACTCATTTTGGTTCTCTCTCCTGGCGATTAAGTTGATTCTCAAAATGGTTCTGCAACGTCGATAACACAGTCGCCATAATCCAGTAGATGAGCGAAGCAGCCAGGTACATGGTGAACACCTCCAGCGTGCGCGAGGTAATCAACTGCGCCTGACGGAACAGCTCCGGCACCTGGATTGTCGCGGCCAGCGACGTATCTTTTACCAGGCTGATAAAGCTGTTCGACAGCGGCGGCAACGCCACCCGCGCCGCCTGTGGCAAAATCGCGCGACGCATGGTCTGCCATGGCGTCATACCAATACTGGCTGCAGCTTCCCACTGACCTTTATCAATAGAAGAAATGGCGGCACGCAGCGTTTCGGCAGCATAGGCGGCAGTGTTTAGCGACAGACCAATCATTGCTGACGGAATGGGATCTAGTTCGATGCCAAACTGCGGCAAGCCGTAATAGATCATAAACAGTTGTGCGATGAGTGGCGTACCACGAAAAATAGAGATATAAAAACGCGCCAGCCAGCGCACGGGCCAGATTGGCGAAAGGCGCATCAGCGCGAGAATAAACCCTAGCAGTAAGCCAAAAAACATGCCGCCGATACTGAGTTGCAGCGTATACCCAGCCCCTTTCAGCAGGAACGGCAAGGAATCAATAACCAGTTGTATACTTTCTTGCATGAGCATTTCCGGAGCTAAACGTGGGGATGATAGGCGAACAGCGCAGGCGCGCCGCCGGTATGAATAAACAGAATCGGCCCTTCATCTTTGAAGCGTTTCTGACTGATACCGTCAATCAGCCCCGCCATCGCTTTTCCGGTATACACAGGATCAAGCAGAATGCCTTCCAGCCGCGCCAGCAATTTCACTGCTTCCATGCCTTCGTCGTTCGGCACGCCGTAGCCAGGTGCAAAATAGTCATCCCAGAGTAAAATTTCCGCTGATGCGGTCAGCTCCAGTTCTTTCGCAATCGCCTGTTGGAGGTTAACCACTTTCGGCAATTGATCGGCAACAGAACGCGACACGGTCACGCCAATCAGCTCGCTTTCAGGCATCAGGTGTTCCAGCCCAACAGCCAGTCCGGCGTGAGTTCCGGCACTGCCCGATGCGACCACCACCGACGAAATATTAACCGCCCCTTCACACTGTTTCGCGATTTCCAGCGCACTCTCCACATAACCCAGCGCGCCCAAAACATTAGAACCGCCAACCGGAATGAGATACGGGCGAAAGCCTTGTGCTTCGACTCGCGTCGCCAGCTCTTCCAGTTGGGCATTGGGATCGGTCAGTGCGTCGCACATTTCAATCTGGGTATTGAACAGATCCAGCAACAAACGATTGCCGTTGGTTAAATAGTTTTCTGCGGTTGTGCCAATAGGATTTTCCAGCAGCGCCACGCAGTGCAGACCGAGTTTCGCCGCGACTGCGGCAGTCTGGCGCACATGGTTAGACTGGATCGCCCCGGCAGTAATCAGCGTATCGGCACCTTCGCGCAGGGCATCTGCCGCGAGAAATTCCAGCTTACGTAATTTATTGCCGCCCATTGCCATGGGTGTGACGTCATCCCGTTTGATGAAAATTTCCCGTCCAAGATAATCAGAAAAGCGCGGCAGATATTCGAGCGGCGTTGGCGCGCCGATAAACTCCAGCCGTGGAAAACGGGTTAAATTATGCAGTGGCATAACAGCCTCCGATGTGTGTTGTTGTGATTTTCTTATTATGCACGCTGAAAACGCGTAAATAAAAAAGGCGCTAGTGAAAGCGCCCTTTTTTGTCATTATGCTGATTATTTGGTCACATCAGCACCAAACCATTTTTCGGAAAGGGCTTGCAGAGTGCCATCTTTTTGCATTTCCGCAATTGCATCATTCACTGCTTTCAGCAGGTCTTCATTTCCTTTACGCAGCGCCACGCCAGACTCCTGACGGGAGAATGCTTCACCGGTTACTGCCAGCGTATCGTTGGTTTTCTTCACCAGATCCAGCGCCGCCAGACGGTCAACGAGGATCGCATCGATACGGCCTACGCGCAGATCTTGATATTTGGTCGGGTCATCATCATAGGTACGCACATCGACGCCCTGAACATTCTGACGCAGCCACTCTTCATAGTTGGTGCCCAGACCGACACCCACTTTTTTGCCTTTCAGATCATCAGCCGTTTTAATGGTGCCTTCGTTACCTTTTTTCACCAGCGCCTGAATACCGGAAATGGTGTACGGGGTAGAGAAATCGTATTTTTTCTTGCGCTCGTCAGAAATGGTGACCTGATTAATCACCACATCAATGCGTTTAGAGTCCAGCGACGCCAGCATACCGTCCCATTTGGTCGGTTTTAGTGACGCCTCAACGCCAAGATGTTTTGCCAGCTGTTGGGCAAATTCCACTTCAAAACCGGTTAATTTGCCGTCATCCCCCTGAAAACTGAACGGCGGATAAGTTCCTTCCAGCCCAACCAGCAGCGTGCCACGCTCTTTGACTTTATTAAGCAGACCTTCATCTGCAAAACTTTTAACGCTCATGCCCGCAACCAGCGCCACGGCCATCACACCCATCAATGCCTGACGTCCCAGATGTGCTAATTTCATATTCACCCCGAATGTTGTTATGTCTGTTTGCAGTGTAGAGCCATTGTTTGTAAACACAAAAACAACTCCGCTACATCTTATTCTTATTTAATATATATCAGAAGCAGGCAGGCTGGAGGATTTCTGCACAAGTCCGGTACACGTTTGACGCTGATAGTGTTGATACTTCCGTAACGCAATGCGGTAATTGTTGGTGCTGGTGGTGGGCAGCCACGGGGCGAGGATTTCATCAAGGAAACCGTCCTGCAGCTGTTCGAGGGAAATATTTTGCTCGTGTAGATGATTACCCAAACGGCGCAGACGAACGACATATTCACGCACCGTACCTGGGCTCATTTCAGTTTGCTCAAAAAGAAATTGCTTAAAGCCGATAATATCGAAAAAATCACTCTGCGTTTTGCAATGTAAATCACCGCAAAATCGGCACAATGCCGCCCATGATTTTTGTTCCACTTGCCAGCCATTTTCATCAAGCAGCATGTCCAGGCGGGAAATCTCGATTTTATTCACTATTTTGCCGTCGCGAACTAAGGTAATGCGATCGAGTAATTTACGGCAATGCGCGCAATGGGTCTGGCTGTGTTTAAAGTCTTTAAGATAGCGGCTTAATGGCCGTCTTTTCAGGTGCTGCACCATCATTAAGAACTCCTGGTAGTCAAAATTAAAGTGCGGCATTTACTGACGTTATAACTTACCCAGTTTAGTGCGTAACCGTTTAATGGCCTGACTGTGTAACTGACTGACCCGCGATTCCCCGACCTCCAGCACCGCGCCAATCTCTTTGAGATTCAGCTCTTCCTGGTAATAGAGGGTTAATACCAGTTTTTCGCGCTCCGGCAACGTTTCGATAGCTTCCATCACCCGCTGGCGCAGATTACTGTCCAGCAGTTGTTGTAGCGGGTTTTCTCGCTGATGATCATCAGTAACCAGTTCGATGCTATCGCCGTGCTCTTCGCGCCACTCATCGTAGGAGAAGAGTTGGCTGTTATTGGTGTCGAGCAACATTTGGCGATAATCGGCAATATCGATCCCTAAACGTTCCGCAACCTCAGTTTCCGTGGCGTTGCGGCCAAGTTCCTGCTCCAGTTGCCCTATTGCCTGTGCCACTTCACGCGCGTTGCGTCGCACGCTGCGCGGCACCCAGTCACGGCTGCGAAGTTCATCCAGCATAGCGCCACGTATACGCTGCACTGCGTAAGTTGTAAATGCCGTTCCTTGTAGGGCGTCATAGCGTTCGACGGCATTAAGTAACCCAATGCCGCCCGCCTGTAGCAGATCGTCAAGTTCCACGCTCGCGGGCAGTCGAACCTGCAGGCGCAATGCTTCGTGACGCACCAGCGGGACATAACGCTGCCACAGCGAGTGTTTATCCATTACACCTTCAGCGGTATAGAGTGAATTCACGATAAACAGCCCTGCGTTATATGAGTTATCGGCATGATTATCCGTTTCTGCAGGGTTTTTAATCGGACGATTAGTGGGTGAAATGAGGGGTTATTTGGGGGTTACCAGTAAATTGCGAACAGAAAAACCCCCGCCGGTGGCGGGGAAGCACGTTGCTGACAAATTGCGCTTCATGTTGCCGGATGTGGCGTAAACGCCTTATCTGGCCTACAAAAATTTGCAAATTCAATAAATTGCAATTCACCTTGTAGGCCTGATAAGCGCAGCGCATCAGGCAATTTGGCGTTGCCGTCAGTCTCAGTTAATCAGGTTACGACGATTAACCCTGCAGCAGAGACAGAACCTGCTGCGGCACCTGGTTAGCTTTAGACAGCACGGAGTTACCCGCCTGCTGGATGATCTGCGCTTTCGACATGTTGGACACTTCGGTCGCATAGTCGGCGTCCTGAATACGGGACTGCGCTTCGGACAGGTTGGTAGTGGTGTTGTTCAGGTTGGTTACAGCAGAGCTCAGACGGTTCTGCACCGCCCCTAGAGAAGAACGGAATTTATCAACAGATGCGATAGCTTTGTCCAGCAGAGCCAGTGGATCTGCAGAAGAGGTTCCAGTGTAAATGTTAGCATTCGCTTTATTAGCAATATCGCCAATTGCAGAAGTAACATTCTGACTACCAGCAGCATTCTTGGAGTTAACCAGCGCGCCAGCATCAGCTTTGAAGTTTTGTCCCTGTACGGTGACATAACCTACAGCAGCACCCAATGCATCAGCTCCAACTTTAACGTACTTACCAGTCATGGAACCGGTAGTAACGCCATTAGCGGTATCGGTATAACCTATATCAGTGGTGTTCAGCGTAACTGTACCGGAGCTATCTTCAACAGATACTGAGTAGTTGTCAGAACCAGAAGAGACAACATAGTTAGCTGTTGCTGCGCCAGCTGGGGTCTGTACGTTGTGCAGAGTCAGAGTGCTTGCGTCTACACCCAGAGCCGAGGCAACAGAGCTCAGTTTCACATCTGCCAGTGAACCACTCGCACCAACCTGAGTGATAGAATCGCTCAGTTTCAGTGCATTGTTAGATACGGAGAAGCCGCCCAGGCCCAGAGTAGAAGAGTCGATTTTCTGCAGGTCGATGTTGATGGTCTGCCCATCATTCGCGCCAACCTGAATCGCCATAGAACCGTTTTTAGCCAGCACGTTCACGCCGTTGAACTGGGTCTGACCGGAAACACGGTCAATTTCATCCAGACGGGATTTGATTTCGTCCTGAATAGAAGACAGGTCAGAATCAGAGTTAGTCCCGGTCGTCGCCTGAACAGTCAACTCACGCACACGCTGCAAGTTGTTGTTGATTTCAGACAGTGCGCCTTCAGTGGTCTGCGCCAGAGAGATACCGTCGTTGGCGTTACGTGCGGCCTGAGTCAGACCTTTGATGTTAGAAGTGAAGCGGTTAGCAATCGCCTGGCCCGCAGCGTCATCTTTAGCGCTGTTAATGCGCAGACCAGAAGAGAGGCGCTCGATAGAAGTCGACAGCGCAGACTGGTTTTTGTTGATGTTGTTCTGAGTGATCAGCGAGAGGCTGTTGGTATTAATGACTTGTGCCATGATTTCTTTTCCTGTTTTCAAGTCTACGGTTTAAGTATTGGGCTTCCACCCTTCGGCTTCGTCGCCGTCAACCCTGTTATCGTCTGGTCACTCACAACCTTTAGAATTTTTTTCTAGCGGTCGAAATACTCCCCTTCCTCGTTGCTGTTCGGTAAGCGTAAAGCCAATGCCGTCTGTAACACCTGCTCCTTGCAGACTAAATTAG
>ERZ791744.531-NODE-531-length-36327-cov-9.265466_pt1 | contig 36327 bp, 24 predicted proteins | sample MGYA00510039_ERZ791744 | MGnify/ENA primary metagenome ERZ791744 (study PRJEB30046, sample SAMN00791969) | human gut metagenome | study: EMG produced TPA metagenomics assembly of the A metagenome-wide association study of gut microbiota in type 2... | reverse complement strand
TAAAGATTTATGCGGAGTGAAAAAGACGGCATAGGGCTACTTGCGAAACTTGAATCATAAGTATTTTAGTTTTTATTTGCTTATATAGATGTATACGGGGAAATGGTCGCTGAATCCGCCTTGAAAGTTATTTCCTACGTATGTACGTAGCGGATAGCCTTTGTATTGCCCTTCTTTTTGTATCATATAATGTTGTTTGAAAATATTGCCATAGAACTTTGAACCGGGAGCTTTCTGCAACTTAATCTTTCCGGCCGATCCTTTGGCTAGATTTTCAGATACTACGATGTTGTCGAAGATATTCCATGCGTCTCCGTAAGCGAGTGTTCCATAGCCGGCCTTTAGCATATCTGCGAATGGATTGTATAAATCTTCTGCCGACAACTCTTTCATTTTAAGTTTCGCTCCGAGTCCTTCCGTTATACTCTTGTCGGTAGGATCATCGTTAAAGTCACCCATCATTACCACCTTGGTAGCGGGATTGGCTCTTAATACAGAGTCGGCGATACTACGCATTTGGTTTCCTACAGCAATACGTTTAAATTCAGACGCTTCTTTTCCCCCCAAGCGTGATGGCCAATGGGCTACCATGAAGAAGAAAGGTTCGTTTTCAATCGTTCCCCACATTGTCAGGATATCACGGGTTTTAAAATCGGGCAACGAAGGTATGACCGTTTTTACCGGATACTGTCCTTCGAGCTTGAATACGTCCGGACGATAAAGGAAAGCTACATCTACTCCACGAGCTTCCGGTGAATCGAAGTGCGAAATTCGGTAGTTACCCGGTGCCAGCTTGGATGTTGCTACAATGTCTTCCAGTACATTTCGGTTCTCCACTTCGGAAACACCGATAACAATCGGGTACTCTTTGTCAATGGCGGCAATACCGAACAAGACCCGTTCGATATTACTGAGCTTCTTGTTGTACTTGGCTGTATTCCATTTCTTCGGTCCATCAGGTGTGAATTCATCATCTCTCACTTCTGGGTCATTTATTGTGTCGAAGAAGTTTTCGAGATTATAAAATACCACTTTGTATGGTTTCTGTCCGAAACAGACAGTAAGTAGCAAAACAAAGGATATGGTAAAAAATAAATGTTTCTTCATAAATCAGTATTTTAGTTTATACCCCAGTCTCTCGGTGCATTTTGCTCTTTTACCGAAGCTGCTACTTTGGGGAAGAATGTGAAACCTGTTTTAGTCTCTATTTCTTTAACGCTTTTACAAATTTCAGTCGGGATACCGCCACTATATGCTTTATGTTCTACCCAGAACCCAATGGATTTTAATTCTTCAGGTGCACAATCTTCAATTTTCTTTCCCGTTTTTCCGTTTATGGTACGGAGCAGAACTTTGAAATAATGTGTAGGAATGGGTACGAGGTTGCCTGCACCATCAAAAGTGGTTGTATTGTCATTTTCGAAATAAGCTCCGGTGACTACATATAATGTATCACTACAACTGTTTGTACGTACTCTACTTTCTAATGTTCCCCACATTGCTCCGTTTAAGGAACTGGCTTGCGGAGTCATGTTCGACATATAGAACGTTTGGGCATTCATTTCGTCTGTACATACACGGTCGGCCGATGCGACTTGGTGACCACGGTCGTAGCTTCCTTTGTAAGAATATTCCACGCAATTGGCTTGGGCACTTATTGGAATAGTAGGGTCGAAAGCCCAACGGTTTGTACGATCGGGGATATTCTTTGTAGTATATACATCGTGTATCGGATAGGCTACCCATAAAGCTGCTTTTTTAGTTTTATCAAAACAGATGGAATAATTGCGGAGTGTTTTGTTATTCAAAAGTCCGTAATGAGTGACGTATTGATAATTACTGTTGTCTACTTTTGCAGGAAGTTCAGCCCATATATTGAATGCGGGTAAGAGTTCTTCTGATTCGGCTAGTTGGATTAAAGCAAAAGTCTTCTCAGGGTTTTCGGCATAGCGCAGAGTTAGTTGTGCATGGCGTTGTAATTTCCCTGTGTTGGCTTTATAATATACATATAGTACGTTAAGACCATCTGCAAGTTGTCCATTTTTGGTCTTTGCATTGGCAAAGTCTTTGCTGCTGAAAGAGCACCATTCTGCTCCTTCTGTCAGTTCTGCATACCATCTCGTGCCGGGTTCTCCCGACAAGATGATGGCTGATGAACCGGATACGGATTTCACAGTTGAAGAAATTTTCCAATGTGCTTCTCCATCACCGGTTGGCTCTGAATCATTGTTACTACATGAGTAGGTGCACAGTATTAGTATAAATAGTAACAAATTTTTTATTATACTTTGTTGTTTGGCAAGTATTGTCATTATGTTATAGTTTTAATGTGAAAAATGTTACTTTCTCGGGATAAAATTTTTATTCCGAGAAAGTTATTAATATTATTTATAAACAAATTCCCATTTTACTAATTGGATATTATTGCTATTTGTAACTTTTATTCTATATTTAGTATTAACTAAACTTTCGGATAAATCGTATGTATAGACTATATTTCCTCCATCTTGATTCCACAATTTATTATCTCCACCAATTACTATCGCATCATTAGTGTCAACTATTCCAACTGTTACTTTTTTTGAGGCTCCGTCTCTAGTTGTTAGAGTTATTTTTGTTAATTTCTTGTCGGGGATGGCTGGGAGTTCTATGTAAGCACCAGTTTTTCCTAACATGAGGTATTTAGATGTTGCCTGGAAATAATATCCAGCTCCTGTTGTACCTTTGAATGTATATGTATATCCACCAAATGTATAACTTTTTTCTTCTTCTGTTTTACTCGTTGGAAATCCTTCTGGATAGTTGTCTTTATTGGTTAAATCTAAAGTAATGATAGTTTCATTTCCTGATGGCTTCCCTTCGACTCTTACTGGAACTTCTACTTTATTTCCATCGTCAACAGATAATATTAGAGTTTGTGATTCTGCTGTATTATTAGGATTGGCAGAAGCTGTAACAGTTACTTTAGTTCCATTTACTTCTGCTTTCAGGATTCCAGATAGACCTTTGGCATTTAAAGTTTTACCTTCAAAATTCATAACTTCTACTATTAGCTCCTCACTACCACCTGTGGCAGGTAAACTTAGAGACTTTGGAGTAACAGAAATAATTGTAGGTCCTGTAATCTCAAAGTCCTTTACATCATCCAAATTTCGTGGCAAGATTTGTGCATCAGTTTTATAAGCTGCAGCAATACCTGTAATGGAACCGGTCTTAGCTGCAAAAGGTTTATCCTTGAAGATTTCTGCTCCTTTATTTATATATACGGTCAGATCAGCTCCACTAACTTTGAATTTATGTGTTACGTATTTGTTCTCTTCCTGTTTCCAGGTTCCGGCTTGTTCGATCGTTACATTTTTTATAGTTACAGGCATACAGACGAAGTCTAGTAGCTGGTCTACTGTTGTTTCTACAGGAATTACTTCATTATTTGAAGATATCTTCTCAATTTCAGCTGGATCGAAACCGCTTACTTGTGGAGAACTATTATACACTTGCATTTTTGTATTTTCTTTGCGTAGTATAACTTTTATCTCATCACCAAGAGAATAGGTTTCCGAAGCGATATCTGTGTTATAAACAGTTACTGCATTGCCAGCTGTGGTAGCTCCCTTAGTCATCAAATACAATGTTCCGAATGAACAGTTTTTGCTTTGTGGATCACCACAAATAATACCTTGAATTACATAGTCCTTATCTATTGGAGTTTCCGTTGTAGTTGCCTTTATTTTAGTAACTAAATCTGCGATGCTAATAGGCTCGGGAGCTGTGGCAATGAATGTTATGATAGAACCATAAATTTTTCCTGTAGCCGTTGTTGCATATGCACGAACTGCATATTGCTTGTCGGCTGTTAAACCTGTAATCATTACTGTCCATGGAGTTACTTTCTCTGTAGCTGCTGCTTTTGTTGCATTATCCCAGTTAATACTAGCAACTTCTCCTGTATATTCTATATATTCAACGCCAACCTCTGTTGTAGAAGCAATATCCATATTGACTAGTGAACCTCCGAGAGTGGCAGATGTACCGTTTATTTGGCTAGCTTCCGTTGTTGATACTGTTGGATCGGTAGTTCCTAAATCAATTTCTTGTCCGCCATTGCCTGTTGATAATGTCACATCGTCAAGACGGAATGCATTACCTACTGATGAGGCAGTAAATTTGATGTATATATTGTTGATACCATGTTTTAAGGTAAAATCAGCTGTTGCAAAAATCCAGAATGGCTCTTTTGAGTCTCCATCGTTCTTCGTATAGGAGATTGGAACCCATTCCGTCCCATTAGAACTTAATGCTACATTAAACTGGTTTGTGTTAAAGGTATTATCCCATTCAGTAGCTCCCTCTGGTTTATATGAATAATTGCCACCAAATGTGAGTTTGAGAGTTGTTTGTTCTGCATTAAGAGCTATTTTGTTAATTTGGAATACACCTGTTTGTGAGAAGAATACAACGTTTGGTCCAGAGCCTTCGTAAGAAGCTTCTGCACTACTTTTACCTGTATTGCGAATTGTAGTTCCCTCTCCTGTGTATGTAACATTTGTTGCACCTTCTCCCGTTGTATCCCAGCCTACATAATTTGTCACAGCGGGGTTACTAGAGGCATCCATAGTTCCAAACGTCTCATTGTAAATAACGACTTTGGGAACTACGTTTCCACTTCTAATCGTGACTTTCTCTGTCAATAAAACTCCTACCTTATTAGATATTTGAATCATTACCGTGGCTTCATCTGTAATGCCTTCCGGAATGCTGACTTGAACTTTATCTGAACCATTTCCTTCCATCTTTGAAAGAGTGACCCAAGTCTTGTCATCTACAACGGTTGCTGTCCATTTGCGGTTTGCCGAGATTTCAAAATAATCTTGACTCCCGTCTACAGGGAATCCTTCATCATTAAATACTAATGTCTTCGGAGAAATCTCCAAACGTGGAGCTTCAGTGTCGTCGTTATCGTCAACGCAACCTGCAAAAAGTGCTGTAGTCGTCACAAATATTGTTGCAAGGAACAGCTTGAGGAAATTTAGATTTTTCATTAGCGTTTTGAATAAATAGTTAATATTTCTTGTGAATTATTGGTTATCATCTGCTATGTGCTAAATAATTAGAAAACAAAGATATTCCATTTCGCGTAATAACCAAAGCTTTATGGCATTATTTTTCTATTACAATTGGGTTAAGGGAGGGTTACTGCTTTACAATATGGTATTTCAATAGGGAAGAAATTAAAATGAAGTTTGTTTCAAAGTGTTTTAATTGCTTGAAACACTTTGTTTCACGGTGGTAAACACTTTGTTTCACGCTGGCGAACATATTGTTTCACGCTGATGAAACGCCACTCTATGCCGTATGTTTAGGGTGAAACGTATAGTCGTTTTAGCCGAATCGTGTAGTCGTATGGGGCGAATCGTATAGTCGTATGGGGTGACAGATACGTATATCCTACACCATCTGTCACCTGTATCCTACACCTGTTTAATTTGTTGTTGTTCAGTGAAATAAGTTGTAGATGGTGTAGGATGGCAGATGTATTTATGTTTTGAACTTATAGAAAGAATAGTTTGCGTTCGGAAAGTGGCAATGTTATTTTTCTTTTTCCTAAGATTATCGCTTGCGGTCTGTCTGTAAATACCTATATTTGCCTGTGATTCACTTTAATAAAGACAGACATGGATAATACTTTTAGAATATATCCGATAGGAATACAAAACTTTGAGCAGTTACGCAATAATAATAACGTCTATGTAGATAAGACGGAATTAAAATGCAAGATGCCATTTTTGTTTTTGAATTTAAGGTGGACGGTACTCCGGAAGAGGCTTTAAAACAAATAAACAGTAAAGGGAAGATTAATAAAAACTAAATAATTTTAGTCATGAAACACAGACTATTGCTACTATTACTATTCATGTTCGTTACATCTGCGGTGGGGTGGGCCCAGAAATCCGCTCCTCTTTCTTTTACTGTTAAAGGGATACTATTGGATTCCTTAACTCAGGAAGGAGAACCGTATGCAACAATCAGGATTACAAAGAAGAATGCCCCGGATAAGGCCGTGAAAATGGCGGTGACCGGAGCGAACGGACACTTTCAGGAAAAACTGAATGTGGCTTCGGGTGAGTATGTTATTACGATTTCCTCTATTGGCAAATCTCCTATCGTGAAAGAATTTGCTTTAAAACCGTCGGTGAGGGTGGTTGACTTGGGGACTTTATACTCTTCGGAGGCTAACAATGTGTTGAAAGGTGTGGAAATCGTCGCACAAAAGCCTTTGGTTAAAGTGGATGTGGATAAGATTGAATACAACATTGAAGATGATCCGGATTCAAAATCGAACAGTATATTGGAAATGCTTCGGAAAGTTCCTCTGGTAACGGTGGACGGAGAGGATAATGTGCAGGTAAACGGTAGCAGCAGTTTCAAGATACACGTGAATGGGAAACCTAACAATATGATGAGCAACAATCCGAAAGAGGTGTTGAAAAGTATGCCGGCAAATACAATCAAGTATATTGAGGTCATTACTTCACCGGGCGCTAAATATGATGCGGAGGGGATCGGAGGTATTCTGAATATTGTTACGGTGGGTAGCGGATTTGAAGGATATACGGCTACTTTTAGAGGAAATGCCAATAATAACGGGGGGGGTGCGGGTAGCTATGCCATGATAAAACAAGGAAAACTGACCCTCTCCGCCAATTACAACTATAATTATAACAACAGTCCGCGTAGCTATTCCGACAGTTACCGGGAAAATTATGAATCGGACAAAGAGAAGTATCTGGAATCGGGAAGCAGCTCCAAGTCGAAAGGGAACTTTCAATATGGAAATCTGGAGGCTAGTTACGAAATAGATACGTTACGGCTGCTGACGGTGGCTTTCGGAATGTACGGCAGTAATAATAAGAGTAATAGTGACGGAAGTACCATCATGTATGGAGCCGACCATCAGAGTTTTGCCTATCGGTATAATACGGATAATCATGGAAAAGGCTCTTGGTACTCCATCAATGGTAATGTAGATTACCAACGTACCTCGAAGAAGAATAAGGAACGGATGATTACCCTCTCTTATAAAATAAACTCACAGCCTCAAACAAATGATTCATATAACACCTACTTGGACATCGAACCGGAGGCGGACAGGCAGGATATCATAGATAATCTCCTGTTAAAGAACTTCCATTCGGATGGAAAAACGAATACGATGGAACAGACTTTCCAAGTGGACTTCACAACTCCGATTGGGAAATTGCATACGATTGAAACGGGTGCCAAGTATATTTTCCGCCGTAATTCCAGTGACAACAAGTTTTATGAAGCCGAAGGAGGAAGTGAAAATTATGTATATACTGAGGATCGTAGTAGCGAGTATCGACATCTGAACCATATTATTTCGGCTTATGCCGGATATACGCTGAAATATAAGGGGCTTACTTTCAAACCGGGACTTCGCTATGAACAGACCGTGCAACGGGTGAAGTATATTGTAGGTCAGGGAGAGGATTTCAATACGAATTTCAGCGATCTGATACCTTCCGTTTCGTTAGGTATCAAGCTTGGAAAGACGCAGAATCTGCGTGGAGGATATAATATGCGTATTTGGCGACCGGGAATCTGGAACTTGAATCCTTACTTTGACAATCAGAATCCGATGTTTATTAATCAGGGTAATCCGAACCTGAAGAGTGAGAAAAGCCATTCGTTCGATTTGTCTTATAGCAATTTCACGGCGAAATTCAATGTCAACCTTTCGTTGCGCCATTCTTTCAATAATAATGGTATCGAAAGGGTCAGCCATTTGGTTACCGACCCAAATGGAGAAATCTTTGATGGAGACCATAAAGCTCCTCAAGGTGCTCTGTACAGTACTTATGATAATATCGGGAAGAGTAGGGAAACCGGTTTGAGCTTTTATGTGAACTGGAATGCTTCTCCCAAGACGCGGATCTATATTAACGGGCGTGGAAACTACAGGGATTTGCGAAGTCCTTCACAGAATTTGCATAATTATGGGTGGAGCGGTTCCGCTTATGGAGGAATACAGCATACTTTGCCTTGGAAAATCCGTCTGAGCCTGAATGGAGGAGGGAGCACACCGTATATTAGTCTGCAAGGAAAAGGTTCGGGTTATAATTACTATGGTTTAGGTTTGAGCCGTTCTTTCTTGAAAGAAGACCGTCTGTCATTGAATGTCTATTGTAACAACTTTGTGGAGAAATACAGGACATACAATAATCATACTGAGGGACAAAACTTTATGTCGAGAAGCTCCAGTAAATATCCGAGCCGGTATTATGGATTCAGTATCAGCTATCGGATTGGAGAACTGAAGGCGAGCGTGAAGAAAGCTGCCCGAAGCATTGACAACAACGATGTCAAAGGTGGAGGAGGTGGAAATGGAAATACCGGTGGGGGAGGGGCTCAATAGCCCGCTCCCGCCAACCGTAATTCCTTTTTATTGTTGTCTCACATCCTGCTTGTTGGTGTTGAAACCGAGCTTGGTGAGTCCTGCTTGTACGTCAGGATGGCTCATGAAGAGTTTCCAAAGCAATCCTGTCCGGTAGTTCTCGATCATGACTGCGATAGGACCTTGATCGATAGCGAGGTAACGTTTCGGATACCAGTTGTCCGTTTCGCTGAAAGCGTCGTAGAACCCGAAGGGACCGAATACCTTATCTCCCATATTATAGAGATGACGCATCACTTGCATCGAATATTCCGGAGTATATACGATGGATGACAGTGCGGCGGTAGGAGAAATGACGCCTTTATCGTCCTGCTCGTTGGGAGAATGGGCGGCATATCCGTCTACGGAATAACTGGCAGTCAGTCCCCAGCAGTCTGCCCCGAACCCTTTGTAATGTTTGGGGTTACGGATGCAATAAGCCCGGTTAACCAATGTCAGATTGCGCATTTCGTGGAAATAACTGGGACAATACTCATCTTTCAGTCCTACGGGATCGAGTCCCAGAAAAGAGTACTGAGCCCAAAAGAGCGGTCCGGCTTCCGTTCCCTGATAGCGGAGATGCAGTTCGATTCCTTCTACCTTATGCGGAGAAACGATGGCGCCGTTCTGTGCCCATCCGTCATGATAAACGGCGGCAGGTACTCCATGCGTGGGCGAAGCAGCGGCAAGGATATACATAATCATACATTCGTTATAGCCATGTACGGGGAAATCCATTTCCCAGCCGTACGTCGGACTCCAATGCCAGTAGAGCACATTTTGCCCGCCTTTCCGATACCAGTCCCAGTCTACGTCGCGCCAGATACGGTCGATGCGTTGGGCGATTGCTTTTTCTTTCTCATTTCCGTTTACATAATATTGGTGTACGGCAAGGAGACCTTGAATGAGGAAAGCGGTTTCCACCAGGTCGCCTCCATTGTCCTTTTGACCGAAAGGCTTTACTTTTCCGGTGTCACCATACCACCAATGAGGGTATGCGCCGTGAAAACGGTCGGCTTTCTCAAGGAAGGAAACGATACGTTCCATCCGGGCCAATCCCTCTTCGCGGGTGACATAGCCACGATCTATTCCCGCAAGGATAGCCATGATACCAAAACCGCTGCCACCGGACGTGACTACATTGGAGTCATTTTGGGGATATACCCCGTCTACATGGTAACGTTCGGGAGCCAGGCCGCTATTCGGTTCCGCACCTTCCCAGAAATAAAGGAAAGTTCTCCGTTGGACAGTGTCCATTAAGGCATCATCTGTCAGTGTGTCGGCAGCGGATGCATCCGATTGGTTACCCTTGTTCTTGCAATTTCCGAAAGTCAGGATGATAGCCGCAAGAAACACAAGTGTGAGAGGCAATGCACCCATTTCTGACATTCTTCGATATTTATCTTTCATAATGAGTTCGCTTTAGTTTAAAGTAAATTTCGCAGATTTTACATCCCGGCTATTTGTGCCGATCATCACCTCAAAATCACCCGGCTCGGCTACCAGTTGCAAGTCATAGTTATAATATCTCAGCATTTCCGGAGCAATCTTGAAACGGACAATCTTCATCTCACCCGGTTGCAGGAATATCTTCTGGAAACCTTTCAGCTCTTTCACAGGGCGGGTACTGCTGCCTACGAGATCACGAATGTAGAGCTGTACCACTTCTGTGCCGGGCCATGTGCCGGTATTGGTAACTTCTACTGCTGCGGTCAGTGAGCCGGTCATGTCCATTGATGAATGACTCAGGTCGATGTCGCTGTAAGAGAAGGTGGTGTAGGACAGTCCGTAGCCGAATGGGTAAAGCGGATCATTGTCCACATCCAGATAATTACTGCGGAACTTCTCAAACCATTTGCCTTCTTTCAACGGGCGTCCGGTATTCTTATGTGCGTAATAAAGAGGAATCTGTCCGACATTCTTCGGGAAAGTCATAGTGAGTTTACCACCCGGATTGACATAACCGAAGAGTGCGTCGCCAATGGCGTATGCAGCTTCACTGCCTCCGAACCACACGTTCAGAATAGCGGGTACATGTTCCTGTTCCCAAGTCAACGTAAGCGGACGGCCGGTGAATAATACCAGTACCACAGGCTTTCCTGTCTTTAACAGTTCCTTCAATAAGTTCTGTTGTACATCGGGAATATTCAGATCCGTACGGCTGCTGCTCTCGCCACTCATTTCCGAAGACTCTCCTAAAGCGGCAATGATAATATCCGAACGGCGTGCTACATTGAGCGCTTCGTCCAACAGCTGTTGGTCTGTGCGGCCATCACGGTTCAACGAACGGCCGAACATCGTTGCCCGTTCTTCGTATGCGGCGTCACTGATCAGGTTGCTCCCTTTGGCGTACATGATATTCGCTTTTCCTGCTGTCATCTCTTTCAGACCTTCCACCAATGAAGGAGAGCGGTCGAGCACGGCAGCCACACTCCATGTGCCGGGCATATTCGTCCGACTGTTGGCGAGCGGACCGATTACGGCAATATTGCCTTTGGGATTGAAAGGCAATAGCGGATTTCCGTTAGGGTTCCCGTCGGGGCTGTCGTTCTTTAATAAGACAAAGCTTTCTGCTGCAATCCTGCGGGCGGCTTCACGGTGGGCTTTGGTAAATATGTCACGTGCCGGACGTTTCGGGTCGCAATATTTATAAGGATTATCAAACAATCCGAGTTTATATTTGGCTTCCAGAATACGGCGGCAGGCTGTATTCAGTGTCTCCATCGAAACTTTACCTTCTTGAACGGACTTTTTCAGTGTTCCCACAAAGCCCTCGCTTACCATATCCATGTCGACTCCGGCATTGATGGCACGTGCCGATACTGTCTGAAGGTCACCGATTCCGTGATCGACCATTTCAGAAATCCCCGTGTAGTCGGTTACAACAAAACCGTTGAAGCCCCATTGCCCGCGCAAAATATCGGTCATCAGCCATTTATTGGCGGTGGCGGGTATTCCGTCTACTTCGTTAAATGACGCCATCACACTGCCTACACCTGCTTCGACGGCAGCTTCGTAAGGCAACATATAGTCGTTGAACATTCGCTGGCGGCTCATGTCTACGGTGTTATAATCACGACCGGCTTCTCCTGCGCCATATAAGGCAAAGTGTTTCACGCAAGCCATGATTTCATCGTTCCGTTGCATATTCTTTCCTTGATAACCGCGTACCATCGCTTCGGCAATCATGGCTCCCAGAAACGGGTCTTCACCGCTACCTTCGGATACACGTCCCCAACGAGGGTCGCGTGAGACGTCCACCATCGGACTAAACGTCCATGAAATGCCGTCGGCACTGGCTTCTACAGCTGCAATACGGGCGGATTCTTCAATAGCGGACATATCCCAAGTGCAGGATAGGCCGAGCGGGATGGGAAACATGGTTTCATAACCATGAATAACGTCCATGCCGAACAACAATGGGATACCCAAGCGGGAACCTTCCACTGCCTGTTTCTGTACATCGCGTATTTTCTCTACTCCTTTTAGATTGAACAGTCCTCCCACTTCGCCTTTTTTGATTTTGGCGGCAATATCACTGCTTTTGGCTTGACCGGTGGTAATCTCCCCGGTGACGGGAAGATTCAATTGCCCAATTTTTTCTTCCAAAGTCATTTTGTTCATCAGTACGTCGATGAAGCGATCCATATCCTGTGGAGACTTTTGTGCCGATACAGTCAGAAGACCTGTGGCAAACAACAGGATGAGTAAACTTAACTTTTTGTATATCATGTTATTATATTTATTTATAGATAATCCGGATTTTGTACCAATACTCCTTTTGACTTATCAATTTCCGTCTGCGGAAGTGGAAGCAAGGCGTTCTTGTCCTCGTAATTTAATTTTCCTGCCGCGTGCAACACATCTTTGGCAATCCCCCAACGGACAAGGTCATAGAAACGGTCGAATTCCATTCCTAGTTCCACACGGCGTTCGTGACGGATGGCCTCGCGCAACTCTCCTTGATCGGTAGTTGTCACTTTGGGCAGTATATTGGCATTAGAACCCCTGGCACGTGCACGAACTTGCTCCAGGTAGTCGATAGCTTCTCCCGGAATTCCTTTTTCGTTGGCTGATTCGGCTCCCATCAATAATACATCCGCATAACGGATCAGACGAATGTTTACCCAAAAGCCCTTATTGGTATATTCTTTACGCAAAGCCGGATCGGTGTATGCTTTCTTGTTGAAGTAGGCGCCTATCGCCGGAGAAACAGGAGATTCGCCGTAAGGCTCGTTCGTATTCTCCGGAGTGATAGGGTCGCTGTCCGAATGGCGGAAATAAAGTAGAGTGGCATTCTTACGCGGATCGCCCGGTTCGTATGCCTCCGCCATGTGTTCGGTTGCCATATTCCATCCCCAGCCTAAATCCCACTGATCGGCTCCACGGACACCTTGTACTTCGCAGAACTGGCTACCGATAATATCGCTTTGCGGCAGGGCGGCAGTAGCGGTACATTGCAGTTCGAATATGGAACCGCTGTTGTTTTCACCTTCGTCTGTGAATATCTTATTGTACGGGGTGTTCAGGTTATAAAGGCCTTTCTTGATTACGTCGGTGGAGGCGGTGTACATATTGTCCCAATCGTTACGCATCATATAGGTACGCGCGTGTAAAGAACGTGCGGCTCCCCAAGTCAGCCGTCCTGTATAATCGGAACTCCATGTTTCAGGTAATGACTCTTCCGCTGTTTTCAGGTCGCGGTCTATTTGCTCGTATATCTTATCAGCGGTCGTTTTCGGAATATTGGCTTCCGAAGCGTCGTTGATTTTATAAGTCACCAAAGGCACTTCACCGAAGGCTCTTACTAGATTGAAGTAACAATAAGCACGGAAGAAGGAGGCTTCTCCTTTATTGATGATGTCTTCGCTTTCCGTCTGTCCCGTTGTTTCCTTTTCGGCGATAGCGTCGAGAATATCATTGCATTGATAGATGATGGCGTAATTTTTGCCCCAATAAGCACCTAACTGACCATTGGAAGGAGTGTAGATGAAGTCGTCGTACATTTCGGCCACATCGGAACCGTCGCTGGCAAGACTTCCTTTCTCCGCATCTTCGGAGCGGAAACTATGGATGGCGAAGGCGGGTGTACCGGAGGTTACGTCGAAACTACGCATCATGGTGTATACATTATAGATCTTACCGTTCACTAGTGCGTTCGGATTGTCATCTTCTGTGAACTGTCCTTGCGGGCTACGGTCCAGAAAGTCGCTGCAACTGCTCAGAAGCAGTGTGGTAGCGGCAATAAAGGTTGAAAATATATATTTATCCAGTTTCATACAATTATCGTTTTAAAAGGTTAAGTTGATTCCGAAGGTGTAGACTGCCGGTACGGGATAACTGCCGTTGTCCACTCCGAATGCGGTAGCGGTACCACCCAGTTCGGGAGTATAGCCGGTGTTATGTTTCCATGTCTTCAGGTTCTGAATGTTGACATAGACTTTCAAGGCTTGCAGACGTATCTTTGCGAGCAGGCTCTTGTCGAAAGAATATGCTAACTGTACGTTACGGATACGGAAGAACTTGCCGTCTTCGATGTAGTATTCGGAATTCAACGTATTGATGGAATGTTTGGAGTTCAATAACGGTTGGCTGTTGGATGTTCCTTCTCCGTGCCAGCGGTCCATGCGTTGTGCCAGATAGTTGAACTGGGCAAAGTTATAGTTGTCCCATGTACGGAAGATCTGGTTTCCGCCTTGTCCCATCATATCGATACCAAAAGACCAGTTCTTGTAATCCACGCCGAGCGAGAAACCGTAAGTGACATTCGGTGTCGGATCACCTATCATGGTACGGTCTGCGGGAGTGATCTTTCCGTCGTTATTGACATCGGCGAATTTCAAGTCACCGGGAGTAACTGTAGCAAGTGTATTCTCAGGAGACGATTTGATATCGTTTTCCGATTGATAGACTCCCGCTACCTTATAGCCATAGAAGTATCCGATAGGATAACCTGCCATTGTGTAACTTTGCTGTTTATCTCCGGCAATGATGGAATAACCGTCCTGAACAAGGCTTTTTACTTTATTCTTGATTGTGGTAAGGTTGGCACTGACGGAATATCCCCATTCGCCGATCTGGTCGCGCCAGGTGATCGCCATTTCCACACCTTTATTCTGAATCTGTCCCAAGTTACCGATACCGGGCATTGTTCCGGAGATTCCGGGAACTTCAGCAAGCAAATCTTTAGTGTTCTTCATATAATATACACCTTCGAAATGCAAGCGGTTGCGAAGCATATTCGTTTCAAATCCGGCTTCCCATGCCTCTACTTTTTCCCAGCGGAGGGTAGGATTAGGCAAATAGGCAAGTTGATATCCCGGATAAATGATGGACGGCTTACCGAATACAGCCGAATAGGCATTGGTCAATAGCGGTTCGGCAGGATAGGCCTTGTCCAGATTCTGATTTCCCAATGTTCCGTAAGAGGCCTTAATCTTCAACATATCCAGCCACTTGATGTCCTTCATGAATTCTTCTTCGGTCATCAGCCAACCGCCGCCTAGCGAGAAGAAATTCTGCCACTCATTGCCTGTATAAGAGAATGCGGAAGAACCGTCCCGACGGAATGACCCGTTGAACAGATATTTTCCTTTGTAGTTGTAGATGACACGTGCAAGCATAGACACGGTACTGCGTTCCCATTGGGTACTTCCATTGGTTGCCGTAGCGGCATCTCCGATACTGACGAACCATTTATCCGGATCGTCCGGAATCACAAGGCCTACTCCTTGTTTGCGCGCTCCGTCCAGGCGGCTTAGTGAGTTATAATAAGTGGTAAAGCCGGCAGTGGCTGTCAGGTTATGATTGCCGTTGTCGAAACTGTTGGTATAGGTCAGCACATAGTCACTCTGCACTTTCGTCTCGTTTTCCTTGAACTGGCTGACTTCTGTTTTACCTGTTCCCAAAGTGGAAACATCTCCTTTGACGGTAGGGTCGTATACTTTTATGATAGGAGTATAGGTACGTCCGTTGTTGGAAGCGTAGTCCATAGAGAATGTCGCTTTGAAGGTAAAATGCTTCAAAAAGTCCACTTCGCCATAGACATTACCCGATGCACGATAGTTTTCAGCTTTCGTGGTGTTCGCTTTTAAATCGACATCTACCATAGGGTTGTTGATCTGTGCTTTCTGAAAATCGGGCAAAGCGCTGTATAATCCATACTCGTCGTTATATACCGGAGCGATAGGGGTGGAGCGGAGGGCGCCTAACACCTGTTTCGAATCGGCAGGGAGAAGGCGTGCGCCGTTGAACTGGAAGCCTACTTTCAGGAAGTCGGTGATTTTATAATCATTGCTGGCATTGATGGTCACCTTGCTGAATTTCTCATGCTCGATGTTGCCTTGTTCGTAAGAGTAGCCGACACCCAGATAGAAGCTATGTTTGGGAGAAGCTCCTGTGATACTGATATTATTGTTCGTGATAAAGGCAGTCTGGAAGATTTCATCCTGCCAATCGGTGTTGGCGTCCCAGCTGGTGTAATCGAACGGGGCATCTTTCTGGTTGGCAAGCTGTTCGCTATACAGCTCTTTGAATTGCGCGCCATTGACTAATTTTACTTTGTCTACCACTTTCTTGAAACCGAAAGAAGTATTTATATTGACCAAGGTCTGTCCTTCTTTTGCTTTCTTGGTGGTAATGATGATAACACCGTTTGCGCCGCGAACACCAAAGATGGCTAGAGACGACGGGTCTTTCAGAATCTCCATCGACTCGATGTCTTCCGGATTAAGGAAGTTGATATTATCATTGAATAAACCGTCGACAATGTACAGCGGTTTATATCCATTGATGGAGTTTGTACCACGGATACGGATTTCCGGATCGGCTCCGGCTCGTCCTGAGTTTACAATCTGCACACCTGCCACTTTTCCCTGTAAGGAAGAAAGTGGGTTCATAGCCGGTTTATTGGCTATTTCTTCTCCTTTGACGTTGGTGATGGAACCTGTCAGATCTCTTTTCTTTGCACTACCGTATCCGATAACGACTGTTTCGGCTAGTACTTGCGAGTCTTCTTTTAGGGTGACGTTAATTATGCTTTGTGCTCCTACTTTGATACTCTGTGTGGTCATTCCCACGTATGAAAATACCAATACATCCTCCGGAGTGACGGAGATTGAATATTTACCGTCCATATCCGTAATGGTTCCGGTAGAAGTCCCTTGTACGAGTACCGATGCACCGATCAACGGCTCATTGGCGGCATCTGTTACCGTTCCTGTCACCGTCTTTGTTTGTGCAAAGGCAGAGATAGAACCTAGTAACAGGCAAGTGAGCATAATGAAGCCCTTTAGCCTGATGGCTTTTGTCTGAAGATGTTGTGAAAGTCTAGTCCTCATTGCATTAAATTTTTCCATTTGTTACTATTTAGGTTGAAGTATCTATTCTGTCGCCTGTCGGCGAAAGTAACAAAGGAAACAAACCAAATTCAAAAAAGATTATGAAAAAGGGAAGAATACTTGTTTTTAACAAAAAAGTAAAAGCAAAGGGGGAGAGTAGAAGTTGAAGTAAATAGGGTCCCCATTCATTGATTTTATATTATATAAGTGTGTAGTGATAGAATTATACTTTATGACTTGTATGTATCTTTGTATTCTGCTTAATTAAATCATAAATTCAACCTATAAGTTGAATTTATGATTTAATTTCACTATCTTTGTACCAGCAACAAAAGAAAGAAAGCATGGTATTCAATGACATCACAGGTGATGAAAAGTTATGGGCGGTACGCTTTGAAGGTGAAACAAACAATGAGTTTATAAAATTGTTTTATAACTGGAACGATGTAATGTGGCTGCGTACTTTCTTCAAGGAAAACATAAATGACTTGAGCGCTTATTTTAAAATAACCGACATCAACCAAGCCGTTAAAGATACCATTGAAGACAGCAAAAAATTGAGATGTATCATCATGGACATCTCTCCGGAGACTGATTTGAGTAAGTTATTCCGTCCACTGGACAACAACCAGGCATCGGATGCAATGCTCCAAAAGGAAAAGGCGAGACTTAAACGTGAACTTGGGCACTCGTCATGGCTACGGCTTTATGCTATTAAACTTACTGCCGGAGTATATATCATCACTGGGGGAGCTATCAAACTGACCGCCACGATGCAAGAAAGGGAGCATACAAGAAAAGAACTGGTTAAGATAGATAAAGTACGCCGTTACTTGCTTGAAGAAGGTATCATAGATGATAGCGGATTTATTGACTATATCAATGAGTTATAAAATAAAGGAGATGTGATATGACAACTGTAATTGAGAGACTTAAAAAACATTCCGAACCGGATAAATCTAATTGGCGGGAAGTGTTCAGAGAAATGGACGCCAACGAAGGTTGGTTGAGACATTCGCAGAATATTGCCTTAATTATGCTTGATAAAATGGATGAATTGAAAATGACTCAAAAGCAATTGGCAGACAAAATGCAATGTAGTCATCAGTATGTGTCCAAAGTATTAAAAGGGCAAGAAAATCTCTCTTTGGAAACACTTAGTAAAATTGAGAGGGCGTTGGGAATTTCAATTATCAAAGAAGACCCCGTTGTTGTATAACAGTTTATGTGTTCGACTTTTTCGTAGCTAAAACAGAACGTTGAAAATTTTTTCGGAACACCAGTGGAGAGGACACAAAAAAGCCCCTAAAATGTCCGTTTTAGGGGCTTTTTAACTGTAAATACAGTGTAGTATGTGCGGATGATAGGACTCGAACCTACACGCCTCACGGCACCAGATCCTAAGTCTGGCGCGGCTACCAATTACGCCACATCCGCATGCGTCGCTTTTGTTTAGCGGTGCAAAGATAGGAAGATTTTCTGATTTGACAAATAATTCGGTAATAAAGTTATTCACTTAATATTTCAAATGCCCTTTCAATCAGTGCATCCTTCTTTTGTGATTCTGCATCTCCATGCTCTATTCCCTCTTCCAGAATCTTATCCATATTTACGTATACATCTGGCTCTATTCCATTTTCCAGAGGCTTTTTATACTTGTTAAAGTGAGGACTGGCTGAGAAGCGAACACTCCAACCATTGGGTAATTCTGAAGAGAAAGGTAGCCCGGAACCGCCTCCGGTTTGATCGCCTACCTGAAAAATTCTTTGCTCTTCGTTATCGTTGTTTAGGCTGTGCATGGCATTCACAAAATCGTTCGTGGCACTGTAGCAACGACGATTGGTGAGTAAAACTACTTTTTTCTGCCAACGGATGCTATTAGAGGGTTCCAGGTAGATCGGCTCCATTTCAGAAAAGTCATTATGTCCCGGACCGGTTTTGTGCCGGATATATCCGGTCAATGTCTTTTCGTTGGTGAAACGGGCGGCAATACGGGTGGAATTAGTCAGGTTTCCTCCTCCGTTGTCGCGTACATCAATGATTAATCCGTTGCAGAGCTTCAAATAATCGAGTACATGGTCTAAATTACCGTCTCCAACTCCGGCACTAAAACTTTCGTAGCGGATATAACCTATATTATTATCGAATATTTTATATTTCAAACCGGCAGATGTACGATAACCGGAACTGGCACTTCCCAAATAGTAATTGTATAAGATATCCTCTCTATAGTTCCAAGGATATCCTTGATACCAGGCATCGTAATATGAGATACGACTAGAGGAAGAGAGGTTGACGTGCCCGTCTTTCAACTCATATAGCATTTGACTTAGTATATCGAACAGGTCGTCATCCGAAATTCCGGGTTTCACCAGTTTTCCATACTTGTCGTGAACAGCGTCCCAATCAATGCCTTTCTCTTCCAGAAAACAATACCGTTCATCAATAATCTTCCATAGTTGCTCGAAGTTTCCTACAGGATCATTGGCATATTCCTCTTCCCTGATACATCCGGTCACTACCGGAAGACAACAGAGCAGCCAAAGTATTTGTCTAATATTATTTCTCATTCTTAATCTTGTATTAACTCTCAACTCTCAATTTTCAACTCTCAACTTAATAAGCTCTTACCGATGACGGTAAAACACTAGCTCCTTTTTTGTTTCGGATGCGGTATAATTCCTTCACAAATCCTACCATAAACACATGCGAGTAGGTGTGTGTCTTGATATTGTTTACATTGGATTGCTGCAAATCAGCCAGATAACTGAAACGCATTTTAGTATATCCTATCGGGAAATCGATGGATAGCATTTGCCGGAGTGAAGGCTGGTTATGTAAAGAAGTAAACTTGATGACGCCTCCTGCATTTCCCAGCGAGAATATCTCATAATAAGATTGTCCGTAATGAGGGGAAAACATGACTCCCATTACCGGCAAATTCATTTGATAGCGCAATACCATCGGGTAACGTTTGATTTTTAGGTGCCAAATAGCCATTCCCGATGCATCCAGATTGATATATGCTCGTGCCGAAGCCGGGTTGTTTGTGTTCCGAAGATTATAGACAAAACCTCCGTTGGCGTCTATCAATCCTCCTGCCAACAGTTTGAAGTTCTCTGTCAGGCGGAACTGATAATGGAGCCCGTAGTTCCAGTTCACCAATCCGGAAAATGTATTGTTATTGTCGACGCGGTTATGCGTATAACCGATATCCGCTTGGAAAAAATTCTGTACAGACACATTCCCGTCAAAAAGTTTAGTCATACGGATTGTTTCGCGGGAAACGCGGAAGTCGATTCCTTTGTATTCCTGAGGCGAAAGATAAGTGTCGAACACGTTCGTAAATCCGACACCGTACATCGTTGCACGTGTTACATAACGGTGGATTTGCAGACTGTCTGTTGTCTGCGCTTGTAATCTTGTGCAAAGGGCGAACAGGATGCATCCTGCCAGCCCTAGATATAGTGTTTGTTTCTTCATCAGAATAACTTCATCTGCCCCGTGATTTCATCAATAATATCGCCTTCACTCTTGTCACTGTCCGGATCCAGATTCTCCGGTTCTTCTTCCGGCTCCTCTTGACTCTCTTGTACAGGCTCGGGGAAGCGGGTAGGTTCCAGCTCGTTAATAGTTTCCACTGCGTAGGTGGTGATACGTTTGCCTTTCGCTTTGAAACCTTTGACTGCGATAAATTCTTCGGCTTCAATCTCCAGCGGATCACGGAAGCTATCGTGTCCTCCGAATATAACTTCCAGGCGCGGATAGTACTCGTCCGTCAGCAGAATAAGGCGATTGTTCTTATTCTCTCCCAGATAGTTCTGCTTGCGGTTGGAACCTTCAAAGCAGAAACGTTTCAAATATGGATAATTCTGTTGGTCTGCATCATATAGTGCGGCAGTCCATACCTTGTTGGGATCGAACTTCTCGACAATACTTACATTATCTTCGTAATGGTTGCTCAGGTCGAAGTTGCTGGTATAAAAATCACCGTTGTTCAAGACAACCAATATGGTGTCCTCACTTTGGAATTCTCCGAGATATTCTCCTCTTCCGTCGTAGTTGAGGCGGAGTATATCCCGATCAAACCAGACTTTACGTCCTCCGAGAGTAGAACCGCCTTTCTGTTTCAAGGCGATCTTATGTACCGGGAGCCGGGTGAGGATAATGCCTCGTGCCTGTCTTCCTTTGATACCTACTTCGCTAAAGTCCTGTTCAAAGATAATACGGCGGACACGCGGGTTCGGTTTCAGTGTCACCTTGATGATTTCGGCCTCCCCGTTCGGATTGGCGCTGAAATAAGTGATACGTGAGTCCGGAGTTCCTTGAGTGACATCGTATTCACGGTCGCGGACAACGGAGGTTACAGCGAAGCGTTTGACGTACGTTGTCCCTTCTTTTCCGTCACGGTAGGCCACGTTGTAAATTGTGCGCTTGTCGTTCTTCTTGAATACATTGACATAGAGCACGTTTTTACCGACAAACTTCTTATCGGCGACGGGAGTAACAATATATTTACCGTCGCGGAAGAAGATGATAACGTCGTCAATATCCGAACAGCACGCCACAAACTCATCTTTCTTCAAACTTGTTCCGATGAATCCTTCTTCACGGTTGATATAAAGTTTTTCGTTCGCTTCCACTACTTTGGCAGCTTCGATGGTGTCGAAGTTCCGGAGTTCCGTGCGGCGCGGGAAATTCTTGCCGTATTTGTTCTTCAGCATTTGATACCAGTTGACGGTATAATCTACGATGTGAGCCAGATGGTTATCAATCTCGGCAATTTCCTCTTTCATCTTGGCGATCAGTTCATCCGCCTTGTCTGAATTGAATTTCAGGATACGTCCCATTTTGATTTCCATCAGCTTGAGGATATCCTCTTTGGTCACTTCACGGATAAACTGCGGATAATAAGGTGTCAGACGCTTGTCGATATGTTCGCAGGCTGCATCCATGTCTTTGGACTGCTCGAACTCTTTATCTTTATAGATGCGTTCTTCGATAAATATCTTTTCGAGGGAGGCGAAATGCAATGCTTCCAGTATTTCACTTTTCTTAATTTCCAGTTCCTGTTTCAGTAAATCCAACGTGTTGTCTGCCGACTTTTTCAGTACTTTACTGATGGTTAGGAAATGTGGCTTGCTGTCGTCGATGACACAACAGTTGGGGGAAATGCTTACTTCGCAATCAGTGAATGCATACAGTGCATCGATAGTCTTGTCCGAAGAAGTGCCGGGCGCAAGATGTACCAGTATTTCTACGTTGGCAGCCGTGTTGTCGTCTACCTTACGGATTTTGATCTTTCCTTTATCAACAGCTTTCAGGATAGAGTCGATCACTGTTGAAGTCGTCTTTCCGTATGGAATTTCTGTGATAGCAAGTGTTTTATTATCAATCTTAGTGATCTTGGCACGTACTTTCACCGCTCCGCCGCGTTCTCCGTCGTTGTATTTGGCTACATCGATAGAACCTCCTGTCTGGAAATCAGGATACAGTTGGAATTCCTCTCCACGCAGGTAGCTGATGGAGGCGTCGCAAAGTTCGTTGAAGTTATGCGGTAGAATTTTGGAAGAAAGTCCCACGGCAATACCTTCCACGCCTTGTGCCAGCAATAACGGGAATTTCACGGGAAGAGTGACCGGTTCTTTGTTTCGTCCGTCGTAAGAAAGTTTCCATTCAGTTGTTTTAGGATTGAAGACAACATCCAGCGCAAACTTGGATAAGCGTGCTTCTATATAACGGGGAGCAGCGGCGCCGTCTCCGGTAAGGATATTACCCCAGTTACCCTGACAATCAATCAACAGGTCTTTCTGTCCCAACTGTACCAGGGCATCTCCGATAGAAGTATCACCGTGAGGGTGGAACTGCATGGTGTGTCCCACAATATTTGCCACTTTGTTATATCGTCCGTCGTCCAGACGCTTCATGGAATGTAGGATACGGCGTTGTACCGGCTTCAAACCATCGTTGATATGAGGCACGGCACGCTCCAGTATAACGTACGAAGCATAGTCCAGAAACCAATTCTGGTACATGCCTGTGAGCTGATGTTTTACGCTTTCGTCCCGTGCGTCCGCCGGTTTGTAATCTGAATGTCCTTCCGGTATCTCGTTGATTTCGTCACTCATAAATTTGTATATACTATTATTTTAACGCATACGCAGGCAAAAATACAAAAATAAAAGAGATTTCGGAAAAGAAAGGGGGATATTCCGAATGTTAAAAGGGTATAAATCAGCTTATGGAAGAAAAGAATAAAGGCATATCTTGGACTAGATATACCTTTATGTGAAATTATAGACCTAATGAAAACGGGAAATGTAGATATGGTTTAAACACGTATTTCCCAACCCTTTTCATACTCTCTTCCCCAAAGCTTATTGGCTTCAAGGTCGTTGAGAATACGGCCGCTTCCCGGATCGATTTGTAATGAATGGCCGACGCGCTGAGCAATATTACCCAATTGTACTAGCTGGGTACTGATACAAGCATCTACAATTCCGGAGTTTAACTTAGTACCTTTGCGGATAGCGTCAAACCAGTTCCGGAAATGAAAAGAATCTAATTTCTCCGAAGGATTTAGCAGGTTGCCGGTTTCAAACTTTAAATCACTCTTTATTTCTTTGATTGTCTTACCTTTGATATCTGTTATTTTATATTCGTTGCCGCCACCGATAAAGATGGTTCCCGTATCTCCATAGAATGCTGTTCCTACTCCATATCCGTCTACCGGCATTGTGTTGCAACTACGTCCCTCCCATGAGAAAGACGCTTCGTCGCCAAATTGGAAAGTGATGAGTTGGGTGTCCGGTGTTTGCCAATCATCCTGATAGCGGTAACGTCCACCGATAGAGTCTACTTTTGTGGGGTAGTCTACTCCCAATCCCCAGCGTAGCATATCTACAAAGTGCGTTCCGTTGTTTAAAGCTTCTCCGGTTCCCCAGTTCCAGAACCAATGCCAGTTGTAATGAATAAAGTTGTCTTTGAAATCGGGTACACGAGGAGCGGGGCCCTGCCACAAATCCCAGTCTAGATAATCCGGTACGGGAATTACTTTGCCGGTTCCGATAGATGGGCGGTTGTTGACATACCATGATTTGGCATATCTCACTTTGCCGATAGTGCCCGATTTGATTTCTTCCATCGCTTTGATTACATTCGGGAACGATCTGCGTTGGTTGCCTACTTGAACAACTCGATTGTACTTTAATGTTGCCCGTACCAACATTTCGTTTTCTGCCGGATTATGGCTGGTAGGTTTTTCCAGGTAGACATGTTTGCCTGCTTGCATTGCCATGATGGCGGCTTTGGCATGCCAATGGTCCGGAGTGGCAATTACTACCGCTTCAAATTCATTGGATTCCAACATCTTGCGTATATCTTTTTCTCCTTTGGGAGTTCGGCCGGTCAGTTTGCGGATAGCGGCCTGGCATTTTTCAAGTGCTCGGGAGTCAACATCGCAAATGTATGTAACTTCACAATCGGGTTGTTTGGCAAATCCTTGAGCGAGAGCATTGCCTCTGGAATTTACACCAATAACTCCGATACGTATTTTTTCGTTAGCTCCCAGAATATCTTGATACCTGTTGGAACCGAATCCCGGAAGAATACTTCCTAAAGAAAGGGCAGCTGTGCCTGCCACTGTTTTTTTGATGAAATCTCTTCTTGTAGTCATAGTATTTATTTTTTCTCAAAATTAGATTGTTATTGGGATATATGAATGGGCTTTTCCGTCATTTTTCCTTCAAAAAACGTAATTCTTTTATTTTCTCCTTCGGAAAAGGTAGAAAAAAGCATTGTAAATTCCTCGAGGAATCCATAGTAGGAAGTAAATGAGAAAGCTGATGACAATCACATATCCGATTTGGGATATTAATTCAATCCATGGCCGGGTGTAGACAATGACGGCAATGATATTGATGATAAATGACAGTATGAAACTTAAAAGATAGATATTTCTTTCTCGTTTCAGTTTTTTTGATGTGATGATAATATCTTTCATGATTTAGAATTTCATATAAGGTATTTTATATTCGTCGGGGAAGAGAATGCTGCGTTGCTCATCCATGGCTTGATTGCCAAGCAAGCATAAAACAGTTGAGCAATATGCTTCTTCCACTACATTTTGTGCTTTTTCTCCGGTTATGCAGGATTGGCAAAAAGAAGACAGGATAATATCCGAACCGTCTTTATCTGCTCCGATCATGCTTAGCCCACTGTTTACATGAATATCTCCGTCAATGATAAAATGTGGTGTATATTCCATTTTTGTTTCCGGTCTCCAACTCGGTCCTGCGGTTGGTATGGCTGCAAAAACTTTATCTTTTACCTGCCCGATCAACTGTCGGATACCCGATGTTGAATGATCCTCCTCCAGATAATAAATACCTTTTGCCATTTCCATTGTCCCTTTACTTCCGAGTATCTGGTCTTCCATACCGTTGAACTTGTTGGCTATTAGTGATTCGTATGCTATTTTGATTCCGTCGGAGTATCTGTAGGTTACATTGACGCTGTCATATACTTCCCGTCCGTCTTTCCAATATACGATATCCCCCATACCCATAATGGATTCCGGAATCCTTCCGGCTGCCCAATTACAAACTTCCAATTGATGGCAGGCTAGTTCGGTCATTAATCCTCCGGAGCTTTCCTTGTATAGTCTCCAATTGATCTTCCGTTCCAGTTCGGGAGAGGGAACCGGACGACGCCAATCCGCATTACGGAACCAGTGGCAGCGCAGGCCTACCACATCTCCGATAAGGCCGGAATGAATCATTTGCATTCCCTTGATGTATTTTTCATCATACATACGTTGCATGCAAAAATAAAGTGCCTGGTTGGTATGTATGTAAGTGTCGTAGATTTCTTTGCATTCATCTAATGTACGTGCCATTGCTTTTTCACAAAAGACGTGTTTCCCGGCGGCTAGTGCGTCTAGTACCATAGGAGCGTGCCAGTTCAATGGAGTGGAGATAATGACTCCGTCAATGTCTTTTGATTCTAATAGTTTACGATAATCCGTATATGGCTTGGCAGTGGGACAAAGTTTCAACGCCTGTTGAAGGTTTGGAGCATAATTGTCACATAAAGCGACGATTTGCGCATGAGGTATTTCTTTTAGGTTATGAATATGATATTGCCCTCTGGAACCGGTACCGATTAGGGCTACCCGTGCTTTCTCATGTTTGATCTCTTTTAGTTTTTCTGGAGTGCAAGAGGTAAGCCATGGAGTCGTTGCTAACAAAGCAGTCCCTCCGGCTACGTATCCCAGATTCTTTATGAATTGTCTGAGACCTAGATCTACTCCCTTTTTGTTTTTATCTTTCATATTATAAATCGTATAGAGTTGCTTGTATATCTTTAAAATTCTTTGCAATATACTCCCGTTGTCTGTGGTCGGCAATCATCCAGACTGTACTGAGTATTTCCGCTTCCAAAGGATCGGGGGATAATATGGTACTCGCTTTCCGTTCACCGTTATATATCCCGGTAAGTGGATTGATGATGTGCCGATTGTATTGTAACGTGTTGCCTGAAGTTGATAATGCGCAGTCTTTCAGGTTGAATTCTTTTAAAATGCTTTGATTGTATGGGTTCAGAAAACTGACTTTCCAACAATTGCCGTAAGGATGATGTCCCATGCCTAGTATCGAACTGTTGCCAAAATCTATAAAAGCATTCTGCAAATTTTCTTGTTGGAGGATATTCCTGATTTTTTGTAGTGCATAACCTTTCGCGAATCCTCCGAAATCGAGTGTGAGTTCGGAGGCAGGCAAAGAAATGTGTCGGTTACAGAATTGTATTTCCGAGAAATCCTTCAACGTAATGTCGAAGAGATGGAACGTGTGTTCATAGTAATACTGGCAGAGTTGAAGAATATTACCTAATTCAGTGCTGATAGGAATGGAGTTCTGAGAATGTAAGGCGTTGATTTTGCTAACTTCACTTTTCGGGTCAAAGCGATTTAATATTCTATCCAGGTATTCCAGTTCATTTGTGATAGTTACCCATATCCGGTGTAATAAAGTAACATCAGGATGAATGATCAAGATATCAAATCGCGTCCCCATGATATGAGGAATGAATCCATGAAACATGGATTCATTATCATAATATTGGTATCTTGTTGCTGACATTCTATTGATTCATTTATTTATCTCTTGACTTAGCCATTTCTACTGCAGTGGTAGTAATATAGTATTTAGAGATTGTGTTTTCATTCTCCCATTCCGGCATATCCTTGTATTGAAGATAATGCAAGAATGTTTTGGCAACTTTGCTGAAATGAGCTTCATGTCCTGATCTGCATGCTTGTGGAATATCAATCAGATAAAGTCCGTTATTTCTTTCTTTTATAGATAAGAACGGATAAGTATCTTGCAATTTTTTAATGGTTTTCTCCAGCTGAGTCTTGAATGTGGCATTTTCAGTATTTTGGGCTTTTTGGATGTAGAGCTCTTTTATAAATCCGTTCTCTTTATTCTGGACTATTTTTAATGTGGCTTTGCTACCTTTTTTGATAGAGGTGAAGGTGTCTCCACCATTAGTTGGAGGAGTATAGTTCCAAATGACTTTCATTCCTATATGGATTCCTTTAATCGTAAAATTTAATGTTCCATTTGCCAGTACTTCCAATACATTATTCTTTACGTATTTATGAAGATAAGGAGGAAAAGAATCCATTTGAGTTGATTGGCAGAACTCTGGCAATGTGATTGGAGTGGGCCAGTGTGTAGCTTTGGTTACTTTCACATCCGACAGATAATGGATCGTTTTGTCCGGAAAACACTGCCATTGCACCAGATCAATAAGATGAGTGGTTACATCAGCAATACCTTCACCTTGTTGCGCTGTATCGTAATACCAGGCAGGCCTGATCAATGGTTTGCCGGATACGTTTTTGAAAAAATGGTGAACACTTTCCATAGTGATAGAAGGATTCTCCGGTGAACCTTGCTGTAGTTCGCCGAACAGTTCCTTCTTTTGTAATAATTCTTTTTCTATGATGTTGAGAATATCATATCGCTCTGTCATCAAATCATATAAAAGAAGGTCTTTTTCTTTCGCCAACTGATAAGCTTCAACCAGTAAGTCGAAGTCTTGTTGGGTGATAGCTAAAGGCTTATCCGAAAGAACGTTGTATCCAGCCTTGATGGATTCTATTATATATTGTGTCTTTTTTTGATTGTTTCCTGCTAAAACAACAACATCTCCTCTCTGTTCGGTGAGCATCCGGGAGAGATAATCATCTCCTGTATATACTTGGCTTACCCATGAGGTGGGGGCCTCTGCACGCTGGTTATAAGAGTTGATACTTTCCATATATTGGTTGAGTCCTGTCCCTTCGGGAGCATATATGTGGATTGTATCGTTGACATCTGTCAGCGTGTCTTTTTGGAGTAAACTGGCATGGAAATGTCCCGGATCTAAAACGATCAGCTCTATTTTACGAGATTCGTTCGTGTCTGCTTCATTGTCAGCCTGTCTTTTAGATAAGGAGCATGAGGCAGTCGCCAATGAAAGTATTAAAAAACCTATATTGTTGTATATGCGTTTCATCCTTTATTCTTACTTATAAGCCTTAATTAATTTCTGTGCATCTTTTCTACCTTTTTGATAAGCTTCTTCCAATGTGACGATTCTTCCATTTTGCTCTTTACTCATATTAGAAGCTTTCATAAAAGTGAATATTTCAATTGTTTCTTCTTTTGAAATAGGTGCAACTCCTGTTTGGAAGAATGTTAGGATTTGTTTGAGGAGTACTTTATATCCCTGATATCCTCCGACGGTTACTGCGCCTTTGGGTGTAAAGGCTGTACCTCCATAAATCTGCGGTCCTTTGGTGATTCCTCGAAATGTGCCGATTCTTCCGTCTTTCCAGCGCCCCACTACAATATCCCCTCTGTCAGAAGACATACGGTTGACAGACTCACATCCTGTACCCATAACAGTGTACAGAGTCTCAACTCCGTGAATCCCATAAAAACCGAAATCCGGATGGGTAGGTTCCACTTTATGTGGAGAATAGCAGTCTGCTCCTAAAATTTTGCCTAATTCCCCATTCCGCAGTTTCTGATTTTGGGGAGTAAACCGCAAGGCAGAGGATGAAAAGATTGGTATGTTGTATCTTTCCGCCATCTCGTAGATAGCAATAGCATCTCCTAATGTAGCTCCGATAGGTTTGTCTATGTAGCAAATCTTACCGGCTTTGAATACCTCCATTGCCTGCTCCAAATGAAGCCGTCCGTCATTTGTTTCCAGAAGTACACAATCTACTTTATCCAATAACTCTGCTATGGAAGAAACGATTTCTACTCCTTGTGCTTTTACTTTTTCAATATATCCGGGAATACGTTCGTAGCTGGATTGAATTGTTTTAGAACCATACGGATAAGCGGCTACTATCCGGAACCCTTTAGAAAAAGTTTCATCGGAACCGCCATTGATCAATTCTGTAAAAGCGGTAGAATGGGAGGTGTCCAAACCGATGATTCCTATTCTCATTATTTTTTGTGCGTATATACTGGTGCTGATCATCAGTAATATAAAGAAAAAAGCGATTCTGTTTTTCATGATTGGTTATAGATTTATCTGTTCTGCACTTTCTGCGTCCAAATATAACGAAGATTTTTCTTTTCTTCGCAATATACTAGCCGGACATTTTTCTGAAATTTCACCGTAAATAGCTCGATATACTGCATGGGCCTTATTTTTGAAAGGTACAATACAAAACATCCATTCTGCTTTTAGCAAGGCGGGAATTGTTAGTGTCAATGCTTCTTTGGGTACTAAATCCAGTCTCTCGAAGCATTTCTCGTTGACTTGCTGCTGGCGGCATACCGGATCGAGTTTTACGATCTTCACCAGTTTGGGATCATTGAAATCAGCCACATCCGGATCATTGAAAGCAATGTGCCCGTTTTCTCCGATACCCAGACAGACAATGTCTACCGGATACTTAGTAAGTAGATTGGCATATCGTTTGCATTCTTCTTCAAGGCTCTCTGCACGTCCATTCAGGTAGTTCACTTTTTTGAAAGGAACTTTATCGAAAATACGGATGCGGAGGAAATGACCGAAACTTTGTGGCGCGTCCGGATGAATACCGATGTATTCATCCATATGGAAGGCATTAATTCTGGTCCAGTCAATTCGCTTATCGTGAATTAGATGATTTAAGAATTCGTTTTGTGAGGGAGCGGCGGCAAAGATCATATTGATTTCAGCCTTTTCTTCCAAGAGTTTGCAGATTCTGTCAGCTACTTCTTTTGCAGCTTCGTTACCCATCTGTTGGAGAGTGGGATAAATTTTAACGGTCAACAGCTCTTGTTGAAATACTTTAGTTTCTGATTCATTTACTATAGATAACATGGCCTTCTGATATTGTGTTAATAACATGGATTTGATTGTCGAAAATGACGATGTCAGCATCTTTGCCTATTTCAAGAGAACCTTTAGATGAATCTATATGTAAGATGCGGGCGGGGGTAAGCGTCATCATGCGTACAGCGTCGGTGAGAGGGACATCGGCTACTTGTATCATAGTTCTGACTAAGCGGTCGGTAGTGGCTACACTGCCTGCAAAAGCTGAACGGTCCGGCATTTTTGCAACTCCGTCTTCGATAATTACTTTCTGACCATTGGTCAGACTTCCTAGAATGGATTCTCCGTCCGGCATTCCTGCTCCTCGCATTGCGTCGGTGCAAAGTGCAGTTTTATCGGGTCCTTTGAATTTATAGACAAACTGAAGAAGCGGTTTGGGGAGATGTATGCCGTCAGCAATGATTTCCACAGTTATGTCGTCAATCAAATAGGCTGCTTCCACTACTCCTGCATATCGAAAAGCATTTCTGCGTGTTACGGATGACATGGCCGAATATAAGTGGGTAACATGGGTATACCCGGATTTGTATGCTTTTTCCACTTCTTCATAGATTGCGTCGGTATGTGCAATGGAAGCGAGGATATGCTGCCTTTGCAATTCTTTACCCATTTCGATAGCTCCTTCCAGCTCCGGAGCAACACTCCAACGCACAATATCCTGTGAGACATTTATAATATGGTTATATTCTTTTGGATATGGCTTTTTAAGAAATTTAGGGTCTTGGGCTCCACATTGGGAGGGTGAGAAATAAGGACCTTCAAGATGTAACCCTATAAACTTAGCGCCTTTATTGTTGAGGCTTTTTGCTTTTTTGTAGGTGGCAAAAGTATTCATTAATTCTTCATCGGTACAGGTTAGCGTTGTAGGTACCATAGCTGTTGTTCCGTACTTCGCATGAACTTCCGCGATCCCTAGAAATGCTTCCACTGTTCCGTCCATAAAGTCGTGCCCGCCACCCCCATGAACATGCATATCAATAAAACCGGGAGATACATACTGCTGTTTCGCATCTATTATTTGATCGTCCGGGTTTATTTCAAGCATTTCATTGGTGACGATTTGTTCAATCTTTCCGTTGTTGCATATCAATGCTTTACCGGTATCAATATGGTCCGGAAAGATGAGTTGTCCATTTATAATGATTAGTCTCTTCATTTTATGTTGTTTGAGGTTTATTCATCATTTGTTTTTTATCTCCATGAAGTGATCTTGTGCCCTTTAACAGCAAAGAATACAAGATAGAGGAAGCAAGGGATTAATACCCAGTAGCCGATACGCAAATCGTATATTTCAGCAAAATGACCGTAAACTAACGGTAGGATCGCATTTCCACAAAGTCCCATGATTAGCAGTGAGGAACCTGTTTTCGTAAACTTTCCTAATCCATGAATGGATAATGGCCAGATACCTGCATAAATTAGTGCATTGGGAAAGCCTAGTGCATTGAGAAAAAAGATGGAGACATTGGCTTGATGGCCGAAAAGAGTTACGTTAAAGTCAGCCAATACAACTCCAAATGAGAGGAATAATCCTAGTACTGTACACACAATCAGTGCGTTCTTTTGTGAGATATATTTGGGGATTACGATGATTCCCAATATGTAGCCGATCATTGTACATGCCAGAGTATATGAGGGAAATGCTTTTGCTTCCAGTAAATCCATACCCATAGAATTGGCATAATTAATGATAGTGTCAATGGCTATTACTTGTGTTCCTACGTGAAAGAAGATCGCTAATGCGCCTAAAATGAGGTATGGAAAACCAAAAATATTTTTCCGGTTGCTATGCCCGCTTTCTTTGTCGTCTGTCGCATTCTGCTCATCCGTATTAATTTCCGGTAAGACAGAATAACGGATACCGATTCCAGCTAATAAAAGCAGCACTCCTAGTATAGCGTACGGAACGATAACACGTTGTATCAGCTCGTTAAGCATGGCATTTTGGGTTGTTGCATCCAATGTACCCGATTCTATCAAGGCAAAAAGTTCACTGTCATCTGCTTTCAGAATCAGTGCAGCGAAAATGAGAGGAGAGATGATTCCGGCAAATTTGTTACATATACCCATGATACTGATACGCCGGGCAGCACTGTCAATCGGACCGATAATGGTTACGTATGGATTGGCTGCTGTTTGCAGGATTGCCAACCCTGTTCCTATGGAAAACAAACCGATCAGAAAGATCTCGAATTGTCGGGCTAAAGCGGCCGGAACGAATATGAAAGCCCCCAATGCGGTTAGCATGAAGCCGTACATAATCCCTCGTTTGAAGCCTACTCTCTTTAACAGCACTCCTGAGGGAACGGCCATTACAAAATAGGCAATATAGAAAGCAAATGCTACAAAGTAGGATTCGAAATGTGTCAGTTCGCAAGATATACGGAAATAAGGAATAAGTATGGAGTTGACCCAAGAGACAAATCCAAAAATAAAGAACATTCCGGCGAGAATGGCTATTGAAATGTAGTAGGTCTTTTTATTTGAGGTATTATTGTTTTCCATTATTATAGATAAATTAGTTTACAGGGTTTTCTTATTTTCTATTTGCAAAGTTAGGTATGTAGAAGTGATGTTTTTAGAAGAAAAGCGAAAAGCTATATTCAAAAAACGTATTCTTATCAAAGGTTATTTTATAAAATCATTCTGTAATTCTTTGTATGTACTTTTCATCTGCCAGACATCCATACTTATAAGTGTTGCATCCGTTCCCTGTGATTTTAGTGAAATGCCTGTACTTTCTTTTTTTCCAGGATAAACTCGTGCTGTTACCACTTGTTTGTCGTTAACAAAGACTTCAACAATACTTTTGTCTATAAATATATGCAACTTGAGCGTTTCGTCCGGCTTAAGATATACAGGAGCAAGTTCTGGTGCTCTGGATATTACATCCGGGAGTATGGAAGAGTGAGCGGTTTCAAGTGAGATCAAACTCCATCTTTGATTTTTCATTGCAGGATTTGTTCTGACTAAGTCCACTCCTCTATCCTTGAAAAATTTGATAGAAGTAAATTCCTCTTTATCTGGTGAACGTAGAACATTCATTTCTATCATTGGCGAAGAGTTTATATTGATTTCAGCCTTGATTTCAAGTGCATTTCCTTTTATGTTATCGATTATGATTTCCTCGTTTGCCGGTAGGTTGAGCTTATCTATATGTTTATGGTGGGTACGAAGTGATTCATAATCTCCGTATGGTTGTATGTTGATTGTGTCACATTTATCTAATGTGAGCCTTCTTGGAAGGGTTGTTATACCCCTCCAACCGGACGTCTTTTTACCCGTATGCATATTATGTATAACTATGACTCCTCCTTTGCCATCACTTGTTGCGCTTGGCGCATGTACTCCTCCGGGAAGAAAAGACATGAAGTTAAAACGTCCGTGAAATGTTGGATAAAAACAATGTTCTTCTTTATTATAGTCGCCTAATAAATACTGGCTACCGGTTGTATGACTAAAAAATAGAAAGATATGTCTGTTTCCTATTGGCCAGAAGTATGGGCATGAGGCATCTTCTCCTGGTGGTAAAAAACGTTCATTTTTCATGAAGTCATGTTCGTATTTCCAGTTTTTTAGATCTTTTGAAGAGAAAAGAGATGTTGATCTCATTGCTTTGTTCCCCGGACCTGTATTTGTCCGCCCTCCTGTTACGGCGTAGTATATGCTGTCTTCTTTCCAAATGGCAGGGTCAAACACATAATATGGCAGAGTTTCTCCAGATTTAACTCTTGGAATAGCTGGTGTTGCTATCTTTTCCCAGTTTAGTAATAATGGATCGCTGGATGTAGCCACAATATCTCCTAAGTCAACTCCATAATACATAGCTATGACTTTGTCTTTTTCGGCTAAGGTAGCACCGGAATAGCACATGTTTTCTGGACCGGGATATAAAGCTATGGGTAGATCTTTCCAATGAATTAAATCATGACTGACTGCATGTCCCCAGTGTTGTCTGAAATCCTTAGAGGGCAAATATTGATAAAATAGATGCCAGTTTCCTTGCCAATAGCATAAACCGTTAGGGTCGTGTAAAATACTTTCCGGACTGGAAAAGTGATAGATTGGTCTGTAGGGATTGTCTTTCCATTTTTCCCGGCATTCGTTTAAATATTGCACGAAAGGATCTTTTTCTAGTTCTCTTAATTGCTCTTTAAGATTGCTGGAAAAGTTTTTCTGCAATATCTTTGACTTGGGATAGGATGCTTGTTGAGCATAACATTCTATTGCAAGGAATATAGTACAAAATAGAAATGTGTAAATATTAACTCTTTTCATTTTTCTGAATGTTGGTTTTATCTAACAGGTTCTCCGGTTTCTTTAGGGGCAAAAGGATTTGAATAGTAGATATGATCTTTTTTATATAAATCAAATTGTTTTTTTAGACGTACATTGAAAGAATCGATATTTTTATTCATTTCTTTTGTCCATGCATTTTCGGCCAGTGCTACTATCCGGGGAAAAAGCATATAATCAAGTCTGTCCTCTGTTTCAATACGTTCTGTCCATAGATTAGCTTGTATTCCTAGTATGTTGCAATTTTGAGGATATTTGACAGGTATATCTTGTGGACTGAAAGAATATACTTTTTGATAAGAGTTACATGAGAATTTTCTCCAGTCAACCCCATGTACTTGTAAAGTGTCTTGTGCATAATCAAGATACATTGGCAATCGTGGACATAATACAATATTAAATTTTCTATCTAATGATTTCTGGAGTTGTTCAGGTCGGTTCTGTCTCCAAAAAAATACGATGGTCTGCTCTGGAGATAATTTGGAATCAGCCACTTCATCCCAAGCTGCTACTTTATTATGGATAAGCAGAAGTGAATCAGCCATCCTTTGTAAAAAGTAATTCTCTACGTCTTTTAAATTTTTCATTTTTTCATGTTTCATCAAATCTTGGATATCCTTGTTGGTATTCCAGTCTTGATTACCATAATGTACTTCATCTCCTCCAAGGTGGATTACTTGGGAGGGGAACAGCGCATCTACTTCTTTTAGGATGTCTGTTAAATAAGTGTATACAGAATCTTTCCCAGGATTGAAGGTATATCCGGGATATTTAGGAGAACCGCCACCACTAAATTCTGGATATGCTTTGGAGGCAGCAGACGCATGTCCTGGCATATCGATTTCAGGTATGATATGTATGTTTCTTTCTCGAGCATAAGATACAATTTCTTTTATTTCTTCTTGTGTGTAGAATTGTGCAGAGGTGTATTCTTCTCCATAGTTTCCGATTCCTCCAATAAGAGCTAGTTTGGGATATTTTTTTATTTCTATTCTCCAACCTTGAGAATCTGTCAGATGCCAATGAAATCTGTTTAGCTTATAAAAGGCCATCCAATCTAAAATCTGTTTTACTTTTCTCATCCCCCAAAAATGACGGGCTTCATCTAACATAAAACCTCTCCACGCATATAAAGGGCTGTCTTCTATTTCCCAGCACTCGACAGGTATAAAGGTGTCTTGCTGCATGGACAATCTAGTTAATTGAATTAGAGACATGATGCCATTTATCATTCCGCTTGGTTGTCCTGCTGTAATAGTTATGCTTTTGGCGCACATTTTTAAAGAATATCCTTCTGTATTGAATTTATAGCCTTTTTTAAGTTCAATAATATTGCATATTATGTTTGAATTTTGAGTTTCTTTATCAGGAAGTACACATATGGCGTTTGAAGTATATCGGAGAAGCTCTTTCTGTAGAAGGTAAGCTTGAGGTTCAAACTCTTCAGTATATACAATAACACATCTGTTTGATAGTTGGAATGTCTCATTTATTCTGTTACTGCTTTGTGGACATGGAATTAGAGGGCAGTTGTTCTGTCCATGTATTGTGGTAGTATTTAATATATTTCCAATGAAAAATAATATTAGAAGAATTTTATTCATGTTTTTATCGGATAAAATGAATAATATTACAGTTTAATATAAATGAAACCTTAGCCCATTTATATTAAACTGTAATTAAAGAGCATTTTGTTATTTCGTTTCCGTTAAAGTGATGTCATCTAAATTAACTAATGTTTTCAGTGTTTTTTGTGCACTGTCTATCTCTGGTACTATGTTGAAAAATATAGCACATTTTTCACTACTGTCCAAAGAAATTACCCCATAGGTTCAGTTGATCTGAATCGGAATC